>WNGD01005276.1_pt1 | contig 19412 bp, 16 predicted proteins | sample 5400671 | NCBI WGS metagenome assembly WNGD01 (sample SAMN13153369, study PRJNA577476) | soil metagenome | isolation source: 40 cm soil or saprolite under grassland replicate 2 | place: USA:California | collected 2016-06-15
AGGATCAGTATTCTTTTCACGATTCGTTAGGCAAGGCTGGCAAGACTGATGCGGACGGAAGTTTAATGGATATTTATGCCCGGCAAAGTAAACTCTGAGGAGATGAAATATCTCGGATTCGTGTGGCGAGTCTTGCGCCGCCTAGTTTGGGAAACGGCGACCGATACCACGACCGGTCTGGCTGCGCAGATGGCTTATCTTCTTCTTTTTGCTCTCGCGCCCGGATTACTCTTCCTCTGGCATTTGCTCGGTCTCTTCGGCACCGATCCGGCGAAGCTGCATCAAATATTTCTTCTGTTGCAAAGCTTTATGCCGCCCGATCCTAAAGTGCAGGACATTCTCGATACAGCAGTTGCCAGCGTGGTGGTGACAGGCTCCAGCGGTCTGCTCGCAAACGTCGGGATTATCGTCGGCATTTATTTCGGGACCGTTTTCATCGCCACCATCTCGCGAGCATTGAGTCAAACCCATGGCGTGCGTGAAGATGCCCACTGGTGGTCGAAGTATATCATCTCATTTCTACTGCTTTTCTGGTTCGGGATCCTTATTCTTTTTTCCTTTAACGCGGTGGTCTTCGGTGAAACGCTCGCCGGAATTGCAGAAGTCAATTTTCAGCTCACCATCCCATTGCAGGAATGGGTTGCCGCTTTAAGTTTGCCCTTCACCGCGCTGGCACTGATCGGTTTGGCGCTTCTGCTTTATCTCCTGACGCCAGAGAATTATCTCACGATTCGTCAAGCGTTACCGGGTGCCATCTTCTTTTCCATTGGCTGGATTATCGCGACCAAACTCTTTCAGATCTACGTGGCAAGATATGATCGTTACAACCCGACTTATCTCGCGCTGGCGTCAATCATCGTGCTGCTCACCTGGATGTATCTGACTTGTTTACTGCTGCTTCTTGGCGGGAAATTGAACGCGATCCTTCGCCGCGAACGTGAACGTGCACGCAAAGTAACACTGCGCGAGATTGCTCCAGCAGCGCACGTAGCTTGACTCTCCGAATGTTCTGACTTATCCGGTTCCGCTCATCTCGGTCTCTCGGCTTTCCCATCTATGTCGCTCGCGTCCGCACGACTCCATTTGCGAGCAGGAGCTTTCGCGAGTTGATCGCACCGCGCGCTCTGTTACGCTCCGTCGCAGTGCTGCGTTTTCGCCTTCGGCTTGCAACTGCGCTCGCGCTTGGCGCGATCGTCGGCAGCCTCCTTCACGCGCAAGTCAGTGATGAAGAAAAGCGCAAACGCGAGGAATTTCTGGAGACGCGCCAGGAGACCGACGCCGTCTCGTCGCCGACGCCGGAGGAGTCGCCAAGCCCAATTGCGAAAGCGAAAGCGGCAAAGCAGAAATCGAAGAACAGAACCGCGGCGTCGGCGAAGGCGGGGGAATCACCCAAACCCAGCCCAAAACGAAATTTAGCGGCGAAAAAATCCAGCGAAGAAGAAGAAACAACGCCTAAGCCGAAACCGAGCGAAACACCCGAACCAAGTGTCGCTTCGGCAAGACCGAAGAAATCACCTAGCGCGACGCCAAAAACAAAAGCTACGAAGAAAAAATCAGCCCGAAAGAAAGAAGAGTCGCCGAAGCCAAAATCCAGAACCGCGAAAGGAAAAGGAAAACCGAAAGCAGTAGAAACGCCAAAGCCCGAAAAGAGTCCCACGCCACTTTCAAAAGAATCTTCCGTCCCATCCGAAAGCCCGACCCCACCGCCACCCCACGCGGTTGCTGTGCCGACTCCGGTGGCATCGCCGCAATCAAATATTCCGCGCGCTGTTCCGGCGGAAGAGCGAGCGCAAGTTGTCATAGAGAAATCCGGTTTCGAAGCAGATCAAGGTCTCGAACCGCTGCCATCCCCGCCACCGCGTAGAGGTTTTTGGCCGTGGTCCAGGAGCCGTTCGAGCGCCTACCGTTATCTGACGAGATCGGTGATCGAAGAGATCCGCCGCGCGCCGGTGCAGCGACGTCGTTGGCAATTTATCGTTGTCCACAATAGCGGGACACGGCAGGGAAACGCGCGCGTCTTCGATTATTACCATCGGCATGTCCGCCGGATGCAGAATGGCCTCGCCTATCACTTCGTGATTGGCAATGGGACATCGACCGGCAACGGCCAGATTGAGGTAGGAGACCGGTGGCGGCGCCAAATCAACGGCGGTCATGTGCACAGCGATTATTTGAACAACATTTCGCTCGGCATTTGTCTGGTGGGAGACTTCAATCGCGACAAGCCAACCCGCGCGCAGCTCGACTCGTGCGAAGAACTAATTCGCTATCTGCGACAGCGCTGCGGCAAGATCGACCGGCACGACATCGTCGTGCGGCCACATCGCGAAATGAATCCGCCGCGTTGGGCTACTGATTGTCCGGGCGATGTGTTCCCCTATTCCTGGTTCCGGAGATTTTAGGAATGAGCGCGCGTCAATTCCGTTGTGCCACCATCAAATTGGCTTCTTTGTAGTTCCAGCGATAACCGAACCCGAAGTCAAGCGGCGGTGGATTGCTTTGTGCGAAGAGCTCTTGGAGTTTGGGCTGGTAATGTTGTTTGAACAGCTCAATCGGACCGAGGTAATTGCCGAAAAAGCGCAAGTTCCACTTGCCTGGATCGAAGTAAGCCAGCGGAATTCCCGAGTCGTCCTGCACAATTCTGTTGCTGTGCGCGAGAATGAAATTGCGGATCGTGGCGAAACCCTCCTCGAACATCAAATAGGAAGAAGATTTGAGAAAACTGGAACCGGTGCCAAAGCGTTCGCAAAACTTCAAGAAACCGGGATTGGATTTGATTCCCCCATCGGAGATATCGGTGGTGAAATAGTACAGCGTTTGTGAATCACCTGTTTGATTGTCGGTATAGTTGATCCGCACGGCGGAGATGCTGCCGCCTTTTTTTCCCGGCGCGCTTTCCTGAAAGGTTCCGTTACTGCTAAGAGAACCGAACGTCACCCTGGTGATCGATTTATCGGCGCGCGCGACGAAAACGTAAAGAATAGGTAACACCCCATTAAGGTTCTGTTGTTGAAGATCAACTTTCATGTCTTTCGTGATGAAGTAGGTCGTGGTGAGCGAGGACTTCATTGCGTTCTCCAGGTTTCCGAGCGCGCCGGAGAGGTTCGCGATGCGCAACGGATCGGGCGGCGGTCCCATCGATTCCTTTCCGCACAGAATGTAGACCGATGCTCTGGGGAAAAATTGATCGACGTATAAAAAATCGGGACCACTGAACATATAAAACGCGACCGGAATTGATTGCGTTGCTTCCGAAAGATGGATGTCCTCCCACGCATGCAGTTTTTGGAGTTCGCGCAGATTCAATTTTGAGAACTCCTTTTCAAAGTACGCCGAATGAGCCTGCCAGGCTGGGTCCTGGGTGAGCGGCGCGAGTGGAGAATTTGGCGAGACCGGCATCCCAGCGAGGAAGCGCGCGATATCGTTAGGCCCCGCGACCGCTGGCGGTACAATCTGTGAATTCTCTTGCGCGTGAAGGGTGAGCGCGCTGGCAAAGATCGGCAATACGATCTTCGCAATTTTCTTTCTGAAAGAGTTGTTATTCATGTCGAGCGGCGAAGGCGTTTTCCAGCACAAAAATATAAAAGGAAACCGACGAGCATGGTCGCTAGTGCGGCCAATGATTCTGTCGTGTTAGAGCGTAAAAGATAAATCATCATCCATATCGTAACAGCCGCGAAGGCGAGCGGCGGCAGCGGATAAGCCCACACCCGGTAGGGGCGGGGCAAAGCAGGCTGGGTCGCGCGCAAAACGATGACACCGAGCACCGCAAGCAGTGAGCAGAGCAGCAGACTGAATTGAATGTAAACAAGGACGAGCTCAAAACTTCGCGTGAGCAAAAGCAAGTTTACGATCAGCAACTGCAGAATAATGGCGTTGATGGGAATGCCGTCACGATTCTTGCGGCCAAGCAATCGAAGCAGCCAATGATCTTCGCCCATCGACATGCTGACCCGAGGCCCGATCCACGTCATTGAACTGATTGAGGAAATCAGTCCGAAACAAATGACCGCGCCGGCAACGCGTCCGCCGTTTGCTCCGAAAATGTGTTTGCCGGCGATCAGGGCAACTTCGAGTTGACCGCGCATTTCGAACTCGGGCGTCGTCGCGAGAAAGATTGCATTGAGGAGAACGTAGGCTGCAATGACGACGAGTGTGCCGGCGAGCAATGAGCGGGGCACATTTTTTTCCGGCCGCTTGATTTCGCCCGTAATGTAGGCCGACGCGTTCCAGCCAGAGTAGGAATACATCACGTAAACCAGCGCCACCGCGAACGGCCCGCTGAAGATCGACATCGTGTCGCTGGGCGCAGGCAAAAAGCTGATCGGTTGCTTCGATCGAACAAGAAATCCAGCGGTGATGAGCGCCCCGATAAGCAGCAATTTCAACAGCGTCCAGAGATTCTGGAATGCGCTGCCGACGCGCAAATTGCCGAGATGAAAAAGCGCCACGATCCAGACGATGGCGAAGGAGAGCAGGACGGGCGAACCAGAGCTGAAAACGCCCTGAAAATATTTTCCAAAAGCCATTGCGGCGAGCGCGATGGGCGCGGCGAAACCAACCGTGGCGGAAACGAATCCCGCCATGAATCCGACCGCTGGATGATAAATCTGCGAAAGAAAATGATATTCGCCTCCGGAGCGCGGCAGCGCGGCGCTCAGTTCGCCATAGCAAAGCGCGCCGCAAAGCGCCACGATTCCGCCGACGACCCACAGCATGAGCAAGGCGAACCCGGATTGAATGTCCGCCAATTGGAAACCGAGACTCGTGAAGATGCCGGTGCCGATGATATTGGCAATAACGATTGAGCACGCCGTCATGAAACCGATCGTGCGCTGCGGCGTTGGCGCTTCCAAGGAACGAGCTTCGGTGGCGGTGGTCATCGTCAGATCGACAATCCCGAAATTATCGGGACTCGCGAATAATTTAGGAATTGCATTCGACTGAATGATTAGCGAACGGACTCGCGCTGGTATCGTCTTCTGCGCGCTGCTGTTAGTTCCTGGCTAAGGATGAGCACTGAGTCATATGTGCAAATTTTGATAAGTTGTCAGAAGCGATTCCCGGCATCACTTTGAAAGCGAGATGAACCCACATCCCAAGCTCTCCATCGAATCGGCAACCCAACTCGCGGTCTTTCTTGCAAATCGTCCCGGCGCGCTCGCCCGCGTGTGTGAAGCACTGGCCAAAGCCGAAATTAACATCCACGCGCTCACTACTTCCGACACGGCCGATCATTCGGTCGTGCGCATGGTAGTAAGCGATCCGACTAAAGCGCTCATGCTTTTGGGCGAAGCTGGCGTACTCGCACTCGAGACGGATGTGCTCATGATCGAAACAGCGAACGAACCGGGCGTCCTCGCAAAGATCGCCGAGCGACTCGCGAAAGCGGAAATCAACATCGAATACGCCTACATGGCGACCGGCGCGCAATCACCGAAAGGCCTCATCGTCCTGCGCCCATCCGACGTCGATAAAGCGCAGCATGCGTTGCGTGACTTGTAGCGCGCGTTAGACTGTCTTTTTCCTAGTAAATTCGCGGAATCAGCCGCTTCGTCCGGGCCATATAGGCGCGGTAATTCTCACCAAGCGCGTCAGTTAGCGCGCTTTCCTCGATCCGAATGCGCCAGAGGAATGCACCGATGATCGGTGCGGTCAGAAACAAGATTGATAACCAATTCCCGAAACAAAATCCCAAGCCGAGGAATGCCAGGAGCGCGCCAGTGTAGGTGGGATGGCGAATGCAGCGATAAGGACCAGAATCGATCAGCTTATGTTCGGGCGAGACTGAAACATCCACCGTAAAGTAGCGACCGAGATAACCGATCGAATACCAACGCAGAGCCAGGCCGCCCAGAAATAAGACAAAGCCGAAAAGATAAAATCCTACCGGATATGGGAGGGTTGCGCTCGGAAAAAGCCAGACCATTTGGATACCGAGCCAAAGACTGACAATGATGACCGTCCAGAGCAGAATAAGGGAGCGGTGGTCGTGGGAAATGCCCCCTGCTCCAAGATTCTGCGGCTCCTGCGGTACATCGACAAGCTGAAACGACGACGACACAGCGATCCAAAGGCTTCGCCTGCTTCTGCGGATAAAGCCACGGCCCTGTGGGAGTTTCTGGACGGATCCGCGCAAAAGGCAGACGGACCACAGGCCCGTGGCTACAGGGGCGCCGCTACTTGGGACTTACGGGCGAATCTCGATTGTCGTGCCGTCCGGTGTCACCCGCCAAAGTTCTTCGATCTCCTCATCGGTGAGGGCGATGCAGCCCGCGGTCCAGTCCCTCCAACGATGAAACGCGCCTATCCAGCCGAGTCCATTTCGAATGCCGTGTATCATGATATCAAAACCAGCCGAGACACCGCGCTCGGTGGAGCGCCTGTTGTCGTCATCTGATGGATAGGAAATGTGCAGCGCAAGATGAAAGCTGCTTCGCGCATTCCGGCTGTCGATCTTGTAGATTCCTTCGGGCGTTTTCATGTCGCCCTCCTCTTGCTTTGGGCCGACCGGATTGCGCCCCAGCGCAACGCGGTAAGTCTTGAGCCGTTTGCCGTCGCGAAAGATCGATAAATTTCGCGCCGATTTTTGGACGACGACCCGATCGATCGTCGTCGCGGCTGGCAACGGACGCCAATTGTGGTGCGCGTAGAGATAGATCGCCAGTGCCAGCGCACAGATGACGACAGACGGCAGAGTGATCTTGCGAATCACATCGTGAGCTTTTGACGGCTTAGCTAAAAACGCAAACGAGCAGACCGAACGGCCGCTCGGAAATTAGCCGATGGTTTGCACGACCGGCTAGTTTCCTAACATCCCTGCGGGATCGTATTTGATCTCACGTTTGCGATTGCCAATCCGTGTTCCGTGTTGGATAGGAACGCCGCGCGTTTATGACTTCGGTAAGAACTTGGCTCGGTTATCCATATCCCCTAGGCGCGACGTGGATGGGCAACGGGGTAAACTTCGCCCTGTTTTCGGAAGCGGCCACCTCGGTTTTGAGCTTTGCTTGTTCGACAGTATCGAGGCCACGGAAGAAAACATTCGCATTCCTGTCACCGAGCACACAGATCAGGTCTGGCATGTGTTTTTGCCCGATGTGCGACCGGGGCAATTGTACGGTTTTCGCGTTTCGGGGCCGTACGATCCGGAGCGCGGCCTGCGATTCAACAGCTCGAAACTCCTTCTCGATCCATACGCGAAAGCCATCGCGGGGGAAGTGAATTGGTCGGACGAAATGTTTGGCTATGTCGTCGGCGGGGAAGACGAAGACTTGACTCAAGATTTCCGCGATGATGCGTGGGGGGTTCCCAAGTCGGTCGTGATCGATAGCACTTTCGATTGGCACGGCGACAAAAAACTCGGCGTCCCGTTGCACAATTCTGTGATTTATGAGGTGCATGTGAAAGGCTTCACTAAACTTTGCCCTGATGTGCCTGAAGAATTGCGTGGCACCTACGCGGGCCTGGGAAGCGCGGCGGCAATTGATTATTTGAAAAAGCTCGGCGTGACCGCAGTCGAGCTATTGCCGGTGCAGGCGCACATCGACGACAAACTATTGATCGATCGCGGCCTGACGAATTATTGGGGCTACAATACGATCGGATTTTTTGCGCCGCACGCGGATTACTCGAGCAGCGGGCAGTTAGGCGAACAAATCCCCGAGTTCAAATCGATGGTGCGCAATCTTCACGCGGCGGGCATCGAGGTGATTCTCGACGTGGTTTACAATCATACTGCGGAAGGGAATCATCTCGGCCCCACGCTTTGCTTTCGCGGGATCGACAACATCGCTTACTACCGGTTGCATCCGGACAATCCGCGCTTCTACTTGGATTTCACCGGCACGGGCAACACGTTTAATCTGCTGCATCCGCGCAGTCTGCAACTGGTGATGGACAGCTTGCGCTATTGGGTCCTCGACATGCACGTGGACGGATTCCGGTTTGATCTGGCTTCCACCCTGGCCCGCGATGACGAGGGCGTGAACAAACTACACGCCTTTTTCGAAATTATTCACCAAGATCCAGTGCTGTCGCAGGTGAAGCTAATCGCGGAACCGTGGGATGTAGGCGAAGGCGGCTATCAAGTCGGAAATTTTCCCGTGCTCTGGGCGGAATGGAACGGCAAATATCGCGATACGATGCGCAGTTTTTGGAAAGGCGACGAGGGCCGTATCGGCGAGATGGCTTACCGGCTCACCGGCAGTCCCGACCTTTATCAACACAGCGGGCGTCGTCCCTACGCGAGCATCAATTTCGTTACCGCGCACGACGGGTTCACGTTGAACGATCTTGTTAGTTATAACGAAAAGCACAACGAACTGAATGGCGACAACAACACTGACGGCGACAACAACAATCAATCCTGGAATTGTGGAGCGGAAGGCCCGACCGATGACCCGGAGATCAGCGAGCTGCGTGAGCGCCAGTGTCGGAATTTCCTCACGACGCTTTTTCTGTCGCAGGGCGTGCCCATGCTGCCCGGTGGTGACGAGCGGGGTCGGACCCAAAATGGCAACAATAATGCTTATTGCCAGGACAATGAGATCAGTTGGCTCAATTGGGAGCGTGATGAAAAACAGACTCAATTGCTCGAGTTCACGCGAAAGTTGATTCAGCTTCGGAGAGATCATCCGGTTTTTCGTCGTCCGAAATTTTTCCAAGGTCGCCGGATTCGTGGTTCGGAAATCAGAGATGTGATGTGGTTCAACCCTGGCGGCAGCGAGATGAGCGAGGAAGAATGGGCGTCGCCGTTCGTTCGCTGTCTCGGGATGCTTTTGAGCGGCGACACCATGGATGTGCTCAATTTCGAAGGCGAACCAATCCGTGACGACACGTTCTTGTTACTGATTAATGCGCATTATGAGCCAATTCCTTTTGTCCTGCCGGGGCAAGAACATATAGAGTGGCAACTCATTCTCGACACGATGGAGGCCGACGGTTTTTTGCGGGAGCCGAGAAAATTCGCTTCCGGCGACGATATTGATCTCGGCGGTCGCGCTGCATGTCTGCTCCAATTGGTAAGTGGCGCGCAAGCTCAGGCTCGCGAGGAATCATGGAAAAAACGTCACGTCGAATTTCCCGCGCTCAGTGCAGAGGAAGAACGCGCTCGCGGAAAACAGCGGTAGCGGCGCAAGAAATTCGGGCAACGCACTCTTGTCGCGACAAACGAATTAGTTATAGGAATGTGTTGTGCACCTTTTCGTGCACGGCCAATCTTGGTCAGTGAATTTGCTATGACACCGAGCTCTCTCATTATTGTCACTGATCGCGGCAGTTTGAAAGCATACAAAGTGAATGAGACGCCCACGCGCGGACCGAGCTTGCAGCTGGTGCAAGCGTTCAATATCACGGACGCGCATGGAAAACTGGTCGACAAGGTCAGCGATTTGGCCGGGCGATTTCCGGTGAGTGATGGCGCAGGCGGGCGTCATGCAAATTCGATCGCGGAGCGGACGCAGCTCGAAACCGAAACCGACCGGCGCATTCACAAAGAGCTCGCCGATCAGATTGTGAAGATTGTGAAGAGCGATGGCGTAGAAGGATGGTCCTTTGCCGCGCCCGCGTCGATCCATGCCGCCATTGTCAATCTTTTGCCACGTGAAGTGCGCGACCGAATTGTTGAGCACGTAAAATCCGATCTGGTCAAAACCGAGCCATCGAAATTACCGGCCCATTTTCGTTCGCTGCAGCAGATTTGAAGATACTGGATACTCGATGGAGAGCGTTGCTCGATCCCATTATGCAGCATCAAGATCCAGTATCGCGTCGCAGGCACATTTTTGCTTCGCTCAACAGGGACGGGCGAGTTAATGTCCAATAGTTATGCAACTGCCTGTTAAAATCACTTATCGGGGTCTGGAAAAATCGGACCAGATCGACAGTCTCGTTTTGGATTATGCAGCGCGGCTGGAAAGATTTTGCGATCACATCAATCGCTGCGACGTCGCCATTGAGCAGACCAATCACACGCACCAAAAAGGCAATCCTTACCGTTGTCGTATCGATGTGACCGTTTCGCGTGGTCACGAACTTGTTGCTGATGAAAAGCAAATGGACAACGGCACGCATCAGCCGCTCAACAAAGTAATCCACGACGCTTTCAAAACGATGGAACGGGAGTTGTGCCGGGTAGTTGACAAACAACGGCGCGATGTAAAGACGCACGCCGATTCACGTTCGCCAAAATAGATACGGGGGCGGCTTGCCTCCTCGAGGCGGGCGGTTCGGGTGACCTGGCCCTACCTCAACGCTCCGCGTGACAGCGAACCTACGCTGGCGCACCGCCGAGCGCGCCCGGAAGCGGTGGCGTGACGTCGGGCGCGGCTACAACTTGCTTGGGCGGTTTTTCCGCTGGCATCTTTTGACCCGGTGGTGGCGTTGTGCCTGGCGGCGGATTAATCAAGCGGCCGTGCTCGACAATCTCTTTGATTTGGGAACCGTCCAGCGTTTCGAATTCAAGCAATGCTTTGGCGATTACCTCGAGCTTATCGCGATTCGCAGTGAGTGTTTTCTTCGCCAGCTGATACGCTTCGTCGAGTAGTTTTTTCACTTCCTGGTCTATTTGTTCCGCGGTCGCCTCGCTGTAGTCGCGCGCACGTGAAATGTCGCGACCGAGAAAAACATAATCTTCGTGGTCGCCGTATTCGACCATCCCCATTTTTTCACTCATGCCCCATTCACAAACCATCCGGCGCGCAATCGCCGTAGCCATTTTGATGTCGCCACGCGCTCCATTGGTGATGTCACCGAACACGATTTCCTCTGCCACGCGCCCACCCATGCTGACGGCAAGGCCGGCGAGCAATTCGTTTTTGCGATTGGTGTATTTGTCTTCCTCCGGCAACCACATGGTCGACCCGAGCGAGGGGCCGCGTGGAATGATGGTGACTTTGTGGAGCGGTTCGGTGTGCGGGAGAAGTTCGAGCAAGAGCGCATGACCCGCCTCGTGATAGGCGGTGTTTTGTTTTTCTTTCTCGCTAAGCGCGAGACTGCGGCGTTCTTTGCCCCAGCGGACTTTATCGCGGGCTTCTTCGAGCTCGGCCAGCGTAATTCCCTTTAATCCACGACGGGCGGCGAGCAATGCCGCTTCGTTGATCACGTTGGCGAGTTCCGCGCCGGAATAACCTGGTGTGCCGCGCGCGACGACGGCAAGATCGACACCTTCCGCGAGTTTCACTTTCTTGGCATGGACGCGCAGAATCTCTTCGCGCCCTTTCACGTCGGGCAAATTGACGGTGATTTGTCGATCGAAACGTCCCGGTCGCAACAATGCCGGGTCGAGAACATCAGGACGGTTTGTGGCTGCGATGATGATCACGCCTTCCTGCGTATCGAAACCGTCCATCTCGACGAGCAGCGCATTGAGTGTCTGTTCACGCTCGTCGTGACCGCCGCCCACGCCGTGACCCCGATGACGTCCGACCGCGTCGATTTCATCGATAAAGATGATGCAAGGAGCGGATTTTTTGCCCTGCTCGAACATGTCGCGCACCCGCGAGGCACCGACGCCGACAAACATCTCAACAAAATCCGAGCCGCTGATCGAAAAAAATGGAACATCCGCTTCTCCTGCAATAGCGCGCGCCAGCAAGGTCTTACCGGTGCCAGGCGGTCCGACTAGGAGAACTCCCTTGGGAATGCGGCCACCGAGCTTTTGGAATTTTTTCGGATCACGCAGGAATTCGACGAGTTCCTGTACTTCATCCTTTGCTTCCTCAACCCCGGCGACATCGCGAAATGTGATTTTATTTTTGTCGCGCGCAAGCATGCGCGCTTTCGATTTTCCGAAATTGAGCGCGCCTTTCCCCGCCATGCGGATTTGCTGGCGAAAAAGAAAGTAAAGTACGAGGAGAAAAAGAGCGATCGGGAGAAAACCAACCACGGTTTGCGCAAGCACGTTTGATTCAGTCTTAATGGCCGGCTGAATTCCGGCGGCAGAGAGTTTTTCCTGCAAATTGCTCGTGAAACTCAGGTAGATGGTGGTTCGAAACGGAACCTGCTGCGCAGGCGATGGACCCACTCCCTGGCGGATATAAGCGCCGCGCAGAGTTTGAGTCGGCCGGCCGTCTTCCACGACCAGTTGGAGCGGATAATTCTTATCGGTGACGATCTGTTTGTTGTCGAGCAGCTCAAGGAAACGGTTGTAGGGCACGTCTTCGACTGGCTGCATCCCTCCGCGATAAAAGAGCATCGCGAGCGCAATGAATCCGAAGGCGATTATGATGAGGATGACGCCGCGCCAGTTAAAATTGGGCTCGCTCCCGCGGGATTTATTCTCCTTGTGAGAGTTGCGATCGGATTGAGACATAAGGAATGCGGAATCTTAACCGCCGGGTAACAAGGTTAACATGAACAGATTGGCAATGCAAAATAGGGGATCTCTTCTTGGGCACTGATTGTTGAAGGTGATTGACGATGGAAAATCGGGATGTTGATGGGGGCGCGACTGGTACCCTATATATCGTGGCCGCGCATTGCGTCGCTCGTCGATTTCGGTAAAATTCAGGCCCAAACATCGACATGACAGAGCTCGTCACATCTGTTGCAGATAAGATCGATCGCGCGGTGCAGCGCGTGACGCCGCTTGCCTTTCGGGTGCGACGGACGGGTCGCCGCTGGGTTCGCCGGGCCTTGCGCAAACCTCGTAGCGTCTCGGAGGGGCCCAATTTATTGCCGTTGCTGATTCAAGTTCTCGCCAGTTTTTCGAAGGCGGATGGAGTTCTTTTAGAAGAAGAGATTGACTCGAGCCTTGGGTTCCTGCGCTACGATTATCCGGAGGCGGTTTACTCGGAGTTGCGACAGTTGTTCCGGCAAGCGCTTTACGAGCAGCAGGATCTCGCGGCCATGGCCCAGAAACTTGGCGCGCAGCTGAGCACGGAACGCAAAATCATGCTTGGCGTTCAGCTTTACGACCTGATCTCACAAGCGGGATTGAAGCAGGAGCAGGTCGTGGCGTTCTATTCATTCATGTCGCAGCTCGGCATGGCTGCGCAAGCGATCGACATCGTTTATCAACTTAATGCCTCCGAGGATTCCGATCCATCGGTCTATCAGCGCGGCGCGTCGCCGCTCGAATCCCTCTCTTTTGGCACGAACGGGAAGGCTGATGTGACGCTCAAGAACCTCACCGACAACGATCGCTTGCTGGCCTTCCGCTATCATGATCTCATTTTGCTGAAGAATTACAGCGGACAGAACGTCTCGGTGCGCGGGCGACCACTAGTGCGTGGCGGATTTTGCCGAATTTACCCCGGCCAACGTATTCTGGTTGGTGATCAGGTCCTTAGCTATCAGGATCTGGCGCAATACTTCAACGCCAAGAAGAATGTTTCACTTCCACAGATTTTCATTCGGGTAAACAAGGACTCAGATGAAGTGGAACTGGAGCGCTCACGGACCCGAGAAAGCTCCCTGCGCGTTACTTTCGGATTGAAGGTGCGCGTGAGCGCGTTACGCGATGTCGATGCTGTCCTCAACGGGGTAAAACTGAAGGGCGGCACGAAGGTCGAAGCGGCGCTGGAAGATAAGATACTTTTTCATAACGACAGCGAGCTGGATTTGATCGATCTGCGGCGGCGGGCTCGCGCCATGGGCGGCCGGTTTCAATTGAAGGCGTCGAAGTCGGAATATCTCGTCTCCAATAACCCGAGTTTTCTGCAAGCCGGCGATATATTGCTTTCTCCGGGCACAAGCGGTGACGTGCTACTGAAGATTTTCTGCGATTACGACAAACGCATCGGCCAGTTGGAAGTGATTGAAGCCGACCGTCCCATCATTGTTGGCGATACCCCCGTGCGGACGACGGCGCCACTCGCGGATGGTGACACCATCCGGATCGACGTCGGCCAATTTCTCCGTTGCAATTTTTCCGAGCGAATCATCGAGGAAGAGCGCAATATCATTCGCAGCCTCGAGGCAAACGAGATTACCCATCGCTTCGGCAAGGGCGAAATCGGCCTCGAGGGAATTTCCTTCAGCGTCACTCGTGGCGAACTCGTTTGCGTGATGGGCGCGAGCGGATCGGGGAAAAGCACGCTCCTCAAAGTGTTGGCTGGGCAACTTCAGCCTACAAGCGGCCAGGTCATCCTGAACGGACAATCGCTTTATCCGAACCTCGACGCACTCAAGCGCTACGTAAGTTACATGCCACAGGAGGACGCGTTCGACGAACACCTTACCATCGGGGAAAATCTACAGTTCGCGGCGGCGATTCGTTCACCCCACCTCTCGCGGCGCGATCGCATGCGGCGCTTGGAAGCAAAACTGATCGAGCTCGGCTTGGGCGAACGTCGGGATGCCGTGGTCGGCAGCCCGGAGAAGAAAATATTGAGCGGCGGTGAGCGCAAACGTCTCAACGTTGGACTGGATATGATCGGCATGTCGGACGTTTATCTTTTCGATGAACCGACCTCCGGTCTCTCCTCGAAGGACTCCGAGCACGTCATCGAGATCATCCGGGGAATGGCGCACAACAAGATCATCATTGTCACCATTCATCAGCCAAGCTCCAAACTCTTCCAGATGTTTCACAAAGCGATCCTGCTCGATAAGGGCGGGCAGCTCGTTTTTTTCGGCACACCCTCGGACATGCTTCGCTACTTTGCCGAGGCCGAACACCAACATCAGTTCGGGGCCGAACTGGGCGCGTGTCCATCGTGCGGAACGACACGCCCTGAATTCATCTTTGATGTGCTGGAGACACCACTGCGCGATTTGAGCGGCGACATCATTTACGAGGAAAATAGTCGTGGCCAGCTTGTCGCTGCGCGCCGCTACTCGCCGGAATTCTGGCGGGACAAGTATGAAGCATTCCGATTGATCCAGGACGTCAAACAAGTTTCGTTGCGTAAAGAATCAGCGGCGCTGCTGCCGGCGGACCCGGACCAGAAAAAGCGCCTGCCATTTCGCTGGCATGACGAATGGACGCAATTTCGCACGCTTCTGCGCCGTTCCTTCATTAGCAAGCTGCGCAATCGCGCCAACCTTGTCATCACCATCGGCGTTTCGCCTGTGTTGGCATTGCTCATCGCGACTATTCTGCGTTACTCGGACAGCGGGAAATATGATTTCGCCTCCGCTTATCATATCCCGACGTTTTTGTTCCTCAGCCTTATCGTCGCGATGTTTCTGGGTTTGACCAACAGCGCCGACGATATCATCCGCGATCGAGCTGTTCTGCAACGTGAGCGCAATCTCAGCGTGCGCCTGCCCTACTACGTGATCGCAAAAACGCTCACTCTCGGGATCTTCGCGGTCATCCAGTGTGTACTTTTTGTTCTGATCGGCAATTTTGTCCTGCAAATCCGCGGGATGTTTTGGATTGATCTCGGGATCATGCTTATGACAGCAATGGGTGGCCTATCGCTTGGTCTGCTTATCTCTTCGCTTGTCGCCGACCCGAAAACCGCGGCTAACATCGTCCCGCTCGTCTTAATTCCGCAGATCATCATGGGTGGCGCCCTCATCAAATATGAGGACATGAATCGAAATCTCGCGCTGGTCTACGCGCTCACGCATTGGTTTTCCGAACATCCCAGCACAGAGCAAGGCAAGAAGATGGAGAGCAGGCTGCAGGTGCCATTTGTCTGCCAGTTCATTGCCATGCGCTGGTCGTACGAAGAGATGATTGTCGCACAAGCCAAGCTTAATCCGCTTACGAGGCGGCAGGACCGAGCGCAACGCGAGATCGATGGCATCGTGGCGCGACATCAACAAGATCCTGGGGAAAGTAAGCGGCTCGAGGAGCTCAAGGAAATACTCGCTCTTCTCTCCGGGCTGGAAGCGAACTCGGTCGGCGAACTCGATCGCTATCTTGCTTTGACCGATCAGATTCTGGATCGCAAACGGCCATTTGAGCGCGCTCTTTTCAAGAATGCGACCGGCCCGGTGACAGCCGAGCAGATTTATGTGAATCAGAAGGTTGCCGATCTGATCTCAAACGCCGAGATGGAGCAAAGCGATTATCGCCGCGGCAATCGGCCGAACGTTTTCTTCGGTGCACAAAAACGCTTCTTCGGCATTAAGATCAGCGTTTTTGTTTTCAACACGATCGTTTTGCTTGGATCGACAATCGGCCTGCTCGGCCTGCTCCATTGGATTTTGCGTAGACAACTGGAAGTGCGCAGGACGTAAATGAAAATCCGAAATCGCAAATCGAAAATTCAAAATCGTTTGATAGTCGCCGCTAGCGACACTGATCCGGACATGCTTTACGCGACCAAGTTTTGGGCACCCGATCCATTCATTTTTTTGGAACGGAACGGCAAGCGCACGCTTGTCCTGAGCGATCTGGAAATCGATCGTGGGCGCAAGCAAGCCGACGCGGACGAGTTCGTCATGTTCAGCAAGATCGAGCGCGACGTGCAAGGAAAATCCAGGAAGACACCGCCGTACGAAAAAGTTCTCGTCCATTTTCTCCGCAAACGCGGCGTAAAATCGGCAATTGTTCCTGCAAATTTCCCGCTCGGTTACGCGGAGGAACTCGCCGCAGGCAAGATCCGTGTCCGCGCGACGAACGGACTATTCTGGCCAGAACGGGAAGCGAAATCGGAAAAGGAAGTCGAAATGATCGGCCGGGCCTTGCGAATCACGGAAAGAGGACTCAAACGTGCAATTGAAATTTTGAAAGCGTCGAACCCTGGCGCCGGAAAACGATTGTACTGGGGCGGCAAAACATTGACTTCTGAGATGCTCCGCGCAGAAATTGATTCCGCGATTTTGCGCGCGGGTGGGATTCCAACCGGCACAATTGTCGCAGGCGGCGACCAAGGCTGCGATCCGCATGAGCGCGGTTTCGGGCCGCTCTACGCGAACTCATTGATTATCCTAGATGTTTTCCCGCGCGATGCGAAGACCGGATATTTCGGCGACATGACGCGCACCGTTCTTCGCGGGCGAGCGAGCGATGCGCAGCGAAAGCTTTGGGAAACGGTGAAAGCCGGACAAGCGCTCGCTTTGAAAAAGATCAAAGCGGGAGTGAACGGAATAACAATTCACAAGGCAATTCAGAAATTCTTCGCAGAGCGTGGTTTTCCGACGGAGGTTCGCAAGGGCCGGCGCGTTGGATTCTTTCATGGGACAGGCCATGGGCTCGGGCTCGAGATCCACGAGCATCCGCGTTTGCAGAAAGTTACGCTGAAAAATCGGCAAGTACTCACGGTTGAGCCCGGATTGTACTATCCCGGACTGGGCGGAGTGCGTCAGGAAGACGTGGTCGTGGTCACGAAGAGCGGTTGTTGCGTGCTTTCTCGTTTTCCGAAACGGCTGGAAATGTGATCGGAGCGACAGGCTTCTTGTTCGCCACGGGACGAATCAGTCCAGTGTCGGGATCTGTGGGGCGGCCATCTTGTCGGCGTGTTTCGATGAGCAGGCGAGAACGCCCGCTCCGCCCACAGGGCTAGAAGCCTATGCTCCAAGATGAACGCGCGACCCAGCTGAGCGTCTAATTATTCCGGCGGCAAAGTGACAAGTCGCTTTGCCGCGTTAAATTAAGATCGACATGTATTACCCTTACGGTTTCGGTTTTGGATCGAATTGGCTATTATTCATTGGCGTGCCGTTGATCATTGCGCTTTGGGCGCAGTTTCGAGTGAGCAGTGCGTTTCGAAAATGGGGAGAAGTGCGCGCGAGTTCAAACATCAGCGGCGCAGAGTGCGCGCGCGAGATCCTGCAAGCCGCCCAAATACACGACGTCGATGTTGTGGAGACGAACGATTTTCTTGGCGATCATTACGATCCGACGAGCAAGAAGCTTTGCCTTTCGAGCAACGTTTACAATACACCCTCCGTCGCAGCGCTGGGCATTGCCGCGCATGAGACCGGTCACGCCATTCAGCACGCCAAAGCGTATGCGCCGCTCAAAGCGCGAATGGCGATTGTGCCGGTGACAATGGTCGCGTCACGAATGTTGCCGTTTGTGATTTTCGGCGGTCTGTTCTTTCACATCACTGGTCTGATCACGCTTGGCATTTATTGCTATCTCATTCTGCTGGTTTTCCAATTGATCACGCTGCCGGTGGAGTTCGACGCCTCGCGGCGTGCAAAAATTATTTTGCAACAGATGGGCATTGTCCAGCCGGGCACCGAAGTTGCAGGCGTGAACAAAGTTCTCAACGCGGCTGCGCTCACCTACGTAGCGGCATTCATCGCGGCGTTGGGTAACTTACTCTGGTTGCTTTCCGTGCGCGACCGGCGCAATTGATTCGCGCCGCCACGTTTGAAAAAGATGATGGATCCATCAGTTGCATTGCCCGCTCGCCGGATTTCCGATTTGTTATCGTCGGGTTTCGGTGCTCATGCTAAATCTAAGCGCGACGCAATGGACCAGCCGAGAACCGACGAAGATCAGCAGTTGGTGGCGCGCACGCAATCGGGAGATGCCGGCGCGTTCGATCAACTGGTGATCAAATATACCCCGCGTCTCTACGGCTTGGTTTACAACATGACCTCAAACCACGAGGACACGAATGATCTTTTGCAGGACGTGTTTTCCAAGGCTTATAAAGCGATCCGCGGATTTCGGGGCAAGTCGTCCTTTTATACTTGGATCCACTCGATCGCGGTGAACATGACACTGAATTTCCTTAAAAAACGTGGCCGGCGTTTTCATCTTAGCCTCGACGATGTCGATGCCAGCGTTCAAAACGACAAGGAATTTCTCGAGCTCACGGCGACGAGCAGTCCGGTGCGGGAAGCGGACCTGTCCGAGCTGCAGCGAAGATTGAACGAGGCTATGATGAAATTGTCTGATGAACACAGAGCCGTGGTCACCATGTTCCATATCCAGGGGATGCCCCACGCGGAGATCAGTAAAATCTTGCGTGTTTCGGAGGGAACAGTACGTTCCAGGCTCTTCTACGCGAATCGACAGCTGCAAAATTATCTGGACGAATTTCGGAAAAACCCTGTTTCTTAACCGGCGCTGAGATGGACGAATTTAACGACAACGAAATCGCAAAGTTGCTTCGGCTAAAACGGTACGAGCAACCGCCACCTGGTTACTTCGAGGATTTCCTGCACGAATTCCATCGCCGGCAGCGCGATGAATTGCTTCGTCAGCCCCTCTGGCGGATCTGTCTGGAACGAGCCCACGACGTGATGTTCCGATTGGATGTTCGTTCGCTTGCTTCCTATCCGGCCGCCGTCACGGCGGTTCTGGTTTGTGCCGCAGTTATTTCGTTGAAGATTTATCAGGCACCGGAGGCCGCGAAAGTCGCTATCCAGAGTCCGCCGGCGTTGTCTTCGTCGGCAAATGCTGAAGGAGAATGGACGCTGGCATCTCCGGTGGCCACACGGATTTTCAGGACGCAGCCGCTTCGTAGTTTTGATGAAAGCGCCCAGACTCACCGGGCCACCGTCCCGCCGCGCTACGTGCTCGATAGCGTTCCTGTGAGTTATGAGTCGACTTT
>WNGD01003092.1_pt1 | contig 19411 bp, 12 predicted proteins | sample 5400671 | NCBI WGS metagenome assembly WNGD01 (sample SAMN13153369, study PRJNA577476) | soil metagenome | isolation source: 40 cm soil or saprolite under grassland replicate 2 | place: USA:California | collected 2016-06-15
GGTGCCACCCGCCGGTGACCGGCCAGGGTGGTCACCGTCATCGGCTCGCCGAACCGGATCTCCCGCCGGCCCCCGTCCCCGCCCCGCCAGCGACCCGCCCCGCCGCTGCCGCGCCGGATCACATACCGCTCCAGCCGCACGGGGTAGCGCCATTCCAGCACTTCGGGATCGGTAAGCCGCGAGTTGGTCATGTGCGTCTGCACCACGTCGGCGCCGGCGAAACCGTCCCCGGCACCGGACCCGCTCGCCACAGTCTCGTAGTACTGGTGCCGTTCGTTGCCAAACGTGACGTTGTTCATCGTGCCCGACCCCTCCGCCATCACCCCCAGCGCCGCGTACAGGGCACCGGTGATCGCCTGCGACGTCTCCACGTTGCCCGCCGCCACCGCCGCCGGGTATTCCGGGGCGAGCATGCAGCCACGCGGGATGATCACCGTGACCGGCTTCAGGCAGCCCGAGTTCAGTGGGATGTCGTCGGCCACCAGCGTGCGGAGCACGTACAGCACGGCGGCCATCGCCACTGAGGACGGCGCGTTGAAGTTGTCCGGCAGTTGCGGCGAGGTGCCGGTGAAGTCGATCTCCGCCGACCGCGCCGCCCGGTCTACCCGGACCGCGACATTGATCAGAGCCCCGTTGTCGAGTTCATAGGCGCATTCGCCGTCGCGCAGCGCTCCTATGACCCGCCGTACCGCCTCCTCGGCGTTGTCCTGCACGTGCCCCATGTAGGCCTGCACCACGTCCAGCCCGAAATGGTCGGTCATGCGCCCCAGTTCGGCGACCCCCTTCTCGTTGGCGGCAATCTGCGCGCGCAGGTCGGCCATGTTCACCTCGGGGTTGCGCGACGGGTGGGCCGCGGAACGCAGCAGGTCCAGCGTCGCCGCCTCACGCAGCTCGCCGTCGCGCACCAGCAGCCAGTTGTCGATCAGCACCCCCTCCTCCTCGACCCGCCTGCTGAACGCCGGCATCGAGCCCGGCGTGATCCCCCCGATCTCGGCGTGATGCCCCCGGGACGCCACGTAGAACAGGATGCGGCCGGCCTGGCCGAACACCGGGGTGACGACGGTGACGTCCGGCAGATGGGTGCCGCCGTGGTAGGGATCGTTGAGCACGTATACGTCGCCGGGCCGCATCCGGCCCGCGTTGCGGTGAGCGATGATCTTGATGCTCTCACCCATCGACCCGAGATGGACCGGCATGTGCGGCGCGTTCGCGATGAGCCCGCCCTCCGCGTCGAACAGCGCACACGAGAAGTCGAGCCGCTCCTTGACGTTGACCGAGTGGGCGGTGGCCTGCAGCCGCACCCCCATCTGCTCGGCGACCGACATGAACAGGTTGTTGAAGATCTCCAGCATCACCGGGTCCACCGCAGTCCCCGCCTCGGCCCGGTCCGGCCGCGCGCTCACCCGCGCCAGCAGCAGGTCCCCCCGGCCGGTCACCTCCGCCCGCCAGTCCGGCTCGACCACCGTGGTCGCGAAGTCCTCGGTGATCAGCGCCGGGCCCGCAACCCGGTCGCCGGGGCGCAGATCCCGTCGTCGTGCCAAGGGCGCCCGCCTCCATCCGCCAGCGGAATACAGCAGAACGGATGCCTCCCCGCCACCCACCCGCCCCGGCGCCGGCGCCTGCCCCCGACCCGGCTCCTGCCCCCCACCCGGCTCCTGCCCCGGACCCGGCTCGTGCACCGGACCTACCGGTTCCGGCGGCCGGCCCGGACCTGGCGGCTGCCGCAGTCTCGGTGGCTGCCCGGGTCCCTGCGGCTGCCCGGGTCCCGGCGGCTGCCCCGGTGCCGCATCGTCCAGCGGCGCGTCGGCCAGCACCGGCGCAGACGGGGCGGCGAGCTCGACCGATACCGCTTCGGCGATGATCGCCTTGCCGCGCATGAGGAAGGAGAAGTACTGCCGGTAGGCCTGCTCGAAGGCGGCCACCATCTCGGGCAGGCCGCCCAGCGGGACAGGCAGCGCGGTATCGGTGCCCTCATAACGCAGGTGGGCCCTGCGCACCTGACGGATCGCAACCGGCCCCGTCCCGCCCCGCCCGCCCGGCTCGCCTGGCCCCAATCCGCCTGGCTCGACGCCTGCCTCGACAAGCTCCCCGCCCGGCTCGACGCCCGCCTTGACGAGCTCCGACAGCGCGTCGGCGGCCAAGCCGTCGGCCAGCCGGGCGAGTTCGGGCAGCAGGCCGGCCGACAGCGGTGCCTCGACCGCGGTCTCGCGCATCGCAGTCACGTCGGCCAGGCCGAGCCCGTACGCGGACAGCACACCGGCGAGCGGGTGGATGAGCACTTCGGTGATGCCCAGCGCGTCGGCTACAGCGCAGGCGTGCTGGCCGCCGCCGAGATCTTCTTGATCGCATTCGCCATGTTGGCGACCGCGATGTCCAGGAACCCGGCGGCCACCTCCTCGGGGGCCGGGGTGGTGCGGGCCGCGCCGGTAGCGCCGGTCGCCTCGCCGATCCGGCGGGCCAGCGCCGCGAACTCTTCCCGTACGATCCCCGCGTCGACGGGCTGGTCGCCGCCGGGACCGAACACCGCCGGGAAGTACGCCGGCTGGATCCGGCCGAGCATGATGTTGGCGTCGGTGACGGTCAGCGGGCCGCCGCGGCGGTAGGCGGCCGGCCCGGGGTCCGCACCGGCCGAGTCCGGGCCCACCCGGTACCGGCTGCCGTCGAAATGCAGCACGGAGCCGCCGCCCGCGGCGACGGTGTGGATGCTCAGCATCGGAGCCCGCATCCGCACCCCGGCGATCTGCGTTTCGTACTGCCGCTCGAACTCGCCCGCATAGTGGGACACGTCGGTAGACGTGCCGCCCATGTCGAACCCGATCACGTGGCCGAAGCCCGCCGCCTGCGCGGTGCGGGCCATGCCGACGATCCCCCCGGCCGGCCCGGACAGGATCGCGTCCTTGCCCCGGAACAGCTGCGCGTCGGTGAGCCCGCCGTTGGACTGCATGAACTGGAGCCGGACGCCGCCAAGCTCGCTGGCGACCCGGTCCACGTAGCGGGCGATGATCGGCGACAGGTAGGCGTCCACCAGGGTGGTGTCGCCGCGGGAGACAAGTTTCATCAGTGGGCTCGTCGCGTGTGACTCCGACACCTGGGTGAACCCGATCGCCCGTGCGATCTCGCCGATCCGCGCCTCGTGCGCGGGGTACCGGTAGCCGTGCATGCACACCACGGCCACGGACCGGAAACCCTCGCCGTACGCCGCCCTCAGGTCCCTGGCGAGGGCGTCGGTTTCCAGGGGCACGATGACCTCGCCTTGGGGGCCCACCCGCTCGGCCGCCTCGATCACCCGCGAGTAGACCATCTCGGGCCGGACGATCTGGCGCGCGAAGATCGCGGGCCGATCCTGGTAGGCGATCCTCAGCGCGTCGGCGAAACCCGCCGTAATGACCAGGACGGTCGGCTCGCCCTCCCGCTCCAGCAGGGCGTTGGTCGCCACCGTGGTGCCAAGGCGGACCACCCCGATCCGTTCGGCGGGAATGGGCTCGCCGGGCGGGACGGACAGCAGGTGCCGGATGCCCGCCACCGCGGGATCGGCGTAGCGGCCCGGGTTTTCCGACAGCAGCTTGTGGACGGCCAGCGTTCCGTCCGGGCGGCGGGCGACCACATCGGTGAACGTGCCGCCGCGGTCGATCCAGAATTCCCAGCGCCCGTCCATCGGCCCTCCCTGCGGCCTACCGCGGTCGCACGGACCGGCCGCGGAGCCGGGGCCGGACTCGGCCGGGCGCCGCGCCGCGTGCGTAACACTGCGGCGGTCCGATGCGTTCCGAACATGGGATGTCCATGCTAGGTGCGCTCAGTCCCCCCCACTTGGAGCGCCGCTGGCATCCACCAGAGGGGAGCCAAAGGTGCGGTGCCGCCGGGATGCGGCACCGCACCTTTGACGCTGCCCGAGCGCGCGGCGCGGCGTGCCCGGTTCGGGCCGCCCGGGCGGCCCGTCGCGATGGCCGCTAGCTGGCGCGGCTGACGTCGCGGTAGCGGCTGTCGAGGTACATCTGGTACCCGGTGCGGTGGGAGAAGTCCGCGATGAGGGAGAAGCGGTCGCCGCGGATGAGGGTATGCCGCCACTCTATGGGCCGGTCACCGGCATACCCGAGCCGGTCGATGGCCAGTGCGCCCACCGACCGGTGCAGGCCAAGCAGCCGCTGCTGGGCCCCGCTGGGGACGACAGCCCGGACATGCTCGTGCCCGCCCGCCAACCGCACGCCGGCACGCGTGGCGAGTTCGTGGTAGAGGGCGGTGTGGGTGAAGTCGGCCTCCAGCAACGGCGCCGCCAGGGAGGCAGGGAGCCAGACGCTGTCCAGCGCCAGCGGCTCGTCCCCCGCGAGGCGGAGCCGTTCCAAGTGGAACAGCGGGGTTGACGCCTCCAGATGCAGACGGTCGGCCACCACCCCGTCGGCGCGCACATCCCTGGCACGGACGATGCTGGTCTGGCGTAGCCCGGCCTCTTCGACCAGGGCAAAGAGCGAATACAGCGTGCCGAGAGGCTGGGTGATCAGGTCATGGGCGGCCAGCCGGGGGCGGCGGCCGCGTTCGGCCACAACGATGCCTTCGGCCCGCAGGCCGCTTAGCGCGGAACGGACCGTGTGGCGGCTCACGCCGTACTCCTCGACCAGGGCGAGTTCGCCTGGGAACTCGTCGTCGAAGGCGCCCGCGTCAAGCCGCCGCCGCAGGTCCGCGCGCAACTGTGCCCACAGCGGCAAGGGGCTGCCGCGGTCCAGCCGCCGTGCGCCGTCTCCCGTGCCGACGTGGCCGACGCTGCCTTCTGTGTCGGCCATGAGCCCTCCTGCCCACGCTTGTTACCCTGGTACGAATGATCGTACATTTAGCTCGCTCGGGCGATGTTTCCGGAAGGACACCCGGCCATGGTGGAAGTGCTCCAGATCGAGACGCCGACGCTCGGCGATCGCAGCTACCTGGTGCACGACAGTGAAGCCGCCCTGGTCATCGACGCGCAGCGCGACATCGACCGGGTTATCGCGCTGGCCGGCGACGCCGGCGTGCGGGTCACCCACGTCGCCGAGACGCACATGCACAACGACTACGTGACCGGCGGCTTCGCGCTCGCCCGGGCGGCGGGTGCGGCCTACCTCGTCAGTGCCGATGACCCGGTCTCCTTCGATCGCACTCCGGTCAGCGACGGCGACCTCGTAGAGATCGGCGGCGGGCTCCGGGTCCGGGTGCTGGCAACCCCTGGGCACACCTACAGCCACCTGGCCTACGTGGTGGAGGCCGATGGCGGCGTGGCCGGTGTATTCACCGGCGGGTCGCTGCTGTATGGCTCGACCGGCCGGACCGACCTGCTCGGCCCGGACGCCGCGGAGGCGCTCAGCCGTGCACAGTGGACCTCGGCTCACCGGCTCGCGCGTGAACTGCCTGACACCGCCCCGATCTTCCCGACCCACGGGTTTGGCAGCTTCTGTGCGTCCGCGCAATCGCAGGCCACCTCGTCCACTATCGGCCGGGAGAAGCTGGTGAACCCGGCGCTCACCCTGGATGAGCAGGCCTACGTGGAATCGCTGCTGGCTGGGCTGGACGCCTGGCCGGCTTATTACGCACACATGGCTCCGGCCAACCTCGCCGGGCCCGCCGGCCCCGACCTGTCGCCACCACGGCCGGCGGACGCCGCCGAGCTTCGCCAGCGCATCGTCGCTGGTGAGTGGGTGGTTGATCTGCGTGATCGGGTCGCCTTCGCGGCTGGCTACCTGCCGGGCGCGTTCAGCTTCCCGCTGGACGGCAGCTTCGCCTCTTACGTGGGCTGGATGATCCCGTGGGGGACGCCGCTGACGCTGCTGGGGGAGTCCCCGGAACAGGTTGCCCAGGCTCAGCGGGAACTGGTCCGGATCGGGATCGACCGGCCCGCTGCCGCCGCCACCGGGCGCCCTGAGACCTGGGCGGGCGAGCGGGGCACCGCCTCGCTGCGGCTGGTCAAGTTCGGGGACCTGGCCACCGCACTCGCTGACGGGAGTGGCCACCGCCCCGTCGTGCTGGACGTGCGGCGTCGGCTGGAGTGGGAGGAGAGCCACATCGCCGGGGCTGTTCACATTCCGCTGCATGAGCTGCCGGGTCGGCTCGATGAGCCGACCGGGCGGCCGGATGCGCTGACCGGGCGGGCGGATGCGCTGACCGGGCGGGCGGATGCGCTGACCGGGCGGCCGGATGCGCTGACGGGCTTGCCCGCAGAGCCGCCGGGCCGGCGCGCCGAGCTCCCGCCCGGCGAGGTGTGGGTTCACTGCGGCGCCGGCTATCGCTCCATGGTGGCCGCGTCGATGCTCGCCGCACGGGGCCGGCGTGTGGTCGCCGTCGACGACGACTTCGCCAATGCCGAAGCAGCCGGGCTTCCCCTGGAACGTGCCTGACGCCTGCTGCGGTGGTCAGTGCGGAGTGCTGGTGAGCATGACGCAGCAGGTGCTCGGCTCGGGGTCGGAGACCGCCTGGATGCTGGTGGCGCCCAGCCCTTCCAGCAGCCCGCTCAAGTAGGCGCGGCTGATGGCGCAAACCACGTCGGGCGCGCGGAGGTTGAGCGGGTAGAACGGGCAGTTCCGCAGGCGGAGCTGCGTCGGGCCCTGCCGCTGCGGCTCGTAGCCGTCCGCGTCGAGGATCTCCCCGGCCACGGTCAGGGCTCGTTCGGGACCGAGGCGGCCCGGGCGCAGGCGTTCCCGGTGGCTGGCCCCATGCTCGACGCCCCTGGTCCGGGCGACCCGCCTGGCTGCCGCCAGTGGGTCTTCCCCGTGAGCTCCTGAGCGAATGGCGTCGACCAGGATGCCGGCCAGCAGGTCGTGGCGCCTGGCGGGGATGGTGATGGCGATGTCCGCACCGGACGGTTCATACGTCTTGGGCGTCCGCCCTACCCGGCGCGGTCCCAGGGGAGCGTCATAACGGGCGCGGAGCAGGCCCGCACCGACGAGCTTGTCCAGGTGGAAGGCGGCCAGCTTGCGGGATATCCCGGTGCTGGCAGCTGCCTCCTCGCGGCTGACCGGCCGGTGCGCGGCTCGGACGAAGGAGTACAGGCGCCAGCGCATTCCCTCAGTGAGCACAGCAAGCGTGGCCAGCGAGGTATCGCGAGGGTCGCCGGAACCAGTCACCCGAACCCAATTAACACCAACGGATGGTTCTGGTAACTCGTGGTTAGCCAATCTGCTCTCCCCTTAAAGCTCAAAATCAATATGACCAATAGGTATTGGCAAAAGATGCGCCACGGGAGATGGCCGCGCACGGCCCGCGTGCCGAGCTAGCCGTGCGCGCTTACCGGACAAAGGGCATCCATTGCTGGTAACGGTTCCGGGCGTCGCCGTGTGTGCTGCTCGCCTCCCCGCTACGGCGTGCACACCCCCGCTGACCGGACGGCTCAGCCGAAGATCTCACAGCCACCGGCCCCGTCGGCCGGTGGATCCGGTTCTCCTCCTGCCCTGCCGGAACCTGGGATCCCAGGCCCAAACCCAGGTCCAAAGGCCGGTGAACCTCAACGGCACGGATCCAGCGCGGCGGGCAGCCAGGGACCTATTACCCCGAGCGAGCAGCCAGCGTCATCAACCTCCCAGGTGAGACTCATCCCGCTCGCCGCACCACCAGCGGTTACGCATCCGCTGATATTCCACGCAAAATACCAGAATCGGCGATGGTTCCCCACCGGTTCGGCCGCGAACCCGTGGCATGGCGGCTCGCGGCCGGTCAGCCTTCATCGGCAACGACGGCTTCTCCTGCGAAGGCCAAACGAACAGCGGGGAATCGGCAAGCAAAGCGTCCGGCATCTGCCGTCAGGAGACGATGTCTTTCGTCCGGAAGTGGCGGAACGCCAGCGCGACCAGGACCAGCGCGTAGGAGACCGACACCGCGGCGCCCTCGATCATCCGGCTCCATGACAGTTGTGCCGAGAACGCGTCCAGCCAGACGAACTGCCAGTGTGTCGGCAGGATCCCCCGCCAGGAACCGAGCGCGGTCACCGCGTCGAGGATGTTGCTGACGATGACCAGCCCCACCGCTCCGCCGACCGCGCCGAGCGGCGAGTCGGTGCTGACCGAGAGCAGGAACGCCAGCCCCGCCACCACCAGCTCGGTGATCAGGACGTAGGCCATGACGATTCCCAGCCGCGCGAGCGCCGTGCCATACGGCATCTCTACGCCGGTGGCGGGCAGCCGGAGCGGATGCCAGCCGAACGCCACCGTTCCCGCCAGCAGCGACATCGCCGGGAAGCTGACCACCGCGACGGTCGCGTAGGTGAGCGCTACGGCCAGCTTCTGGCGCAGAAGCCGGGCTCGCGGGACCGGTGCGGCGAGCAGGTATCGCAGCGACGCCCAGCTTGCTTCGCTGGACACGGTGTCCCCGCAGAACAACGCGACGGCTACCACCAGCAGGAATCCGGCCGAGGCGAAGAAGCTGAAGGCGGCGAAGTTCAGCCCGCCGGTGGTGGCGAGGTCGACGAGTCCGGGCGTGCCGCCGCCCTGCTGCGGCGGGCCACCGAGCTCGAACGCGCCGACCAGGATCCACGGCAGGACCAGCAGGATGAGGAACGCCACCATGGTCCGCCGCCGCCGCAGCTGGCGGATGACCTCTACCCGGAACGGCAGCGTATGACGCGGGCTATAGCCAGCCGCGGCCGGGGCAACCGGGCCAGGCGCGACCGGGCCGTGGGCGACGCGGTCAGCGTTGGCGGTCATCGCGCGTCCCCCTGACTGTTACCAGGTCGGGCCCGGCGGACGGGGTGTCCGGGCTCGTGTCTGTATCGGGTGAACCGTCGAGCGGCGCCGCGATCAGCGCCAGGAACGCGTCCTCCAGACGGCGGCTCGGGCCCACCCGCTCCACCGGTACCCCGGCCGCGACCAGGGCCGCGACCACCGCCGACGCCGGGACGCCGTCGTGGTGGACCAGCACCCCGTCGGGGTGCGCCTCCGCTCCGTCGATGCCTGCCGTCGCCCGCATGACGGCGACGGCGCGGTCAGGCTCGGGGGTCCCCACCATGAGCGCGCCGGATTCGCCGATGATCTCCCCGACCGGTCCCGCGGCCAGCCGGCGCCCTTCATTCATGACCACCACGTGCGTGCAGGTCTGCTCGACCTCGCCGAGAAGGTGGCTGGACAAGATCACGGTCCGCCCGTCAGCCGCGTACCGCAGCAGGACGTCGCGCATCTCCCGGATCTGCGGCGGGTCCAGGCCGTTCATCGGCTCGTCGAGCACCAGCAGGTCGGGCAGGCCGAGCATCGCCTGCGCGATGGCGAGCCGCTGGCGCATGCCGCGCGAGTAGGAGCGCACCTTGCGGTCGATGGCCGCGCCCAGGCCTGCGACCTCCAGCACCTCCGCGAGGCGGGCGCCGTCGTCGGGCCGCCCGGTCGCGCGCCAGTACAGGCCGAGATTGTCCCGCCCGGACAGGTGCGGCAGGAAGCCGGGGCCTTCCACGAAGGAGCCGAGCCGGGACAGCGCGGTGGATCCGGCGTGTACCCGGCGGCCGAAGATCGTGATGGTGCCGGTATCCGGGTGCAGCAGGCCCATCAGTGCCCGCAGCGTGGTGGTCTTGCCCGCTCCGTTGGGCCCGAGGAGGCCGAGGATCTGCCCGCGCTCCACCCGCAGCGACAGGTCGTCCACCGCGAGCTGGCCGTCACCGTACCGTTTGGTCAGCCCGGTGATCTCCAGAGGTACATCGGCAAGTTCCGGCACCTCATCGTCGTCGCCGCGGCGGCGGCCAAGGCCGAGGATGAGGGCCGCGGCGACCAGCGCGGCGGCCGGGGCCGCCCACACCCACCAGGGGAGCCCGCCGGTGACCACCGTCAGTGCCGGGTCTTCGGGCATGATCAGCCCTGGGCCGGCCAGCGCCACCCGGTAGACCTCGGGAGCGGACGAGGTTGCGTAGGCGAAATCGGTGCTGGTCAGGACCAGCCGGAGCCGGTGACCGGCGGCGAAGTTGTAGTCGATCGTCGGCAGGGCCACCGTGACCACCTGGCCCGCCCGCGTCCCGCTGACCCGCAGCGGTGCCACGAGCTGGTTCGGCAGCGTGGCGTTGCCCGCCTGGTCCACGTCATAGACCTTGGCGAACAACGTTACCGCGCCGACGCCGGCGACCCGGATGCGGACGGTCGGCGACCCGGTCACCTGGAGCGCGGACGGCAGCGGCTCCGAGGTGAAGGCGGCGCTCTGGCCCGGCATGTCGAAGGTGAGCCCGGCCGCGCCAAGGGAGCCGAGGCCGGGGAAGACGGAGATCGAGGCGGGCGTGCCGCCGGCCGGATTGACGACCGGCTGTGGTGGCCCGGCCAGGCGGACGACGGAACGTCGGGTCCCATCCAGGCCGGGATAGCTCCCAGCGGTGGCGATGCCGAGCGAGGCCTGGTCGGTCGAGGGGTCGAAACCGAGCACCCGGGTCACCGCGAACCCGGGCTGGCCGGTGCCGGCGCTGCGCGCCGGGCGGCCGGGCGCAAGCCAGCGGCCGAGCCATTGCGCGGTCAGCGCGTCGACCCGTGTCGTCTCCTGGTCGCCGCCGTCGTGGCCGCCCGCGAACCACACCATGTCCACCGGGGCGCCGTTGCGGCGGATCGCCTGGTAGTTGGCGCTGGCCTGGTCGAGCCCGAAGAGCGAGTCGTGCTCACCCTGGATGAGCAGGGTGGGGGCGCGCATCCTGCCCGCCACACTGGCCGGGCTTGAGCGCAGCAACAGTGAGATGGCCTGCGCGGTGGGCCGCCCGGTGGCGGCGACCTGCTGGTACATGGCGCAGATCCGGGGCTGGAACCGGCCGCACAGGGCGAACTTGCCCGGGCCCGCCGACGGCAGGACCTGGCCCGGCTGGCCGCCGCTGCCCGGCTGGCTCCCACCGCCGGACTCGTTCCCACCGCCGGACTGGTTTCCGCCGCCGGACTGACTCCCGCCGGACTGGCTGGTCCCGCCGGACTGACCGCCGCCCGCACCTGACTGGCTCGCGCTGCCTGACTGACCGCCCTGGGCGGGCTGACCGCCGGCCTGACCCTGAGCCGCCGATCCGAAGCCCACCGATCCCTGGCTAAAGAGCAGGCCCGCCCATTGCCGCTTGAATACGCCGTTGGCTGGCCCGCCGCCCGCGCCGTTGGGGAACAGTGCGGTGGCGAGGTTGTTCCAGGTGCTCTGGGCGACGACGGCGTCGATCCGGTGGTCGTAGGCGGCGGCCAGCAGCGAGATCCCCCCGCCGTAGGAAGCCCCGGTGATCCCGACCCGCGGATCACCCGGGTGGTCGAGCAGTACCCGAGGCTGGCGGGCGAGCCAGCTGATGAGTTGCTCGACGTCCTTGACCTCATAGTCGGGCGAGTTCAGCCCGATCTGCCCGGTCGAGGCGCCGAACCCCCGCGCGGACCAGGTCAGGACGGCGAAGCCGGCCCGCGCCAGGTTCTCGGCCTCCGGGCGGACGGCGTCCTTGGTCGCCCCGAATCCATGCGCCAGCAGGACGGCAGGCACCCGGCCGGTCCCCGCGGGTGTGAAGAAGCTGGCGTCGAGCACAACACGCTGGTCCCCACGAGGCCCGTCCAGCACGGGGATGCGCACATCGCGGATGGTCGGCGACGCGGGCCGGGTCAGCGCGACCGCGAGGACAATGCCCGCTGTCACCAGTGCGACGGCTACGACCACCGCGACGATGACCTTCGCTCGCGGAAGCCGGCGCAGACCCATGCAAGGACGCTAGCAATTACCGCGGCATGCTCCGAGCCGGCCAAGCCGCGACCCCGGCAGCACACGGCACCCAGGCACCTCGCAGCGCACGGCACCCAGGCCGCCCGGCCCAATTTCGTGATCATGGGATCACTATCGTTCTTGCAATAGCTATCCCATGATCATGCTTCGGAGGGTCGGCTGGGCCGAGCGTGATCATGGCCGCGGTGTACATCTGACCGCATCAAGGTCATGATCACGGATTCGAGTCCTGGCTCACCCGTCCCGTCGCATCACCCCCGGAACAAGCTTCCCCCGCAGATCACGTGGCGCTAGCTTGTGCTGGTGACGCACGCATACCCGCGGCTGGCCGTCCCGCCGGGTGGGGCTGGCCCGGCTACTCCGCCGGGCGGGGCTGGCCCGGCTACCCCGCCGGGCAGGGCTGGCAGAACCGGCCGGGCCCGGGCATGAAGCGCCGCCCGCGACGCTGCGGGCCGGGCAGGCCGCCAGCGCGGCACAAGCCCGTGACCGGGAAACCGCCCGCAACCCGGCAGCGGGCCGGTGGCCGGGACGACGGGGCCGGACGAGGCGCCGCCGCTCTGGCGGCCGTCCGGGCCGGGCCCGGCCCCATAGCCACGGTACGGGCTGGCGTGCGCGAGCCGATCGTCGTCGTTCTGCTCCTGATCGCGTTCTTCACGTCGATCTCCGGCAAGCCACTGGACGGCCTGCTGATGCTGGTGGCCGGGGTGAGCCTGGCCTGGGATACCGCGCGCCGATCGCGCCGCGCCAACCCGACGGCTGGCGGCCCGCACGAAGACGGCCAGCCGGACCGCAGCCAAGCCGAAAGCAGGCCGGCGGGTCTCAGCCCACCGGAACACCACCCCTCCGCGGACCGCGCCGTGGCGAAACCGGCGGCACCCGGCACGATCACCGGCGAGACAGCTCCTGCCGCCGCACCCGGGGTTGAACGGGCCGGGACCCTCGCAAGACAGCGCGAGCCGTCGGCCGCGCTCCCTCAGCGGCGATTGCTGGACGTAGGCTGGCTCGCCGGCGGTGCTCTGTACGTCCTGGTGGTGGGCTCGTTCAGCCGTTACTCCTGGCCCGCCACCGTTCCGGTGGTTGGCCTGGGCGTGGCGGTGGTTGTGGCCGGGTGGCGGGGCCCGCGCCACTCCCGGCCGGCTCCGGCCAGGCTACCGACTGCCGGGCTGGCACTGTGGGGCCTGGTGCTGGTGGCTGGCTGCCTGTGGGAGCTTTCGTCCCTGCTGCAGCAGCCGACGCTGACCACCAGTTCCTATGCCTACCCGACCATCAGCACGCTGACCGACCCGGTGCTGAGCACCTGGGCTGGCCGCTCGATCGTCCTCGCGGGCTGGCTCGGACTTGGCCGGTTCCTGGTGGAGCGGTGAACAGCCACGATGTCACGGTCGTCGGCTATCTGGCCGTGATACTGGCCGGCGTTGTGCTGCAACTGCTCGCCACCACGACCCGCGCCCCGATCCCTCCCCTAGGGAAGGTATTCGCCTGGGCGATGAGCACCCGGACCCGCCGGGTCGGCATGCTCGTTGCCTGGGCCTGGGTGGGGCTGCATTTCTTTGCCCGCTGAGCCGCCGGGCCTCCGGCATTGCCAAGGACCCTGCGACCCGCGTGTCGCCCGTCATCCCGGCAGACCGTGCGGGCATTCTGCGCAACAGGGCGCTACAGCCGTGACAGGATGACCGACGAAACGCGGTGGCAGTGGCATCCCTGGGGGAGCAAACACCTCGGCCCAAGGCCACGGCAACCGACCACCGATGGGCCCTGGTCGTCGCATCCGGCAGCGATGTGGGGAGGGTATGCCAGCCCGAAGATCCAGTCGCCACCAGGCGGTCCACAGCCACCGGCGGCTGCGGACCGTGCTCGCTGTGATCGCCACGGGCGTTGTCGTCACCGTCCTCTCCTTCGTGACCACCACGACCGCGGCCAGGTTCCTGCTGGCAGGCGGCACGGCGACGGTGGCAGACATCGCGTGCCCATCGCCCGATCCCGCCGCCCCGCCGGGTTGCCCTACCGCGCCGACGGCCGGCGCGCGCACCCCGGACGCCGTGCCCGCCGTCCCGGCGACTACCGACGCGCCTGCGACCAAGCGCCCGCCGTCGACGGCCGCGGCGCGGTCGCCGGACCAGCCGCCCGAGCATGCGACCGCCGGGAGCACGCCGCCCACCGCTGGACCCGGCTCGGCGGCGGAACAGGTCCTGGGCCTGATCAACCAGGCGCGCGCGCAGGCTGGCCTGCCTGCCTATACCGTCACCGGCGGCCTGCATACGAGCTCGGGACGCCACAACGCCGTTATGGCGTCCGGTTGCGGGCTTTCGCATCAATGCCCGGGTGAGCCCTCGCTCGGCGAACGCGAAACGGCCGCGGGCGTGACCTGGACAAGTGCCGGGGAGAACATCGGGGAAGGTGGCCCGGTGCCCAACCGGACGGCCGCGATCGCCCAGATGGCGGTGGCGCTCACGCAGGGGATGCTCGACGAGCAGCCACCGGACGACGGTCACCGCAAGAACATTCTCAGCAGTGCGTTCCACCACATCGGAATAGCCATCCACCGGGACAGCCACGGCACGGTGTGGATGACCCAGGACTTCTCGAACTAAAGGCGCATCGCTTCCGGCAGCACGAAGTAGTAGAACAGGCCGATCAGGATGAGGTAGCCGAGGATGACCAGCGTCCACCCGAAGTTGTGCCTGATCACCTCGCCCTCCCGGCGCACGTAGCTGCTGGTCGACACGCCCACGCTGGTGGTCTGCGGCGCGACCGGCTTGCCGACCTCGGCGCCGGTGGAGTTGAGCGATGGAAGCAGCAGCAGCGGCAGGCGCAGGAGGCCGCCGACCGCGTACTGGAACCCACCGAACAGCGCGTTCGTGGAGGTGTTGCTCCCCGACAGCGCGACCCCGATCCAGCCCAGCAGCGGCGCCAGCAGGATGAACCAGGTGCCGACCCGGGAAAACCCGAAGGCCAGCGTGCTCGCCATCCCGGAATAGTTGAAGACCGTGGCGAGCCCGAAAACGATCGGCGCGACCAGCAGGGCGCCCCACATCTGCGAGAAGCTGCGCTTGAGCGCCGCCCCGAACTGCCCGGCCCCCACCCTGAGCACGGCCAGGATGACGAGCAGGGAGACCAGGATCCAGGTGCCGGCGATGGCGGGCGCGAACTTCCACACCACCGAGACCGGCTGGTGTGAGAGCGAGCCGATCGCATCGACCTCCGGCTTGATGAACGTGTAGTCGCCCAGGTGGGACCAGGGTCCGGTCGCCGCCACCACGACCACGATGAGGATGCCGAACGCAATAAAACCGGGAAGCGCCTCGCGCACCCCCGGCTCGGCAGGTGCCACCGCGGCCGGGGCGGCCGCGGAACCTGCGCCCGCCGGGACGGGCTCCCCCGGCAGCGCCCCCGCCGGCACCGGGGCCGGCGGCCCAGATCCCACGGGCGCGGGCTCCGCGGCGATCGGGACTCCGCCGAAGCCCAGGGTTTCCGCGGGCCGCCAGTACCTCAGCAGCAACAGCAGCGCGCCGAAACAGACCAGCGAGCCGATCACGTCGGGCAGGTAGGGGCCCAGGAACTGGGAAGTCGGGAACTGGCCGAGAACGTAGGCCAGGGAACCCACGACCGGCAGCGGCCAGACGCCCCGCAGGCCGCGCCGGCCGGTGACAAGGTAGATGAGGATCCACGGCGGCAGCAGAGCGAGAATCGCGACGATCCGGCCGACCGATGCGGACAGGCTGAGCAACGGCACCCCGGTGACGGTCGCCAGCGCGATGATCGGAGCACCTAAGGCGCCATAGGAGACCGGAGCGTTGTTGCCGATGGCGGCCACCCGGATGGCGTCGATCTCCGTCACACCCAGGCCGACCAGGATGGGGGCGACCACCGCCCACGGGTATCCGAACCCCACCAGGCCCTCAAGCAGCGCGCCTAACGCCCAGGCCATGAGGATCGCCTGCACCCGGATGTCGGCGGTGGCCTGGGTGACGAGCCAGTGCCGGAAATGGGCGAAGGCGCCCGTCTCCACGAGGACGTTGTAGATCACCACCCCCCAGAAGACGATCCAGTCGATGGACCAGATCCCGGTCGCCGCGCCGATTCCCCACGCTTGGATGGTCGGCCCGACCGGGGAATTCCAGATGGTGATCGCCATCACCACCGTGATAACGGCACCGATGATCACCGCCAGCCACGCGGTCACCCGCATGATGGCCAATAACACCAGCAATAAGACGAGCGGAAGCAGCGCCACCAGCGTGCTGCCCAGCACGGAGTTCAGGGGGTTGAGCTGCTGAGTGAAAACCGATGCGGTGACAGACATGGACGGCGACCTCCGCTTTGCTGGCGCGTGCTGCTCTCGTCCCCGCTGCCCGGCGATATGAACGATGGTCACCCATATCCCGGATGTATTCAATAGGCAATCTCGCACAGGCAGCGCCGCATGCACCCCGGCGCTGATGCTTCGGGGTGCCGCCCTCCTTCGTGATCATGACATTGGTGGCGCTCTAGCACCCCCTAAGTCATGATCACGACCTAGGCAGGGACGCGACCCGGGCGGGGACACGACTCCGGGCGGGGACACGACCTAGGTGGGGAAACGACCTGGGCGGGAAACGACCTGGGTGGGCACGCGGCGCTGGGAGGGCGGCAGCCGGGCAGCGGGGGACGCAGGCGGACGGCGGCAGCGGAGCTGGCCGCGCTGGCCGGGGCGGGCTGCAGCGGCACTAGGATCCAGACGATGACAGCACCAGCCGCGACAGCAGCCACCAGGGTCCACGAACGGGCGGGCTTGCCGCTCCTGACCTGGCCGGTCTTCGACGCGCTGCCGGTCGAGGCCGTGGTCACCACCCGCCATGGCGGGGTGTCAGCGGGCCGTTACGCCACGCTGAACCTCAGCTTCGCGGTCGGCGACGACGCGGCGAACGTGCGGGACAACCGGCGCCGGGTCGCAGCGGCTCTCGGCGCCCCTCTGGACGCCTTCGTCTTCGCCGCCCAGGTACACGGCCACCGCGTCGCGGTCGTGTCCGCGGCCGACTGGGGACGCGGCGCGCTGACCGCCGACGATGCGATCGGGCCGGCCGACGCCCTGGTCACGGCCGAGCCGGGAACCGTGCTGGCGATCCTGGTCGCCGACTGCGTGCCGATCATCCTGTACGACCCCGCCACGCACGTGCTCGCGTGTGTGCACGCTGGCTGGCGGGGCACGGTCGCCCGCACCGCCCAGGCGGCGGTCACAGCGATGCGCTCGCTCGGCACCCGGCCGCAGGACGTCCTCGCCGGGATCGGCCCGTCGATCGCGCCGGGCGCATACCAGGTGGGCGAGGAGGTCGCCGACGCGGCGCGGGATGCCTTCGGCGAGCGGGCACAGACCCTGCTGCGGCCGGTCGGCCCGGGCCGCTGGCTGTTTGATCTGCCGGCCGCCAACCGGCATGCCCTGCGCACGGGCGGGGTGCCGGACAGCCAGATCCACACTGCTGCCACGCCCACCGGGCCCGATCCGGGCCTGTTCTTCAGCCACCGCGCCGAGCGCCCCTGCGGGCGGTTCGCGCTGGCGGCCAGGCTCGAGCCACGGGAGCATCGGTGAGCCCCGCCGATCCGTTTTGCTACGAAGGTTTTGCCCTTGATCCGGACCGGGGGCTGCTGACCTGCCGGTACTCACTCGGCGGACGGGAATTCACGGAGAAGATCACGTTCGGCCCGGGCGGGAACTGGGACTCACCCGGGGTCGGGCAGGCCGCACGCCTGATCTGCCTGCTGGCGGGGGTGTCCTACTACAAGACCGCGGCGCCGCCCGTCGTCGACCTCGGCCAGGTCCCGGTCACTCCGGCCGAGCGTGAGTTCCTGCGCGCCTTCTACGTCGACGGCCTGGGCGAGTTCGCTTACCGCAACGACCTGGATCTGTCCGCGCTGCGGCTCGTGGGCGGGGCCATCGGCGGGCCCGCGGCCAGTGGCCCGCGCGGGGGTTCCGGTGCCCGGCACGCCATGCTGATCCCCTTCGGCGGCGGCATCGACTCGATCGTCACCGTGGAACTCATGCGCCAGCGGGGCGACGCCGCGCCCTTCGTCATGAGCAGGCCCGGCGACCGTTTCGCCGCCATCGAGAGACCGGCCGCGGTCACCGGGCTGCCGGTTGTCCGGGCCGGCCGCGAGATCGACCCGCAGTTGCTCCGGTCGGGCGAACTCGGCTTCCTGAACGGGCATGTGCCGGTCACCGGGATCCTGTCCGCGATCGCGGTCATGGCCGCCCTGCTGGACGGCCGGGACACCGTGGTGATGTCCAACGAATGGTCGGCGTCGGTGGGCACGCTGCAGGCGGGCGGGCGTGTCATCAATCACCAGTTCTCCAAGAGCATGGAATTCGAGGCAGGCTTCCGGCGGGTGCTGGCCGAGGCGCTCGGCGGGCGTCTCAGCTACTTCTCCGCCCTGCGCCCGTTCACCGAACTGTGGGTGGCGCGGAAATTCGCCGGACTGACCCAGTACCACGCGACGTTCCGCAGCTGCAACCGGGCCTTCCACATCGACCCGGCACTGCGCCTGGACCACTGGTGCGGCCGGTGCGACAAGTGCTGCTTCATCGACCTCATCCTGGCCCCGTTCCTGCCCGCCGAGGAGCTGCGTCAGATCTTCGGCGGGGCGGAGCCACTGGCCGATCCCGCTCTGGCCGACCGGTTCCGGGCGCTGCTGGGGACGTCGGCGGTGAGCAAGCCGTTCGAGTGCGTGGGCGACGTCGGTGAGTGCCGGGCAGCGGCGGTGCTCGCGGCCCGCCGGCCGGACCGGGCGGGCACGGCGCTCCTGCACACGCTGACCGCGCAGTTCCCGGCCCCTGACCAGCCCACCATCGAAGCCCTGCTCCGCCCGGTCGGCGAGCACTGGATCCCTGATGCGTATGCGGCCGACGATCTCCTGGTCTGACCTGCGTGGCGCCCGCGCCGGCATCTGGGGCCTCGGCGTGGAGGGGCACGCGAACCTGCGCAAGCTCGCCACGCTCGGTGTGGACCCGGTGCTGGTGGACGACCACCCGCCGGCCGAGGGGCCGGACGGCCGCCCCGTCCTGGCGACCGGCGACCGGGGGCTAGCGGCGCTGGCCGGGTGCGACGTGGTGGTGAAGACGCCCGGCATCAGCCGCTACCGCCCCGAGGTGGCTGAGCTGGCGCGGCGCGGGGTGGCCGTGGCCGGCGGCCTGGGCCTGTGGCTGGCCGAGGCCGACCGCGACCGTGTGGTGTGCATCACCGGCACCAAAGGCAAGAGCAGCACAACGGCCGTCGCGGGGCATCTGCTGACCCGGTGGGGCTACCGCTGCCTGGCGGGAGGCAACTTCGGCCGGCCGCCCTGGGACCCCGCTGCCGGGGCCGAGGGCTACGACTACTGGGTGATAGAGACATCGAGCTACCAGGCGACCGACCTGTCCTGCTCGCCGCCGGTGGTCGCGGTGACGTCACTGCACCCCGACCATCTGGACTGGCATGGCGACGTGGAGACCTACTACCGGGACAAGCTGTCGGCCTGCTCCCAGCCGGGCGCGGAGCTGACCGTGGCGAACGGGGACAGCGGCCCGCTGCGGGAGCGGGCAGGCCTGCTCGGGCCACGGGTGGAATGGGTCCGGGCCGGGGACGAGCCCGGAGCCGACTGGATGGCCCCGCTCGGCCTGCTTGGCACGCACAACCGGCGCAATGCTCTGATCGCCCGCGCCTGCCTGCGCGCCCTGAAGGTGCCACAGGCGTCCGACGAGACAGCGCTGGCGGCAGCCGCTGTGGGCTTCGCCCCGCTGGCCAGTCGGCTGCAGGTTATC
>WNGD01007511.1_pt1 | contig 19411 bp, 18 predicted proteins | sample 5400671 | NCBI WGS metagenome assembly WNGD01 (sample SAMN13153369, study PRJNA577476) | soil metagenome | isolation source: 40 cm soil or saprolite under grassland replicate 2 | place: USA:California | collected 2016-06-15
TTGTTTGCTGAGTATAGCACATGCCTGGGGGTCTTCAGGCTCTTGCGGCCCAGGAGCGGCGACCATAGGCGACGCAGGCCGCGAGAGCGCCCACGACCAGCGGGACCACTGCTCCGGTGACACCCTCACTCGCGAGCGTAAGCACCACCGCTCCAACCATGATGAGCACCAGCCCGCTGGCCGCCAGCGGGGTCAGCCCTCTCTGGATGCGCAAGAGTCCGGGGAGGATCAGGCCGAGCGCGCCCGCTACCTCGCAGACACCGATGAAGCGCAGGAACAAGCCCGGCAGTGGCATGAGTGCCGTCATCACTTCAATCGGCAGGACCAGCTTCATACTTCCGGCGAAGAGGAAAATCAGTGCAAGCACGACCTGAACGCTCCAGAGGGTGACGGTCATAGCCCGACGCTGCCTGTGCGACTCGCTGCTGGATCTTGTTGCTTGCTGGCTGTTCACGACATAACTCATCTGTCTGCTCCTTCTTTCGTGGCTCTGATTTTACTTGTAAATCGCAAGTGTAACTACGAGAGAGTTCTCACAGCAACAAGCAAAACCGGAAATGCTGGAAGGCCAGTTTTAGCGAATCCTGGCAAGACAACGGTTTAGTTTTTTGTAACAGGAAAGGAAGGCACTTTAGCTGTCAAACTTCCCTGTGTTCACACAAAACTCACACAATGCCGATTGAAAAGACTTGATTTCTTAATTTTTGTAGTGTAATGTTTATAATATACATATTTTCCGGCAGTTTGACGTGCAAGATGTAAGTGGAGAGGGTATCGCTATATAGGCGGCCTCCGCCTCCCGCTCTTATTTACTCCTGGCGATTTCAATCGCCCCACGTATACTCGGGTGCCTATTCTTTCAGTGGGCATTGCAGTCGTCATCCGTGCTAACGGATCTTATAGTGTTAAATGCGTACGACCGACAGCCAGAGTGAAGCAGTACGTGTTACCCGAGAGGAGGAGCATATACCTGGATCAGCAGGTTAAAGAGGACCTGAGGTCCCCAGGGAGAAGAGCAGAAGATGTGTCCTTAGCCATAACAACACATGATGCAGGACAATGCACCGCACCAGCAAGACAAGGAGCACCGTTATGCAGAAAGTATCCCTTCGTAAAGTGAAAACTCCCGTGAGCTACTTGCAGGAAAGCAATGAGGAGATACTGCACTTTTCACTGCAAGGGCTGTTACCCGTAGGTCATTCCTTAGCGTTAAATACAACAATCGGCACACTCTCCCATCTCGTCGTTAAGCAAGATCGCCCCCACATGATGATGGAGCAGCAATTCACGACCAGTGAGATCTGCGTCCTGATGCCACTCCTGGAGTCTTACCCGTACTATTGCCCATACGAGGTGCTGCTGGCGAGCTTTAACACTGGTCGGGTGAACGAGGCGACCGTTGAACGCTGCCGCGAACGACTACAGGAGGCCCAGGAGGCGGGAGTGTGGGACCAGGAGATGAGACCGGTGCGCAACGTGCTCTCTCGCACGCGCCTGAAGACGCGCGCCTTCGGCATCGAGATCTCGTCCATTCTTGAAACTGGCTATATTCTGATGTACATGGCTGAGCATAAACAACGCCTGGAAAGATAGCTAAGGCTTCGTTCGTAGTCTGTACACTTTGAGGGCAATGAGCAGCGGCAGCCGATGCTGACATTGTTCCAGGTCCAGGTCGCAGAGCTTTTGTAGCCGCTCCAGGCGTTGCAGTAACGTATTCCGATGGACATCAAGCTGGCCCGATGTTTTCGCAACATTGCCGCCGCATTCAAGATAAATCTCTAACGTCTCCAGGAGATTCGTCCTTTTGCGTCGATCATACTCGACGATAAGATCGATCTGCTTCTGGTATTGATCATGGAGAGTATCCGTCTGCGCGAACTTATAAATGTAGCGATAGGCACCCAGCTCATTGAAATGGGCACAGCCGCCATCTTGATAGAGGCATTGCCCAACTTCCAGGGCTTCGCGTGCTTCGGCATAGCTACGCTGGTAGTCGCCCACCGCGTGGCAGAGGCTGCCGATACCCGCCGCTAACAAGATATGATGTTCGTTGCGTACGCGCTGCTCTAGTTCGTCCAGGCAGACGCGTAGTTGATCGAAGGCTGGATTTTTGTCGAGATTGAGCAAACAGATAAGCTGGTTGTCTCGCTCATCGATCAGCGAGCCCGGATAGCGCCCTTCGAGTTGTTGCCGGATCTCTCTGACAACGGCATTGTAAATAAGCAAGCGTTCTTCTTTTGAGTGAAGAGTGTCCCGTTCCTGTAGGGTCGCGTCCTCCGAGAGCTCTAGCAAGGTCACGGCATGAGGTTTGCTCAGGTCAAAGCCAGGAATACGTGCCCGACGCCGCAGCGCTTCTTCGCCATCCGGCGCCCCGGCACAGAGATCGTTGATAAGTGTCTTTAGCAGTCTTTTCTGCGCCAGTGCATCTTCATCTGAGCCTTGAAGATGCTTGATCGCTAGAGCCGCCTGAGTCGCTATAGTTGTGAGCATCAACTCGTCTTCTGCGCCGTAGTGGGCGATTGTACTGGAATAGCAATTCAATAAACCGAGGCATTCGCTCCCCAGGCACAGGGGCACGGGTAGCAATGTTTCGAACTGTACATTTTTGAGAGGATTGAGCGCCTCTAGTTGCTGGCACGAGAGTTGTGGCAACTGCCCACGCAGGCTCGCGCCGCGCAGGTGCTCAAGGGTTTCTCTATCAACGGGAACAGGTTCTACATTGACACCTTTTTCGCTGAGATCAGGCGACCAGGCATAGAGCCTGAATTCGTTGTATACCTGGCTACGCAGCAAGACAACGCAGAGGTCGACGTTCATCGCCTGCATCGTCAGGTTCGACAGGGCGGAAAGCACCTGGTCCAGAGGAAGCGAGAGTGTGAGCGTCGTCGTCAGGTGACGCAGTACCTCGTGAAATTTCGCCGTTGTCGTAGGGTCGGTTGGAGAGGTGCTAAAGAGCCAGCCATCTCGCATCTCTTGATCAAGAGATACAGGCCGGTGAGCGCGCTCTTTGCAGACTTGTTCGAGGGTGAGGACTTGAATACTCATTCTCACTTCCATTAGTGACAAATGTATTTTCCATTGGTGCTTATTTGTCACCTACATGTAATCCACAACGCACAAGCATTCCCATACATGGAAGTCTCAACCAGAATCAATATAACACATTCTATATCTATTGTCTACCCCAAACGTATTACAAACGCGTAAAAATTGTCTTGCACATTCCTACAGAAGACTGGTATAAGACGCGAAAAAAGGTTATACCACTCGTGACTTTTCAGGACCCTCAGCGCCAGAGGCGCTTCGCAAGGGGTTTTGTGGCGGTTGGCGGGGTGGCGGCCCGGGCCGCCACCCCGCCAACCGCCACAAAAATTATGCGAGCCGCGTCGCGGCGAGGTGTCAGGGAAGGGGACAGGAAGGAAAGTGGGAGCAAATGAGAAGACAGCCACCCTATACTTTCCTACAGGTGGGAGGAGTGCTTTGTGGGGACATCGCGCTCGTGTCTCTTGCTATTGGAGCTGCCAATCGTTGGTCGGCGGGGTAGGCTTGTGGATAGCGTCAGGAGATTACAGAGAGCATTTTCTCTATAGAGGGGTTAAAGGGCCTGCTTCGCCCGCCAGATTGGAACCGAGACGATTATTGTTACATGTATAGCGCACGCATAGGAGATCGTGATGAATTCATCAACACGTACGCTCATCAAAGCAGTGGCATGGCTCGGGGCGGCGATGATCGTCATCGTGGTTTTTCACCTCGGAGGCACGATTGCTCACCGCGTAGGACAGTTCGCGCCCCTGACCGGGGCTTTCATCGGTGGCGCTCTTACCCTCTATAGCGCAACCCGCCCCCGACGCCGCAACGATGTCAGCGAACCGTGGATAGGCTTCGAGCAGGTTTCATGGGTCCTCATCGGTTTCGGTATGATTATGTGGGGCATCGGCGACAGCTTCTGGCGCTACTATATTTCCCAGAATCAGGCGCCTTTTCCTTCGCTTGCGGATTTCGGCTATTCGACGTTTCCCCTGCTGGCGTTCATTGGCCTGCTGCTCCAGCCCGCCGCTGAGGCGCAAGGGAAACGCGCAGTGCTAATTATGGATAGCCTGATCTCTATGGGCTCTATCTTCGCCCTGTCATGGTATCTCCTGCTGGGCTCGCTGGCACAGGCGGCTGGCGAGGCAAACCTGGCAAAGTTCCTGGGGATCTACTACCCGATAGCGGATACAGCCCTGCTCAGTTGTGTCGTCTTTTTGCTTCTGCGCGGTCAGGGTGAGGCGTATCAATCGACGGCCAGGCGTGCGGGCCTGCTGGTACTTGGTCTGGGCCTCTGCTTCTTTGTGACCTCCGACTTCCTGTTCAACATCCAGCAGAACGCGGGCACCTATGTGGAGGCCACATGGGTCGATCTAGGCTGGCCGCTGGGCATGCTGACGATTGGCGTGGCGGCGTACCTGCGTCGCTTCATGAATGCTACGCCAGCGGAGGTGATTCGGCAGCGACAGGAACTGCTCGAAGAGAAGACCTATCTAACGCCGATGCAGTTTGTGCCGTATACCCTGCTGGGCCTGCTCTTCGTTGCTCTGACGCTCGATGTGCTGGCACCCGATAATGGGCAGCTCGTGATTCGCCCGGTCCTGCTGTTCTCTACGATCGCGGTTGTGACCCTGGTGGTGACGCGTCAGATCTATACGATGTGGGAGAATATGCGCCTGACCCAGCGCCAGGCGGAGGCGCTCACCAGCCTGGAACGCGCCAATCAGCGCGTGGCGGAACAATCGTACCAGATTGCGGAGTATAACGCCGAGCTGGAACACGGCATCGAGCATCTGAAGGACGTCCAGGCGAGTCTGGCAAATGGCAACCTCCGGGCCCGCGCCACGCTCACACAGGGCGCTCTTATGCCCCTGGCCGGCAGCTTGAATCTGATGGCCGATCGTCTTACACGCCTGGGACAGGTCAGCGTGTATGGACAGCGCGTGATGCGGGCGCTCAGCGATCTGAGTGTGGCCCTTGAGCGACACGCGGTGGGCGTTCCGCTAAGCATTCCTGAGTCCTGCCGCGATCTGACCGAGATCAATCGCTTGCTGCTCGCTCTACATATCAGGCCGACGACTCCATCAATGCCGAACCAGCAGGCAATCTCATTTGGCGATGGAGAGCCGCTGCCACAGCGCCCGCCAGCTCCACATCCGGTGACGCAGCCGCTGACGCCGCGTCTGATGCACGGCACATTCTCACCACAACAGACGCCCGAGGTCGATCCACAATGGACGCCCGGATCTGATCGGCGCAGAGCAGCAAATACACGTTCCGCGTCAACGTCGGGAACGTTTCACCCACCCTTCAATAAACGTACCGACTGAACTGTAATATGCCTTGCACGGACCCTGGTCATCACTCGGATGGCTCCCAGGGCCCGCACAAGGCGAGGCCCCTACTCATGAAACTTCAGCTTGTCCACAATTTTGTCGACTGCTTTCCTTTCCGCCCTGATGGCGATACCAACCAGGTTCAGGTTGGCTCGCTCGACACAACGGACCGCTTCGCGGTTCGCCGCGTCATGAGTGGTCGAAAACATCTCTTCTGTGTAGATTGCAGGCTGTATTCCTCGGGCGAGCGTACGCTCAAGCACTCTAGCTAATGCGGCACTATCTCCCCCATAGACCAGCACAGGCTGACCAATCAGGTGAGAAAAAATATACCGCAACATTCTCCCAAAACGCTCCGTTTCGCCGTTCACTAGATAAAATACGCTCATCTCTTCTTTTTCTCTCCTGTATAGCGAGGTATGAATGATGAACAGGTATGCAGGACAACAACTTGGGAGGTATCACCTGCTAGAACCGGTAGGGCCGGGCACTTTTGCCGATGTCTACCTGGGCAGGCACGTGCATGCAGGAACACTGGCCGCGTTGAAGGTTCTGCGTACACAGCTTTCCGCCGCCGATGTCGAGAAGTTTCAGCGCTGGGGCCACATGCTGATGCACCTGCTCCATCCCTATATTGTACGTGTGCAGGATTATGGCCTGCTAGACGACACGCCGTTCCTGGCAATGGACTATATCCCCAACGGCTCCCTGCGTCAGCATCATCCGCGTGGTATGAGCGTCGAGCTCTCCGACGTGGTGCACTACGTGACGCAGATCGCCGCCGCGCTGCAATATGCCCACGATCACCAGATTGTTCATGGCGATGTGAAACCGGAGAATATACTGGTGGATCGCGACAATGAGGTTATGCTGAGCGACTTCGGCCTCGTCTTCTTCACACATAGTGCACGCGTTGATATGTCCGGGATGGGTGCCACTATTGCCTACACCGCTCCCGAGCAGCTTCACGGGCGTCCCTGCCCTGCCAGCGATCAGTACGCGCTGGGCCTCGTGGTCTATGAGTGGCTCTCCGGCGACCGTCCCTTTCATGGCTCGTTTGCAGAGGTCGCGGCCAGGCAGACGCTGATCGCTCCCCGCTCATTGCGCGAAAACGTACCGGACATCCCCGCTGCGGTCGCGGATGTGGTGCATATCGCGCTGGATAAAGATCCGAGCAGGCGTTTCAGCAGTGTGCGCGCCTTCGCAGACGCCTTGGAGCAGGCCAGCAAACCCGCCTGGTACGATCCACCCGATATTCCTACGCTGCTCACGTCCTCCATTCATCCGCTCCTTGCCGGGCGATCAAGTGCCGTAATGGATCCAACAACGAACGCTATAGGGCGTAGTGACCCTGTTCACAAGCCAGCAGCCGTTATGACGATGTATTCAGCACAATCCGCGCGTCCTGCTGAACCATCATCTCTGTCAACCGACGAGTTCCTCAAGGTCGCGCCGCAGCCGGGCGTTGAACAGGAGCCGATGCGTCGGCTCCTGGCAAGGAACATGCATTTCCCATCGCGCTACCATATGCTTGTCGCGTGCCTCATCCTCCTGCTCATAGGGAGCATTGCCCTCTCCATATGGAGATTGGCCGTCGTCTCGCGGGCAGACTCCGCCCTTGCCGGCGTGCCAGCCATCGCCGGCTCGTACAGCGGCTCACTGCACGATACAGGGGCAAATGCCTACGCGACTATGACGCTCTCGATTCAGCAGAAGCAGGAAGCGATCAGTGGCAATTTCACGGCAGGCAAGCCACTCCTGAGCAACGGTCGCTTCACCGGGACGATCGACACGACAAGGCATATCCGCTTTCTCGTTCACAGCGCCGATACGCAGGCACCCATCCTCTTCTGGGGCGCGCTACAGCCAGACGGCCTGGGCGGGAACTACTGCAGCGTCGACAAAAATCTGCAATGTGACCTCCAGGCAGGCGGACACGGCGTCTGGAGCGTCAATCGCGCTTCCGGCTAAACGCTCTTGCAGGGCCAATCTCACCAAAGACGCAAAAATATCGCTCTATCAGCGTCTACATAGTGAACTACTTGTAGCTCGCTATGTTATACTTGCTCCAGATATCCACGACCTTCGCCGGGAACGGAATCGCCAGGAGTCTGAAGCTGTAGAGCGTTCTTTAACTTCCCTTCGGCTGCGCTGATGCTTTCGGCAGACTGACAGTCGGATGGCAGGCTACTTCCTTTTCAAGCGCGAGGTCACTATGCCACTCGAAGGAAAGCAAATCGGTCGTTATCACATTATCCGCATGCTTGGCAGTGGCGGCATGGGTGAGGTATACCTTGCCGAGGACGCACGCATCGATCAGCAGGTCGCTATTAAGATAGTGAGGACCGAGACAGGTTCTTCTGAAGATAGAACCAGATATAGCCTCTTCTTACGTGAAGCAAAGACGATCGCGCTGCTTGATCACCCACGCATCCTGCCGCTCTTCGACTACGGCGATGCGCATCTCGATGATATGGCCCTTACCTACCTGGTGATGCCTTACCGCCAGGACGGTTCGCTCTCCGACTGGTTGCGCCGCAGACGGGTCACGCGCATCTCACCACAGGAGGGGATGCACATTCTTGAGCAGGCGGCGGACGCGCTCCAACACGCCCATGACCACTACATTGTCCATCAAGATGTCAAACCCTCCAATTTCCTGGTGCGGGCTGGCAAGGAGCTCGACATCTTTTTGACCGACTTCGGCATCTCGCGCCTGGCGACGGCAACGTCGAACTCCAGCCAGGCCATACGCGGCACGCCCACCTACATGGCGCCCGAACAATGGGAGGGCCAGCCTGTGTTCGCCACCGATCAGTACGCGTTGGCCGTGACGATGCACGAACTGCTCACGGGCCACCCGCCGTTTCAGGGCAATCCCGGTCATGTGATGTACCAGCACATTAATACCTTACCCCGACCAGCAAGCACGTTCAATCCATCTCTACCCGTCAGCGTCGATGCTGTGCTCCTGCGCGCGCTCGCCAAGCGACCCGAAGAGCGCTTCGACACTATCTCCGCCTTCGCCAGCGCGTTTCAACAGGCGCTAAGAGGCGGCGCTTCGACGTTTTCTCGCCCAACCGGCATGTCCGTGACCTTGACTTCAAAAACCTCTCCCAGCGAAGACGACCTTGCCACCTATGTAAAATCGGCCACCACGCCCGGTAGCTTCGTCGCTCCGCCAGTCGGACACTCACTGCTCACGCCCGATCAATCATTCTCCCGCTCCGCAGGAGACATTCACGCGACGCTTGCTATCAGTAGGGAAGAGGCGATCACCGGCACGAGCCGCGTCGTCACGCTGCCTGATGGAAAACAGGCCGTTGTGGCGGTCCCGGCGCATATCTCTAACGGTCACATCATTCGTGTCGAGGACACCGACGCCGGTATCGGCAGGGGGATCTATCTGACCATTGCTATTCAGGACGCTACTCCTCCCACGACGATCCGGCAGACGGCAGAAAACATCCTAGATACGGCGATGATGGAGAGCACTCCTCCAACGCCGCCAGTGGCGCGCCCGGAGCCGTCTATAGCCGCAATAAAGACCCGGACCGCGCGTTCGACGCCACCGCCAGGAATACTGCCAGTCGCGCCAGGGCCAGCTCCCGTTAGCCTACGTGCTGCGGCACATGTCTCTGCTAGCGGCGCTGGATATGGTGCAATTCCTTCTACCAAACCGCGCAAAAGGTCGGGACGCCTGCTGAGCTTCGTCATCATCCTGTTTGTCCTCCTGCTCTCGGCGGGCGCCGTCGTCTACGCCGTTCCCGGCATGGCCCACGCCATCTTCGGCGGCAATACATCGACGCCGACCACTGCGCTTCCCGCCTCGGCAGCCACGATCACGATTACGCCCGTCGAAAAGACTGTCCAGAATACGTTCAATCTCACCGCTGTCCCGACAACGCCAGATCCGAACCAGAATCAGATCGCGGCCCGTTACACCAACGGCAACCAGTCCGATACGAAGACGGTATCGGCGACGGGAGTTGGCAGCACCCAGGCAACTGCCGCCCAGGGAACCCTGACGTTCTATAACTACAGTACCGTCGCGGCCCTCAAGGTTCCCAGTGGCGTCTCATGGACTGGCAGTGATGGCATTATCGCGGTGAACGATCAGGCGGTGTCTCTCGCGCCCGCCGCCGTAGCGGGCAGCCCTACGTCGATGAAATCGAGCGCGCACACCACAACCGCCGGGGCAAACACAAATATTGCCGCCCAGGACATCAACGACAGCGCCGCCTCTTACCAGGTGCAGGTGACGCCAACGACCACCCCGACGCCGACAGTAACCCCGACGGCAACGGCAACTACGACGAGCACAGCAACAGGTCAGACGACACAGTTGACCTCCACCCTGCCAGAGAGCGGCGGTGGCGCTACCGTTGTCAATGAAACGGCGTTCTCCGGCGGAAAAGATACCCAGAAGTATACGACCGTCAGTCAAAACGATATCAATGCCGCTGAGAGCCAGTTGCTCGCTGTGTTGACGCCACCCGCGCAACGCGACGCAAAAAACCAGGTGCATCCGAACGAAAGCATCATACGCGACGTTTTTTGCAAGCACAACACGACGGCCAATCACAAGGTGGGAGATACCGCCGCGAATGTGACGGTGACGACGATGGTGACCTGTAGCTACGAGGTCTACAGCCGGGATGATGCTGCGGCATTCGCGCAGCATCTGCTGACAATCCAGGCGCGTAAAAATCCTGGATCGAACTACACGCTCTCAGGCACCATCGCGACGGAGATAACGCAGGAGCAAGCGCATACCGATACGATGGCGATCACTATCACTGCATCGGGCTCGTGGGCCTACCAGTTCAGCGCCTCTCAGAAGCAGGCAATCGCGCAGCTGATCGCGGGCAAGTCTCTCGACGCGGCAAACAGATCCAATTGAGCGAGCAGGACCGCATCATCCTGCCCAACGATACAGGCAAGGTCACGGTTGTGATACAACCGTAACAGGCACCCTTAATAACGTTTTCCCTGTTCCTCAGAAGCTGACCTACAACCCAAATTTTTCTCCAATGGGCCCTTCGGTGTTTTTTTGACGAAAAGATACGACGTACCATATAACTACAAGAATTGACAGAATTGGCGGCTTGCTTAACCGGAAAGACTGATCCGCTTTTGAATGCAAGAAAGCGGATCGGTCAGTTCCAGTGATGCAACACGTTGTCTCTTTTTCGTCACACTAGAATTGAGAAGCCCATCTGAGAAATGTCCCCCTCCCTCACAAACTGTTAGTTCATCCGTACCAGTTTCAGCAGGCGTCCCAGACCAGGCCGTTGCCCGTACATCAAGACGCCCAGGCGATACAGGCGCGCGGCAAACCAGGTGCAGGCGAGAATGGCAGCCAGCATTAACGCAATCGTCAACACGATCTCCCACCAGGCAACGATGCCTAGAGCAAAACGCGCCAGCATCATTGTGGGTGTAAAGAAAGGAATATACGAAAGCACCTTCGTCCAGGTCGCATCAGGAAGATAGACCGCGAGGTAGGTCAAAAGCCATGCAGCCACTATGAGCATCGAGGGAACCTGGACCGCGCTTTGTACTTCATCCTGCCGTTTGACTAACGCGCCAAGTCCGGCATACAGGGTCGCATACAGGAAGAAACCCAGCGTAAAGTAAACCAGGAAGAGGAGGTAGAACGGGATGGAAACGCCGGTGAGATACTGGATGAATCCTCCCGCGTTCGCTCCGAAAAGCGCCGCCTGCAGCGGAGTTTGCAGCAAGCGCGTGCCAATGCCGACCACAACCAGGCATGCCATCTGCGTCAGGCAAGCCGCACCGATGCCCACGATCTTCCCGGCCAGCAACTGGAGCGGAGTCGCGGCATTCACCAGAATTTCCATAATCCGGCTGCTTTTCTCCTCCGCGACGCCTGTCGCCACGATACTTGCATAGATCGCGACAGATATGTAGACCAGGATAGCACCGGCAAAAGCGAGAGTATATCCTGCCACGATTTCACTCACCGGACGGCTGCTCTGGCCAGTATTCACTACCGTAAAACCAGGAGCAGTAAACAGGCTGCGTGTTTGAGACGGCGTGAGACCCAGGCGATGAGCGACATCGAGAAAGTTGAACTGCTGAGCCAGAGCCTGAATCTTAGGCAAATTGCTGTCGCTTGTCGAACTGGCGTTAGTGTAATAGGTAAAGCCTAAATTCTGGTTCGTGGCACGAGCAAGCACCAGCAAAATATCCAGCTCGCCATTCTTGATCTGATTTTGCAGGCTGCGAAGGCGCGCCTGTGGCTGGCTGGTAATCGCATAGGGAGCGTGGCTTCCGGTGTTCGTCCCATTCAGTTCGGAGTTGATGTAAGCGGTCAGCGTCGCCTCATTCAGTCCAGCGATAGAGCCAGCATCATCCACCACCACGACATGGGTTTGCGAAGTGGTTCGCGCAGCAATCAACTGCACAATCGTTGGGACAAAAGCGGCAAGGAACACGATGACCAGGAGGATCATGCTCGTGATGAGAAAACTGCGCTGGGTCACACGGTTTTTATACTCGCGTCCGATAATCAATCTAATATTGCGCAGGGTATTCTGGGCAGCAGCACCGCCCGAACTGACGACGACAGCTCTTTGCTCCTGGGCGCTTCGTTCTTGCTCTGGCCTTTCCACAGGTTTCTTTGCCATGGTTTCCTTCCTCCTTCTCGCAGTTCAGGAACGATGCATTCGCGCCTCGCTCCGCTTACCTGCTCGGATCAGTCGCCTCCCCCTCTAGGCTGGGAGAGCAGAGGGAGCATCGGGCAGCGCGGTTGTGCCTACCAGCTCCATGAAGATGTCGGTCAGTGAGGGCTCAACTACCTCGAAACGGCTGATGATGCCGCCGTGCTGCAGCGCCGCCTCCACAATCAGGTTGGGATTGAGGTTAGCCTGGAACTGCATCTCAATGTAGTCCTGCCGGCGCTTGGTGACTTGCACGAAAGCCTGCGTATCAAGCCAATTGGCCTCCGGGTCATTGTCGAGCTTGAGGCGTACCACATTGCGCCCGTGCTGGCGCTTGATCTCCTGCACGCTGCCCTGCACCACCGCTTGCCCTTTGTTGATGAGCACCATGTCCTCACACAACTCCTCGACCTGCTCCAACTGGTGCGTGGAGAAGATGATGGTCTTGCCACGTCGGTGCATCTCCAGAAAGGCCCCTTTGAGCACCGTCGCGTTGACTGGGTCCAACCCACTAAAGGGCTCATCCATGATCAGGATCGTCGGGTCGTGCAACATGGCGGCAAGAAACTGTACTTTCTGCTGGTTGCCTTTGGAGAGTTCTTCGATCTTCTTGTGGCGATTGGCGCTGATCTGGAACCGCTCCAGCCACTCATCGAGTGCTCTGAGAGCGTCCTGTTTGGAGAGACCGGAGAGGCGTGCCAGGAACAGCAATTGCTCGGCGACCTCCATCTTGGGATAGAGTCCCCGTTCCTCTGGCAAATAGCCGAAGGATCGACGAGCGACCTGGCGCACTGCTATGCCATTCCAGATAATCTGGCCGGAGTCGGGGCGAAGAAGATCGAGGATCATGCGCATCGTCGTGGTCTTGCCTGCGCCATTTGCGCCTAGAAAGCCGAAGAGCGCTCCCTCTTCCACTTCCATGGAAAGGTCTTTGATAGCCTGCACCTGGCCAAACGATTTATTGATATGTTCAACGTGAAGACTCATAGGGATAACTCACTCCTTTCGGGTTGCCCGGTCAAACAGCGTCACCAGTTCCCGAGCATACATATCCGCGTCAAGGTTTGGATTGGCCACGAAGAGGGGAGGCAACGCGTCAATGGATCTTCTGATGGTCATCGCCATCACGCGGAGATCGAACGCCCTGAAATCACCTTCGTGTTGACCTTTGCGCAAAAGGGCTTCTAAGGCCGCCAGAACCGGCTCCTCTGTGGCGATGCCGTAGCGAAGCTTTCCGTCTTCCGTGCGAAAGTTGATGGCGATTTCCATGATCGCCATCATCTGCAGAAGGTGGGTGCGAATATACTCGACGTTGGTCTGGATATAGGTCTGCAACATCAACGTGGCAGTGGGCTGCGCTGCTATCTGTGGCCCCATAAAGCGTGCGCCAGCCGTGTAGATCTCGGTGACCACCTGCTCGATCAACTCCTCTTTGTTTGTAAAGTGATAGGTGATCACGCTCTTGCTAATGCCTGCTCGCTTGGCGATTTGTGCTAGCGATGCCTGAGCATAGCCCAGCGTGGCGATCGTCTCGATTGCACACTCGATGAGCTGTGCCCGTCTGGCAGTTTCAATGAAGGAGGGGCGTTTCTGTTCGCCCGATACATTTTTTGTCCGCATAGCCGAAATATAGCACAACTGGCCGGGATAGGTCAACCCTTTTCCGATGGATGCACAGAGAGATTCTCCTTGCAGATGACACTGGCGCAGCACGAAAAGAGTACCATATAACCCCTGATATATGGTACAAACGCGAGAAATGAGTGGAGCCTGTTGACGATCGACAGGCTCCACTGGCCGATTTTTCCTTTTCTGTTACTCGACGAAGAGATGAGCAGTTTTCCTAGTTATATGGTACACGAGCATCAGGAGAAGAAGAACGCCATGTCTGACCCGCCACCACAAACGTCTGATGCTGTCGAGGTCTTTGTCGCCAGCCTCCGTCAGCGTTCCGTTCCGGTCAACACGATCAAGTCGTATGCCCATGATTTGCGCTTGTTCGTGCGATTTGCGCCTGCTGATCTGCCAGCGGTGACTGGAGAAACAGTTCAGGCTTTTCTCGCCAGCTTCGATCATTTGAGTGCCGCGACACGAAGACGGCGCTACAGCACCCTCTGTGCCTTTTACCATTGGCTCATTCGTCATGGGGTGGTCGAGACGAATCCGATGGAATGTCTCGATTCCATTGAACAAGTCGAGCGTGAACCCCGTCCGCTCCCGCCTGAAACAGTGACGAAGATTCTCCAAGCCATTCCTGCCTCCAACCTGCGTGATCGAACCCTTTTTACCCTGCTTTATGAAACGGGGATTCGCGTCGGGGAGGCACTTGGCCTCCTGGCTACAGAAGTGGACCTGACGCAAGATGATGAGAAGATCCGCGTCTTTGGGAAGGGCCAGCGGGAGCGAACAGTGATGCTGGCCGCTGCGCCTGAAAGTGTGCGCTTGCTTCGGCGTCACCTCAAACAGAGTCACATCACCTCTGGCTCGGTCTTCCGGGGTGATCCGCGCTATGGAGGCAGTCTCCTGCCCCTGGAGTATAGCGTCGCCCATTACGCCTGGCAGAAGTACTGTCAGATCGCTGGCGTCCAGGCCACGATACACCAACTGCGCCATAGCCGGGCCAGCCCGCTCCTGCAAGCGGGCGTGCCGGTGACGACAGTCCGCAAACAGCTGGGTCATCGCAATATCCAGAGCACCTTGCTCTACGCGGAAGTAGACCAGGTGACGATCAAACAGGACCTCCTGCGCTATCAACAACGCAAAGGGAGGCAGCGCTAAGCATGGGAAAAGCACGCAAAACAGAGGTATGGGAGGGCAATGATGAGGAGATCTGCCGTCTTTTTACCTTGACGCCAGATGACCTGCACTTCCTTCAACCGTTGCGTGTGGATACGCAGCGGCTCTATCGTGCCCTGGTTCTCGTATGGGCACGGGTCGAGCGTGTGCTCCTCTCAGATACGGCAAGCATTCCAGAGGGTGTGGTTAAACACGTCGGTCACGCAACTGGGACTCTCTCCCACCATCCTCTCTCATCTGCGTCATCATCCCTCGATGCGCGCCGCCACCTTTGAGGCGGTGCGAACTCATCTGGATGTGCGCGCGTTCCAGGAAGCCGATGAAGAGCGTTTAGGGATTTTTTTGAGGGAAAAGGTTGCGCACACGGGCAACTATGCTGCCCTCTCCCAGGCGGCGATGGATTGGCTGGTGAGCGAGGGGATCTTGCGTCCTCACGGCGAAACCACCCTGGAACGCTTGATTTACCAGGCACGCACGCAAGCGGAAGAAGTTCTCTTTGAGGCATTTGCCGCGCAACTGGGGCAAGAAGATCGTGAACGTCTGGATGGCCTTTTGGTCAGCTCCGGCGAAGCCAGCCAGGTTGCTGCGCTTGCATCGCCCCCGCGCGCGGCCTCTGTCCCCACCATCAAAGAAGAGTGCGCGCGGTTAGTGATCGTGCGCCAGGCTCTGCCGGTGGGCATCACGTGGGGGACCATGACCACCAATCGCTTGCGCCAATGGGCGGCGGTCATCCGCAAACATCGTGCCCGCAATATTCGCGAGTATCCAGAAGCAAAACGGTACACCATGCTCTGCGCGTTTTTGTCTATTCGTGCAGAAGAACTGACCACCATCGTTGTCGAGATGTTTGATCAACTGGTGGGCAAGCTCTTTACCAAAAGCGAGGAAGAACTCGCGCAAGCCAAAGTGCAAAAAAGCCAGGCGCATCACCAGAGTGCGCGCCTGTTTCGCAAGGTGTGGTCTTGACCCTGAGAAGTGGAGGAGGTAAACTTGAGAGAGAGATCTCCACACAGAAAGGGAAGAGATCATGCAGAAGACCCAACGAACCTTTACGAAAGAATTCAAGGTAGAAGCGGTGCAATTAGTGCAGACGAGTGGAAAGTCCATGTCCCAGATTGCACGTGATCTGGGCATTGCCGACAGTACGCTGCACCATTGGTGCAAGCTGCTCTCCGAGCAGGGTGAGCAGGCATTTCCTGGTAGTGGGCATCAGACCCCACAAGAAGAGGAAATTCGCCACTTGAAGCGAGAAAATGATTTGCGGCGGCAGGAGCGCGATATATTAAAAAAAGCTATAGGCATCTTTTCGCGCAGCCAAGTGGGAAGTTCCAGTTCGTAGCTTCGCACAGTCAGCAGTACTCAGTGACGCTGTTGTGCCAGGCTCTGGAGGTTTCGATCAGCGGCTATTATGCCTGGTGCCAGCGGGAAGTGAGCGAGCACCAGCGAGAAGATGCCAGACTCTCAGCAGAAATCCAGCAGATCTTCCTGGAGCACCGCCAGGTCTATGGAAGTCCGCGCATTCACGCGGTGCTCAAAGCTCGCGGTGTGCATTGCTCCCGCAAGCGGGTGGTGCGGCTGATGCAGCAATTGGGGATCAGCGCTCAGGTGAAGCGTTCGCGCAAGCCGACGACCAAGAGCGATCCCCGTGCCCGTTTTGCTCCAAACTACCTTCATCGGGAATTTATGGCCGAAGAACCCAATAGCAAATGGGTGACAGACACCAAGGCTGTCGAGACAAGGGAGGGCTGGCTGTACCTGGCTGTGATTGTGGATCTCTTCTCACGCATGGTGGTGGGTTGGGCTCTGGCTACCACAGAAGACGAGCAGCTCGTCGAGCTAGCCTTACGCATGGCGGTGGTCAAGCGGCATCCGCCTCTAGGGCTCTTGCATCATTCTGATCGAGGCTCTGAGTTTACTTCAGACCGCTATCTGGCTTTGCTTCACGATCTGGGTATCCAGATCAGTATGAGTCGGACTGCTAATTGTTACGATAACGCAGCTATGGAATCCTTCTTCGCCACACTCACCAAAGAGTGTACCGACCGCATGCGCTTCCAGAGCCGACAAGAAGCCCGATCGGCGATCTTCGAATACTTGGAGTGCTTTTATAATCCCATTCGTTTACATTCGACGTTACAGTATGTGAGTCCGCTTGCTTTTGACCAGGCGAACGAGTCAAAGATGAGTTAGTTTTCAACTTTGGAATCTCCGTCTTTTCGGGCCAAGTCCACCCTACCTTTTCATGTATCGTGGCAAACTGCTCTCGACACGGTATCTCTTTGATGCACCACTCACAGAAACCTGTCAAGCCACAGGGTTAACCACATCTGATGGGAAACGACTGATCTCCCCTCATCGCTTTCGCCATACGGTCGGCACCCAGCTTGCAGAAAAGGGGGCGAAGCTACGGACCATTATGTCAGTCCTGGGTCATTCCAGTGTGGGGATGTCAATGGTCTACGCGTACATCAGTGACCAGGAGGTGTTGAAGGATTATCAGTCTGTTCTGGGCCCAGGGGCAACCATTGCTGGACCATGTGCGGACACATTGCGAGCAGGATCGCTCTCCGCTGACGCCGTGGATTGGCTCAAAACCAATTTCCTCAAGACAGAGTTAGAACTTGGTCACTGCTTGCGCCTCCCTCAAGAAGGGCCGTGCGAGTGCGACCTCTATCTCTCTTGCGCCAAGTTCGTAACGACCTCAGAATATGCTCCGCGTCTTCGCCGCCGGAGAACGCGTGAGCTGGAACTGGTGGAAGATGCGACTTTGCATGGTTGGCAACGGGAGGTAGAACGGCACCAATGTACCATTCGTCGGATTGAGCAACTGCTCGCCGATCTGGGTGAGCCGCTTGATGGGCTAGAGGCAACCGATTGAAAATGCATGGGGAAAGGGTGAGATGCCGTTGCATAACTCAGAAGCTTGCGAGTTATGCAACATGGAAGGAGGGAAAATCATGACAGGCGAACGCCTCTACACGCGCATTGAATATGTGAGAGCCACAGAAGATCGCTATATTCTGCTGGATGCGACCGAGGGAACCACCAGGTCAATGGGACATCTGGAGCGTGATACCCCAGAATGGTTTGCCTGGCTGGAGACGCTGGGTTCCTTCCATTTCACAGGGAAACAGGGACTCTTTACTGCACGTAAAGATCAGAAAAAACGGGGAAAGGGGTATTGGTATGCCTACCGGAAGCACCAGAAAAGGCTCTTCATCAGCTATCTTGGGGCCACTGAGAAGCTCACACTGGCTCATCTCGAAGAAGTGGCAACAGCCCTGGAGCAAAAAATGTTGCATAACTCGTAACATCGTGAGTTATGCAACACGAGATCCCTATCAGGATCGCAGGAGCATTCTGATTGACTCAACTGAAATGTCGTGCTACCATGTAACGTGTACTCCAAAAAGTGTCTACATAAAAAGTGAGATCGGGTTCGCGTTTAGCCACCTCCTCGGATTTCGCCTGCTTCCTCGTCTCAAACCTATCCACTCGCAGCGATTGGCTCTGGTGGAGGCTGGCACTCAGGATGACTATCCCCATCTCAAAGAGGTCCTGGGAAAGGCGATCAATTGGGAGGCGATTCGCCAGCAGTATGACATGATGGTCAAATACGCAGCAGCCTTAAAGACTGGAACGGCAGATGCCGATGCACTGCTGCGACGGTTTACGCGCAGTAATCTTCAGCATCCGACGTACCAGGGACTTCACGAACTAGGCCGCGTGATCAAGACCATCTTCCTATCAGTTACGTGGAATACAGCTCATCAACAGGAGAAAACAGGCCTGTTTTTTTCTGTTTTCCATTGGCGCAAGAAGAACGCACCACGCAAGCGAAGCCGTGTCAAGGCTGCGTAGCGAAGCGGAGCACCCGCAGGGCTTGGCCTTGACACGGGTGAGCGGCGTGGTATCCTCGGAGCGCCCGATGGAAGACAGATGTCACCGCCACGTCTTGGCCAGACGTGTTACTGACACAGGCTGCATGTCTGTTCCAGTGAAAGGAGCTGTCCATGACAGATGTGCAGTGGGAACATTACCCACTCGTGACCCAAATGCCACGCGCGCAGGCGTGGTTGCACATGCAAGCACACCTTGGCCTGGCGCCCAATACGGTCGCTGCCTATGGCCGCGCGCTCAACGACTACCTCGCTTTCTGCCAGCGCCACGCGATGAGCGTGGAAGCCGCAAGGAAAGAGCAGATCGCCCAGTACGTCCATGACCTGACATCCCGCCCCAATCCCCGTGGCTCGACCATTCGTCTCCTCGACTCTGGAGCTGGATTAGCCAATGCGACGCTCCAACAGCGTCTGACCGTCATCCGACTCTTCTACGCCTACCTCGTCGAGGAGGGACACCGCGAGATCAACCCCGTCGGTCGTGGGCGCTACACGGCTGGCAAAGGCTTTGGCGGGAAGCGGGAAAAAGGACTCATCCCCCGCTACACCAGGCTTCCCTGGGTTCCTTTTAGGTGTTGTGAGAAGAGGAGAAAGAAAAGAAGTCCTGAAGGGGTTTCAGTCTACAGCACACTCTACTTTAGCTTCTGTACTTATCTTACCATAT
>WNGD01008134.1_pt1 | contig 19408 bp, 23 predicted proteins | sample 5400671 | NCBI WGS metagenome assembly WNGD01 (sample SAMN13153369, study PRJNA577476) | soil metagenome | isolation source: 40 cm soil or saprolite under grassland replicate 2 | place: USA:California | collected 2016-06-15
TGAAGGAGAGCACCGCCGTCGTCGACGCCAGGCCGAACACCTGGTGGCCGAGCAGCGGCACGATGCTGCGTTCGAGGCCCACCATCGCGCCCACAAAAGCGTTGACGATCACCAGCAGCGTGAACTGCTGCCAGTTGGCCCGCAGGCCAAGTTGCACGACTGATTGCACCCCTTGAGGTGGCAATCTCTTCACGTGAGGAGATGACACAACCGTTTTGCTCCTGTCTGCTCTTTCTTTCCCATCGGAGACTCCCGAAAAGCATCTCAAGGCGAAAGCGGGCCTTTGTCCCCTGTATCGGAGGAGGCGGGACCCTCCAGTGGAGTGGGGACTTCACAGGAAAGCGAGGCCTTCGCCTCTTGCCACCCCTGCTCATCGGCTGCCTTGCGCGCGCGGAAGTTGATGCCTACTGTCCCGAATTCTGCGGCGCTACTGGCTTGAGGCGCGCCACTGAAGACATCCGCCTGCCAGGTGATCTCGAAGTCAACAAATCCGGCAGCCACGACCGTGGCCTGCAGTTCTGCTTCCAGCAGAGCACCGGCAATTCAGCCCGTCCACAGGTCGATCTGCTGCTTCGCGTCCTCCGGCACCGCCTGCTGCACCAGGATATCCCCGATCTGGAGGCGGCCCGCGGGTTTGAGCACACGGGCCATCTCCCGCAAGGCCGCCAGTTTGTCCGGCAGCAGGTTGAGGACCCCGTTGGAGATGACCACATCGGCCCAGCCATCCGGGACGGGTAACGACTCGGCCAGGCCTTCGCGGAACTCCACATTGCCAGCCCCGGCTTCGCTCGCGCTCTTCCACGCCCTTTCGAGCATGGCCGGGGTCATATCGACCCCGATGACCTGTCCGCCTGGACCGACCATCTTCGCGGCGATCAGGCTATCGATGCCAGCGCCACTGCCGATATCGACGACCCGCTCACCAGGCCGGAGCTGGCCAATGCGAAAGGGGTTGCCCGTGCCGGCGAACGACGCGATCGAGCCTTGGGGAAGACTTTCTAACCAGCCATCGTCGTAGCCAAGCAGGCTGGCGAGTGGACGGCCGGTGTGGAAGTGATAGCCTCGCCCAGGGTCTCGCGCCACCGCCGTGTATTCCTCCTGGATGGCTTGACGCAAATGTCCCAGGTCAAGACTCGGTTCTATCGAGAGACTGTCACTCATGGTGACCTCCTTCCGTGATTGACCGCTTGCTCTTCATGCAGAGAGCGAGCAGGAAGTGACGCGCTATTAGGAAATGGCGCAACGGTTTGCTCCTGCTTCGAGTTCGGCCACGTCGCCCTCAGGAAAGAGGCCCGCTTCGTTGAGCCTCGTGATGCGTTCGTAGTTGGGCGGGGTTGGAGGAAGCCGTTGCACCAGGATCTCGACAAACACCGTCTGCGTCACGTGCAGCAGGCCGACCTGCTCGTCGATCTCGGCCAGCCGCGCACCAATTGGCACACCGTCGAAGGGTACGGGCTGGCTGGCGTGCCCTGGCAGGACGGGCGTCTCCGATGGCAGCGCGAGGAGCTTGTGCAGGCTGTGGTAGAGCAGCGCGGAGCGCGCTCGCGCTTCCTGGGCGTTCGCGTGCAGGTCGGGACGCCCGATGCTGGTCGGAAAGAGCGTGTCACCGGTAAGGAGGAGGGCGTGGTTGAGCAGGTAGCAGGTACTCTCCGGCGTGTGTCCTGGCGCATGTACCGCGGTGAGCGTCAACTGAGGGGTCGCGAGCGTGTCGCCGTCGCGCATGGCTGTGAAGGGAAAGGACACGCGCTGCTGCTCCGGCAGAAACAGCATCGCCCCGCTGTGTTCGGCGAGCTGGCGCGAACGCGAGAGATGATCGGCGTGAATGTGGGTGTCGAAGACGCTCGTGATCTGCCACCCGTGCTGCGTAGCCAGGTCGAGATACACCTGGGGGTCAAGGGAGGCATCGATCACGAACGCTTCCTCACCTGCGCCAATCAGATAGGAGAGGCAGCCTTTGCCGGTGCGCCGCACCTGGATCACCCGCACCGAGCTATCCGGTAGGGGTACCTCGGCAGTATTCCAGGCCAGACTCCAGGCTTTCATGCCTCCCTCCAGGGACATGGCCTCGACGCCTCGCGCGGCAAGCTGTTCTGCGGCAATCAAGCTGGTTTTGCCAGCCGCGCACACGGTCACGACCGGCCCATCGCCCGGAACGTCCACATCGGCGAGCGCGGCTGGATCGTGTGCTTTCAGCGCATCATAGGCATCCACATAGAGGCTGCCAGGAATGGCCCACTCCGCCCGTTCAGCCGCCGGTCGCACATCCAGCACCGTGACCGGTCGTCCATCTTCCAGCCTTCGCCTCAAGGTCTCGACATCGATGGTCGTCATAGGTGTGCTCCTGTTCCGCTTTCAACCGGCAGCCCCAGCGCGCGCCAGTCTGGAAGCCCTTCTTCGAGTCGGCGCGCCTGGTACCCATTCGTTTGTAAGAGGGCAACCGCCTCATCGGCAAAGACACAGTAGGGACCGCGACAGTAGGCCACGATCTCCTTCCCGCGAGGCAGCTCTGAGAGACGGGCCGCCAGATCGGTCACCGGCATGGAAAGGGCACCAGGCAGATGCGACGCCTGGTACTCCTCCACGGGACGCACATCCAGCAGGACGACCTCCCCCTCGGCCAGGCGCTGGCGCAGTTCCGCCGCGCTGATGGGCTGCAATAGGGTTCGTTCGTGCAGGTAGGTCTGGACAATGCGCTCGATCTCCGCGATGCGGGCCTCCCCGACCTCGCGCATGGCCTGCCACAAGCGGAACACACGCTCGTCCGCCAGGCGGTAGTAGATGTAGACGCCCTCGCGGCGCACTTCGACAAGTTGGGCGGCCCGCAGCACCTGGAGATGCTGCGAGGCGTTGGCCACTGCCATGCCCGTCTCCTGCGCTAACGCTTCCACGCTGTATTCGCCCTGGGCCAGCACCTCGAGGAGTTCGAGGCGGTGCGCACTCGACAAGGCTTTGCCGATACGCGCAAACTGCTCATAGAGGTGATTCTTGAAATCCCGCTTCTTTTGCTGATCCATGTGTTTCACGACATCCTTTCAGGGAGCTCGATCTGAAACGGAAAGTCAACGAGTATGTTCAAATATTCTATTGTTCAATAGCTTACTTGAATAATTTGGGATTGTCAAGACCTCAGCAGGGAAATTTTTCTCTTGTTTGCATGTCGATAACCAGGTGATCTTTCACCGTGTATGGCTGCGCGCTCAAGCTGAGGGAAGCGTGTCTTGCCAGTTTGAAAATGTTCCTTCAAAGGGGGGCTTGTGTGATGGAAGCTCTCAAGAGAAACCTTGCCTGGTATGCTAGACTGAGAAGGGGAAAGAGGACCATCTCGTTTGTGCGGTGAGAGAAGGATGCATCATGGCTGCTCTATTGGCGCTCGTTGCCACCACCTTGACCTCCTTTCTGCCCATTCTGAACAAGCGTCTCTTGCGCGATGCTCGTCCAGCGCTGGTGGCCTGGGTCGTCAACGCGGCTTCTCTGCCCATCCTGCTCGCCGGAACCCTGCTGCTCACCCAATGCTCGGTCACTTCTTTGCATGGGAGCATCCCGTTCTCCTGTACGGCGCGTCTCCCCCACGTCGATGGCGTCTTTGTCGCAGCGCTTGTGGCTTCCGCGCTCCTCAACTGGGCAGCCACGCTGCTTTCGACTCTCGCGCTTGCGCGTGCCGATGCATCGCTGGTGAGTCCCCTGCTCACCTTCAATCCGGCCTTCACGCTGCTCCTCGCCTGGCCGACACTCGGTGAAACCCCTGGCCTGCGACAAACCATCGGAGTGGCAGTAGTCCTCGGGGGTGCCTACCTCCTCGAGGTCGAGGAAGCACGAACAGGGCTGCTCGCGCCACTGCGCGTCTTGCTTCGGCGGCCAGGAACCCTGCTGGCCATTGTCGCTTCTGCGCTGTGGGGAGCCACCACTGTCCTGGAGAAGCTCGCCATCGAGCACGTGACTCCTCCCAGTGGCCCGCTGGTGGCCCTGTTGGGAACGTTCCTCCTGGTGATACTCCTTACCCCAGGGGTATTCCGCTCATCTCGGCCAGAGCAGCCATCTCCCACCAGAGGAACCTGGCAGGGGCTTCGTTCACATGCACAGGCTCTTTTCGCCGCCATCGCTCTGGCAGGTGTCGCCCCGCTCTTTGGCTTCACCGCTATTGCGCTTGGCCTGGTTGGGTATGTGACCACCCTTTTCAAGCTCAGCGCCATCTTCGCCATCCTGTGGGCACGATGGTTCCTAGGTGAAGGCCAGATGCGCAGCCGATTACTTGGAGCCTGCGTGATGGTGATTGGTGGAGTGCTGGTTGCTACGTAAGGCTCCTGAATCGGGCTAGTGCAATACGCCACGCCTCTCCCTGGCCCTCCTGTTCAGATCTCCTTACATTCGGTCAGAAGCACCGAACGGTCGCGGCATGACCGCTTTCATCTCGGTCATGCCGCGACTCCACATCCTCCCTAGCGCTGGCTGCTCTGGTAAGGCTCGCCGTGGCTATTCACCCGCACAAAGGGGTCCTCGACGCGCTGCTCAACCAGCAAGCCGTAGCGGTGCGGCTTCCGGAAGGCATTGCCCCACGACTCGCGCGCCCGGTACTCGCGGACCGCCTCCAGGTCAAAGGACGCCAGGTAGACCCCCTCCTGTTCACCGGCCTCCATGACCAGGCTATCACGCGAGCCTTGCTCGGTGAAGGCGATGGGATCAAAGGCGATGGAATGCCCATTGGCATCCGGCGGGGCATAGTTGGCCAGGGCGACGGCGACCATGTTCTCGATGGCTCTGGTGCGCACCTGGGCAATGAAATTGAGTTCCAGGTCGCACACGTTGGGAACCAGGATCAGCTCTGCTCCCCCAAGCATGAGCAGCCGTGCGCTCTCAGGGAACTCCCGGTCGTAGCAGATCATGGCCCCCACCTTGACCGGCCCGTGCGCCGTCTCCAGCGTACCCACCGGAAAGCTATCTCCCGGGGTACAGGTCGCCTCAACCGGGTCGAAGTCGCAGGTATGCACCTTGGCGTAGGTCAGCACCAGCTCCCCGTGCCGATCGATCAATGACATCGTATCGCGCGGCCCACCCGGCCAGCGTTCCAGGTAGGTGAGGGCGATGGCCATGCGCAACTCTTGCGCTAAGCGCTGAAAGTGCGCGATATACGGATCGTCTCTTGCTATCGCCTGCGCGTGCCAGCGCCCGATCTGCTCCGCGAACTGCTGGTCGGGATGCCACTCGGCCTGGCCCCACAGGTGTTTGCCTCGCCAGAGTTCGTAGTCGTGCCTCCAGGAGCGCTTGACGAAATGATGGTCGCTCACGTACCACAGTTCGGGAAACAGCGCGATATCCGCGCCCAGCGCTGCCGCCTGGCGGCAATACGCTTCGCCTTTGGCCAGCAGGTCTTCTTTGCGGGGACCACAGTCGGCCATCTGCATTAACCCAACACGCATCTGCATCTTGTTCTGTCCTTTCCTTGCATATCGATGATCACACATGGCGAAGTCTATGCTGGGGGCAGGTGATGGTGGAGCTCGGCTATGGGGAGGAGGCACGCTCCTGGTGGAGCAGGGAGCGATCAGAACAATACAAAGTGTCTCACCTGCGCCTCTGCAGACGAGAAGGTGGCACCTGATGGATGGGGTAGTCCTGCACTTGCGTCAATAGCGATGCCGCATGGTTCGTGCTTTCTTTATAAGAGGATATTACTACTTTCCCACTCACTATGGTAACCAGGATGAGCATCCGCTGTCAAGTGACGGCTACCATGTGCGCTGCTCATGTCCCCTCACGGAAAGGACACATCGACGGAGGGGTGCCGCTTTTGCTGACCACCTCACGCCCATCGTCGGAGACAGGCTGGCAATTCCGCCAGGCTCGTCAGTCGTGGAGGCGTCCCGGTTTCGGGATGAGGCGAGGCGCTGACCAGGACCGTTCTGGCCCCGAGGCGGGCCGCCCAATCAAGAGCCTCAGCGCTGTCATCGACGACCAGCGCCCCCTCGGGCTGCACGCCAGCATCGGCGAAGAGGCGCGCATAGTACTCTGGCCCTGCTTTGAAGGTGTTCACCAGGTCAGCCCCGTAGAGGCGACCAAAGCAATGCCGCACCCCCAACCCCTCAAGAGACCCGGCCAGTTCCAGCGAGCACGACCCGGAGGCGGTGTGCAGCGCGTACCCCTGGCGGTGCAAGAGACGGATGGCTTCGACTGCGCCGGGCAGGGCTGCCTGGATACGGCGGGGGATCCAGCCAAGCGCGCGGTACGCCAGGTCGAGGCATTCCTCCTCGGTAAAAGCCCGCAAAGTCAGCAGCAGTGAGTACGCTCATCGACAGCGGATCGGCCAGCCGGTCAACCACCGCTCGGTGGGCGCGGGTCCAGGCCGCCTCCGTCCCGCCAAGCAGGGGCACAAAGCAGTCGCCCACCAGGCGCTCAAACTCGGCGGCGCGCCGCTGCTTATCGGTGATGACCCCGCCATCGTCGAGGAAGATGTTTAGCAATGACATAACCCCTCTCCTCATGTCTCCCGACGACGTTTTTCGTGGTTGTCACGGTGCCAGAGCCGCGAAAAGACAGCAAGGATGCGTATCGAGGCGGTGGGAGGGGTCTTCTCCCTGACCGTCCGGCACAGCGCTGTTGTGCTCGGCTTTGCGCAGGGGTGGCTCTGTAAGAACCTTTGCCGGCAGAACCCACCCCGAGGTTCGCCACTGTCGCCGGGCCTGCCTACCCTCGATGCTCTAGGCGATAGCCTCAATGCATTGAATCAGTCCAGTTGTTGAAGCGTAGCAGGCAGTTCGACGAGGCTCCCAATCTGAACGGTCGCTTCGGTACGCAGGAATGACGAGACCCCGACCAGCACCGTCCGCGCCCCTACCTGCGCGGCCCACCGGGTGGCGCGGAGGCTGTCGTCAACCACCAGCGCGTCTGCGGCCGCGATCCCGAGATCAGCGAAGATGCGCTCGTAGTACTCCGGCCCCTCCTTCAGTGTATCGATCAAATCCGGGCCGTAGAGGCGACCAAAGCAGTCACGCACCCCCATGGCCTGCAGGTAGCCGCCCAGCTCGATCGAGGACTCGCCGGAGGCCGTGTGCAGCGAGTAGCCCTGGCGGTGCAACGCTCGGATGCTGCCTACTACGCCAGGAAAGGCCGCCTGGACACGGCGAGGAATGAAAACCGCGGCGCGACGAGCAAGGCGCAGGCACTCCTCCTCCGGCGGGGTCTCGATTCCCACCAGCCCGCACATGCCCCTCAACCACTCGACCTGGTAGTCGCGATCAAAGCTGCGGTAATCGGCAGCCGCCTGGACTCGCCTCCGCCAGGCATCTGGCTCGAACAGGCGGTCAGTTACTAGCCGGTTCGCGCGGGACCACGCTTCAGGCGAGCCGCCGAGCAGCGGGACGAAGTATTCGCCGACCAAGCGTTGCCACTGCAAGGCACGTGTGCGGTTATCATTCATCACGCCGCCATCATCGAGGAAGATGATGGGTCGAGCTGTCACAGTTCCCTCCCGCGCGCGCTCACTCCTTGTCGATACGCAAGAGCCGCACGGGTTACAATAGCACAGGTATCCCTTGCTGTCTAGTTGGATGTCCGGCACCAGGTGAGTTCCGCGGCGAAAAGCTGTGCGCAAGAGGGTGTGTCGGGGTATTGGGAACCTTTTGCCCTCTTTCGGGTGTACTATTGCTACAGAAGGAGGAAATGCGTGACGACTTGCGAGGCTGACCTCATGAGGCAGACCGCTTGCGGAGACCAGGAGGCCTTTCGGCAGCTCTGGGAGGCGCATCATGCCATAGCTCAGGCGGCAGCACTGCGCCTCTGCCACCAGCGCACTCTGGCGGCAGAGATCACCCAGGGAGCGTTTCTGCTAGCTTGGCGCGGACTCCCACGTTTCCAGCAAGACCGCCCGTTTCGCCCCTGGCTGATGCGCATCCTCTATCGCCACGCGCTCAATGTGATGGAAAAGCAAGAGATAGATCGACGGCCGCATTCCCTGACGGAGCGCAGCCGGACACCCCGGCGCAGACGCTGGGGAGAACCATCCCTCATGGAACGCATAGAGCGCGTCTGTGGGACAGGCGTGGAGACCAGAGAGAATCGCTTGACGCTCGTCGGGTGAGGAGGAGCAAGGAGACGGAAAGGATCAGCAAATGACAGCACAACATGTTATTCGCTCGTTCGGCAGATGGCTGACACGTCGCCGCCGGGCTGGCCCCTGTGGGAAGGGAACCGCAGCACGCACGAATCAGAGTGGGAACTTCGATCGTTTCACCGAACGGGCCCGCACGGTCATGCAACTCGCTCAGGAAGAGGCGCAGCGCCTCCAGCACAACTACATCGGCACCGAGCACCTCCTGCTTGGCTTGCTTCGTGAGAGGGAAGGCGTGGCCGGCAAGGTGCTCACAAGCATGGGGGTTGATCTCGACCAGGCGCGTCAGGCCGTCGAAGGCATTGTTGGCCGTGGAGAACACCTCGTGTCGGGCGAAATACACCTGACCCCACGGGCGAAGAAAGTGGTGGAGCTTGCCGTCGATGAAGCAAGGCGCCTCCACCATCACTTTCTCGGCACCGAACACCTCCTCCTGGGAATGCTGCGGGAGGGCCAGGGCATAGGCGCAGGAGTGCTGGAGAGCTTTGGCCTCAGCCTGCAGGAGGTGCGAGCGCACATCATCCAGGTTCTCAAAGAGCAGAGGAAGCCAGCGTTGGTGTGCTCCTTTTGTCGCAAGCAGCAAGACCAGGTGCAGCGTCTCATTGCCGGACCCGGAGAGGTCTCTATCTGCGACGAATGTGTTGCAGCCTTGAGCCATAGTCCCCAATTCCCTCAAGAAGAGCAAGGGCTGCGCTGCTCGTTCTGCGGGAAGCACCAGCGGCAGGTGCCCTACCTGGCCATTGGCCCTCACGGAGTGAACATCTGCAACGCCTGTCTTGTGCTTTGTCGAGAGATTATCGCTGAAGAGGGACCGCACCAGGCTTAGGCGAGCGGGAGGTCGATCTGACGGCCCCCGGTGGGCAGCTCGACTTCCCGCTCCCCGATTACCCGCCCAGCGGGTGACCACCAGCGCAGGAGATATGTACCTTGCGGGGCGAGCAACTCGAAGGCACCGTCCTCCTCGGTCAGGTATTGATCGACCGGCGTGCCTACCGCGCCCTCCTGTGCGAGATGGAGCTGGACGAGGTAGCAGGCAGGTGGGGTGATCGTCCCCTGGACTGAGCAGGTATCCAAAGTACGCAACCAGTCGGGTCGTCCGTTCTGGAAGGTCGGTTCGGGATGGCGGATGACCAGATCGACCCAACGCTGGGGAGGTCCTCCCGTCTGTTGATAGCAGGAGAACGGTTCTTCCCCCGACAGTTCCCACAGCCAGTCCGCCATCATTTTGAGCCGACCAGGCGCATGGTGCTTGTAGGCGTGACCGTAGCCTACCCAGATTAGGACGCGGGCAGCAGGCTCGTGCTGGAGGATGCGCTCGATGATGTGCTCGGCCATGCGCCGCTCGCGGAATTCGCCCGATTCGTCTGGATGTTCCTGCATCCAGGCAAGATCGGCCTCATCCATGTCAAAGGCGACAATAGGCAGCTCCAGCGTCATGGCCGCACGCAGCAGGGCGGCCCGTTGCGGCTCAGCCGTGAACCAGCCGTCGGTGGCCGGCGTCACCATCCGTGTCTGGGTGGCCTGGTCGAGGCACGACTGATCGCTTGTTTCGAGCGCCAGGTGAGTAATACCCGTGCGCTTGAGCAGCGGCAGCACACGAGCGCCAAAGGCGCGGTGTTCTGACTGGTGGTGCTCTTCGCCCAGGATGACCAGCCGGTGCGCCCGCACGAGCTGTTCCAGCAGGGCAGGAGCCTCTGCAACAGTGACGATGGGGCCAGCAGCCTGCTGCCCAGCAGGCTCCTTTCAAGTGAACAAGGTCTTGGCAGAGCCTTGCTGGAGCAAGTAACTACGTCGGACCGCTTGCTCCGCCTCGGCAAAACGCCCAACGGCTTGCAGCGTATAGGCCAGGACATCGTAGGAGGCCGGGTAGCGGTCATCCGCAAGCTCGCGCAAGAGGCGCAGCGCGCGCAGGTAATCGCCCTGCTCCTGTGCCTGGATCGCCTCATGTGTCCCATCGGGAAGTTCGAAGATACGTCGCATCCGTTCTCCTCGCAAATGCACCCTCGACTGCACAGCCTTTCCGGAAGATACCGGCGAACCGGAGGGCGCATTTCCCTACCAGTGCTTGTGCGTTTCTAGTGTATCATAGCAGCAGAGAGAGAGGAAAGAGGTTGGTAACCTTTTCCTCCGGTTTTGGCACTTCTCTAGTAGCGGGTCCGGTTTTTTTGAAGAGACTGAGGTTATGAGTCGCTACTCCTACACCGAAGTGAGCACCTCCCTCAAGATCCCGCTTTCAACGGTCAAAAAGCGCCTGTACTCGGCTCGCCAGAAACTCAGAGTGCAGTTGCAGGCTACCTTGCGTGAGACAGGCGAGCGCGCGCCTCCTGCGAGCGATGCGGTGGAGGGTGCAGGGGTTGTTTTGGTAAGCTGGTGGAGTTGGGTGATCCGATGGGTGCAAGCAAGGCAGAAGGCTGGCAAATCAGGAGCAGTGGTGGTGAAACCAACAGGCTAAGCCAAAACCAATCCTAGTTCAGCACCTCACCATCTTGCAAGTGGCAGCTTTCGCGTCTGGCGCGCAAAGGCGAAGACGAAAGGAGAAGGGGACGATACGATGAACGAGGAACAGGACGCTGTTCCGACCCGTGAATTGCAGGTGCGGGCGGAGCAGTTGGGTGATCACGACTGGCGCATCGTCATGGAAGCCGCGACCGCTTTAGCGCGCGCAGGGCAGGCAGGCCTCGCTGCCGTGCTCTGGGGTCTCTTCCACCACCCGAACGCACGCGTGCGGCGGGGGTGCGCCGGCTTTCTCGATCATCACGCGACGGATGCGTGTATTCCCCAGTTGCGCTGGGTAGCGCTGCATGACCCGTCTGCCAAGGTCCGCCGGGTCGCGGTGCATGCGGTGACCTGCCAACAATGCAAGCCCTCGCCGCTTTCAGGAGACCTTGTGGGCTTACTCGTCCAGGTGGCGCTCGAAGATCCCAACCGACGAGTGCGCGAGAAAGCTATTGGCGGGCTGCGTTCCCAACCACGGGACGCCTGCGCAGTAGCGGCACTAGAGCAGATCCTGCGCACAGAGACCAACCGGCACCTGCGGAGCCAAGCACACCACGCGCTCAAACATCAGGACCCAGACTACAAAGCGGCTGTCGATGCAAAGGCCAGGGAGCAGGGGATCGCTACGGCCAGAGCCAGAAAAGAGCACCCACTGCTTCGGCAGGCTACTGAGGAGCCATGAGCGGGGCGATCTCCTTGGTCATCCATTGCCAGACCGAAACACGACGAAACCCGACGGAAGTGAACAGGTGCAGCGCCGGCGTCTGGGCCAGTTCCGTCTCAAGAAAAACGTCCGTTGCACCGCGCTCTTTCAACAGGCGCATCCCTGTGAGGAGCAGCGCGCGTCCAAGTCCCTGTCCCTGGTGCGTTGGGCGCGTCCCGATTACGCTGATTTCGCCGACTGTGTATTCACCACGACCGTCGGCTACCTCGCTGAGTTCACAAAGGCAAAACGCCGCAAACGTTCCTGCGGCATCGACGGCGATCAGATCCAGGTCGGGCTCGTAGGCCGGGGATTGGTGATAGTCAAGTCCCATGCTGATCCCGTCAAACACGGCCTGGTGCAGTTCCTGATAGTGTTCCAACTCTTCCTCATACACACCATGGCGTAGGAGAAAGCCCGCTGGGAAGTGAGCCGCTGGCAAGGGGATATCGAGCGAGCGGACGAGACGCAGGTCTCGCGCCGGAAGTGGCTTGAAACCGGCTCCCTCCAGGAGTGTGCGGCGTTGTGTTTCGTGCTCGTGACAGCGGCACCACAGCGAGAACGTCCTCCCGCGCTGTCTCGCCTGCTCCTGCATCCTCTCCAAGCCCCAGGCGAGAATCTGCGCTTCGAGGCCACTGCCACGCGCTTGCGGATGGACCTGGAACGTCAGGACGGTGGAGGGTGGCGCAATAAGGGCATAGGCCACGAGCGAGCCATCTGTCTCCTCCCATAGCATGGTCGCCTGCTGGGTCAGCGCCCGTCGGCGAAGGTGTCCAGTCACTCTTCCCTGCTCCTCCTCCCACGGAGGCCGTTCCGCAGCGTCCAGCTGCGGAAGAGGGGTGAGGAGCGTTCTCAGCTCGGAAAGAGTAGGCGCATCGTACAGGTTCTCGGGTGTCGCGCAGGCCCGCTTCAGCTCGAGGATGCGCTGCAGGTCTGCCGCCCCCGCGTAGGGGCGCATGTGTATCGTCATCCGGTCTACTCCTTTCGAAGGTGTGCGAAGTTGGCTCAAGGATGGGGATGCGAGCCCTGCGCCAGGAAGAGCGACCAGAACTCCCGCGTGTGGCTGGCCAGTTCCTCGTGCGTGCCGATCTCCGCGATGCGCCCATCGAGGAGAACCACGATCGTGTCGGCCTTGCGGATGGTATCGTAGCGATGGGTGGTGAACAGGATCACCTTCTCTTTAGCGAAGGTCGTCAACAGGTCGAAGATCTGCCGCTCCCCCACCGGGTCCAGGCTCGCGGTGGGTTCATCCAGGATGATCAGCGGCGCATCGTGATAAAGCAGCCGCGCCAGCGCCAGCCGCTGCCACTGCCCACCCGACAGGTCGGCCACGCCGCCGAATCCCGCGCCCACCACGGTGTCGATGCCGTCTGGCAGCGCTTGCACCACCTCCCACAGCCCCGCCAGGCGCAGCACCTCCGTGATGCGCTCTTCCTCACCCGGTGTACGTTCACTCTGCATCGTCACATTCTGTCGAATACTGAAGTGGAAGTGCGAAGGGTCCTGGAAGAGGATCGCCTTAGCGACCGTCTCCAGCGAGACGACCTCGCCCGATTCCCTCTCCGCCCGGAGTTCACCGGTTGTTGGGGGGACCAGCCCGGTCAGCAGCTTGACCAGTGTACTCTTACCCGCTCCATTGGTGCCGACAATCGCCGTCAGACCGGGCTTGAACGTACAGGAGAGATCGATGAGCGCCTGCTTCTGGTTTTCCGGGTAGGTGTAGGAGACCCCGTGCAGCGTGATCGCGCGCAGACGCTGGGTATGAGTTGTAGACCGCTCCGCCATCTTCTCCTCCGGCAGGACAACCCGTTCGTCCAGAAAGTCCTCGGCGAGAAAGGCAAAGAGCGCTCCGGCATAGTTGAGCGAGTCGAACAGAGAGCGCCCCTGGTAAATGCCGGAGCGCAGCATGCCAGTGAGCCAGGCCATACCCGGCAGGAGCACCGCCAGGCTGGCCAGGGTGATCTGCTGGTGACTGATGAGCACGCCGGCTGCCGCCAGCGCCAGAAACAGGCCCAGCACCTCGACCAGGGCGGCCAGGGTGCGCAGCCCGGCAAAACGCGCGGTGAGCTGTTTGAGATTGTGCAAGTAGGTCTCCGCCAGCCTGGCATGTTCCCGCGGGATCAGGTCGCTCCGGTAGACGCGCACATCGCGCTGCCAGGAGGCATCCACCTGCATGTTGGTCAGCACTTCCATGCGCAGCTGGTTGGGGGCGTTATGCTCCTGCAGTTCGTACATGGCGCGGCTGAAGCGCCGCTCGATCAGGCCAGCCGGTAGGGCGATGAGCACCATGGCGACAACCAGCAGAGGCGCCAGGGTCAACAGGGTCACGGCCACCCCGATCAATCCCAGGAAGATGGGCACGGTGGAGAGCAACGAGTCCACCAGGGTGATGGACTGCTGCGACGCCTCACGGATAACCAGGCCGTAGCGGGCCTGAAAGGCATTGTTCTCGAAGAGGGGATAGGGGACCTCCGGCAGCTTCTGCATGATCTGTTTGCTGATGACCACCCAGGCTTGCTGGCGCAGGATGGTGGAGGAGCTGTCGCGCAGGATGATCCCCAGGCGCTGCACCAGAAACAGCCCGACCAGGCCCAGCCCGGCAATGGCAACCGCCGCCGAAAGCTGGGTCGCTCCATTCGGACCCACCGCGTTCTGCAAGAGCTGGTGCAAGACGAGCAAGATGGCCGGGTAGAAGAGCGGTTCGGGCAAGGAGGCGAAACAACTCGTGAGAAAGGCGCGCGGATGGCAGCGATAGAGGAACCGGATCGTCGCAAGCAAGGTTGCCAGGCGCTTAGATGACATGCTTCACCCCGATCTGCTATAATAAAATAAAAACGACCGGTCATTCTTTTTCTAGTATACTGGATTGCGCAGTTACTGGCAAGTGAATGGATGGTAGCGGTTTTTGTTATGATAATGGGAAACCGGGCAGAGGAACCTGCCGCTCTTCCCAAACAGATGACAGGAGCGAGCGATGCCGAAGACCAGCGAGGCCGCCAAAGAAGCCAGGCGCACGCAGATACTCGATGCCGCCGTGCGCTGCTTTGCCCGCACGGGCTACTATGCCACCACCATCGAGGACGTGGTCAGAGAAACGGGCCTCTCGCGCGGGGCGCTCTATCTCTATTTTCCCAGTAAAGAGGCGCTCTACCTGGCGATTTCTGAGCGCTGGAATTGCGGGATGGAGGCAGCGATCAAGGCGCGGCTCACGCCCGAGCTCACTCCTGCCGAGATCCTGCGCGTACTCATCGAGGTCAACGGGGAGCAGGTGAAAGCGGAAGCTGATGCCTGTCGTGTGCTTATGGAAGGCTGGAACCTGAGCCAGCACATTCCCGTGCTGGCGGAGCGAGCCAGGCAACGACAGGCGCGCAGTGTCTCTGCTCTCAGTCAACTGCTGCAAGCGGGGATCGCCGCCGGGGAGTTTCGCGCGGATATCGTGATAGAGGCGCAGGCGCGCATGCTCATGGCCATGCTGCACGGGCTGATGGTGCAGTGGCACCGGCAGCCGGGCAGCATCGACTGGCACTGCATCGCCGAGGAAATCGTGCGGGGACTGCGCCCGGATACGCTGTAGACAAGGAGTTCAGCATGTCTTCCTCACCTCGTTTAGAGACCCATCGTACCACCTTGCGGGAGAGGCTTTTGCCCGCGTATGAACCGCTCGGCCAACTCACGCTGGTCTATCTGTTAGGCTCGCTCGCCTCTGGCTACACCGAAGATGCGGACCTGGACCTCATGATGGTGTGGGATGATACGGAGGTTCCGCCAGCGGCTCAACGCGAGCCGCTGGTGTCCCGCCTGGATGAGCGGGCAGGCGTCTCGCCGTTTGTGTTGGACTACCGCGACATCCATCTTGAGCGGTACGTGATCGACCGCCAGGAGTATAATGTGGCACACCAGACGCTGGCCTCGTTCGAGTCCTTGCTCCAGTCGATCCTGGATGGGAAGCGGGACAGCACCGAACGGGTGCTGGACCCGCTGGTCGCGACGGCTGGCTTTGCCTACGGAGAACTGGTATGGGATCGAAAGAATATCGGCCAGCAGTGGAAAAGCAGGCTCAACACGTTCCCGCCAGTGGTGAAACAAGACTGTCGGCGCGCTGTGCTGGCACACCGGCAGGCGTATCTGACCGACTTGAGGATACTGATGGGGCGCGCGGATTGGTTCAAGTTTCACTGCACCCTGGTGGAGGCGGTGCGCACCACCTTGCGAGCGCTGTTTGCTCTGCACGAGGTGTACTATCCCGGCGACAAATGGCTGCGGCAGTCGATCATCCGCTTCGGACTGGGTGAAGAAGTTCTCACCTGCTTTGGTCGCCTCTTCGAGGCGCAGGGCTCCGCACTTGAGCGGGCAAGTGAACAACATGCAGCGCTCTTGCGCTTGATGGACCTGGTGGAGGAGGACGAGGCGGGCAAGCTCCAGCCATGCAAGGGCGAGCACGTCTCCGCAAAGCGAGAATAAGTGGTCACCGATTTTCCCATCGGTCAACCTCCTTGTTCCGAACCGGCATCGGCTTCGGGGAGGTGCCCATCCTTAAAATTGGTATTGTGTGGTCCCAGTTCGTGATGGGCAACAATCTCCCGGCCCTGGGAAAGCCTTGATCCAGCCGTGACATCATGATAGCGCCGGATGGCCCTGGCCGCTTGCTCCAGCAGAGCATCGGGTAGCTTGGAACCACTGTCCGGCCAGATCGCGCCATCGTTCCGAAAAAACGCGGGGCGAAAGGGAAGCCCTGGTCCTCCAGGAACAGCAGAAGGTCATGGACAAACGCTGCATTGCCCTTTGCTGGCCTGCGCACGATGCCAGGCGTCAGTTGTCCGCCCAACAGGGGAATCTCTGCCAATGGTTCTCTCTGTGGCTCTGTTTCCATTGCTCGTGTGCTCAAGCTCCTTGTTCCGTGTCGCTCTCCTCTTCAGGAATGCTTTCCTCAAAAATCAGGATATTGCGAAAGGGATCGCAGAGCCAAAATCCTTTCGTCCCCCAGGATGTCGCCTGGAGAGGAGACCGAATAGCGCCAGTTGGCACATACTGCTGATACAACGCCTCGATATTGGTGACGCCAATATAACACACCCTGCAACCCTCCTTTGGTGGTTCTTGTGTTGGATCGGAGACATTGAATTGCAAAGCGATCCCATCCCGCTCGATAATGGCAAACCCCTCGTCGTGGTAGGGGGTCGCAAAGCCGAGTTGTCCATAAAAGGCCAGCGCTTGCTCCATATCTCCGACCAGAAAACGAGGAGCAACCGAATCGAGGGTGGGTTGACGCTCTTGGGATGCTGACATGGGTTCATGTTCCTTTCTGCTGCAACTATGGGGTATTCATGTGAAGTCATTCTTCCGAACGCACCGAGAAGCGGCAATGCGCTTTCCCTCCGTCGCCGCTTCCGAGAAGCAGGAAATTGTGCAACACGCGTCTCTCTGCTTTCGGGATGATGCCATCACGGAATGAGTCAAAACTGGCGATATGGTCTTTTCGACAACTGATCCAGCTTCACGTTGGGAGAATTGCACGTCACAGGATCTCGCTCTGTGCAAAAAAAGTGTGGCGCACTCATCCCCCGACGTTTACAGCGAGCTGCGACAAAGCGGAGCCCGCCTTATGGAGATGACTGGCTCGCAGCCCAGGCGCGGGCCATGCGGGCCAGGGTCGCACCACTCTCATAGGAAAGCTGGCTCATCCTGGCCCATTCCGCCGGATGGGTGGTCTTGATCCAGGTGAAAAAGGGGGTGATGAGGCGCTGAGCGTCCTGGCGCTCTTGTGGGTCGAGGCGGTGGATGACCAGGGTTGCGATGTGGTTCTGGCTGAAGGTGAAGTCCGCCTGCCGCCGCGAACCTGGATACCCGACGACGCGATCCAGCTCGCTGACCTCGTGATAGATGCAGGTCACCTGCTGGCCCCGCATATGGAAGTCGCTGAGATCGATGTGCGCGCGCTCCCCGACCAGGTAGTCGAGGACAGCCCGCACGCTCGGATACCGGACGCCCTCCTCTTCTATACGTGCCACATCAAGGAACAGGGCCGCTGTCGCGTCGGCATCGCCACGATTGATGGCGTCCTGGTAGGCATGGAGATGGGTAACGGGGTCCTGAGGATCTGCCTGCACCATGTCACCTCTTTTCAAGCATCAAGCATACTAAGTATGTTCAAACATCTGTTCTTTCCCACCTTTCCCATTGTACCCTTTTGAAGCCCCATATGCAACTGCTCCATGAGTGCCTATGCAGGCCAGGCGGACCATCAATACTGGCCCAGCGTGCCCCGCCGCTTGGCGATACGCTCGCACCAACGAAAGATCACGATTCCCAGCACCAGGTAGACTGCCGCGTTGCCCACCAGCCACAGCAGCGTGCCATCACCAGCCAGCGTCCCCAACGAACTCCCGTCGAGCAGCGTCTTGCGCAGGATATCGACCCCCGGCGTGAGCGGGAGGAAGCGTGCAATCGTCGCCATCCAGCCAGGCATGCGATCCAGGGGGACCAGCACGCCGCCGAAGATCAGCACGACGAGCTGGAACAGCTCCTTGAGAACCTCCAGGCGCTTGAAGAGCAGCGTCAGCCCGCCCAGGATCAAGGAATAGCCCGCGCTGCTCAGCACCAGCAGAACCAGGGGAAGCAGCGCTGCCCAGTGCAGCGGGAGCGGGACCTGCACGACCAGATCAATGAACAGGGACAGCAGGAGCGCGCTGATGGCAGCCTCGACGATAGACGCGACCTGCAGCCCGATGGTGAGCAGCCAGGACGGCAGCGGGCTGAGATACATCTGTTCGAGCGTGCCGCTCTGCATCTCGCCGAGCAGTCCCCAGAACAGCCGGTTGGTTTGCATGTGGAAGAAGATGTAGCCGACGAAGCCGAGCAAGAGCGGCATCACTTGCTCCCGGTGGAACGCCCCCCGTCCCACGGCAAACGTGATCGCCAGGAAAAACAACCCGAACAGGATCAATTCCAGGAACGAAGCGATCTTGCCCCGCCAGAGATCGATCAGGCCCTTGGAAACCTCGTTGCCGATAGCGGTGGCGAAGGTCCGTATCCCTCGCTTCGCTTCACCCGTTGGAGGCAATGCCTCGGATGGGGGCGTCTGTATGAGTCTTTCTACCTGCATGATATCCTCCTTTGGTTTCGCGCCGGCTTCGTGTGAGCCAGCGCGAGATGAGAGCGTATGTGTCTTACCGCAACGTCCCCAGCCGTCTCGCCCGTCGATCGTTGAGCAGGAACACCAGCCAGCCCAGGACTGCTAGCAGGGCTGCGTGGATGATGAGCCACGGCAGCGTGCCATCGGCCCACACTGATCCAAGCGACTGCCCTTGCAGCACCACCTGGCGCATGGCCTGAACGCCGAGCGTGGTGGGCAGGAGTCGGGCCAGCGTTTGCACCCAACCAGGAAACCATTCCAGGGGGAAAAAGGCCCCGTTCAGCAGCAAGATCAGCCCACTGAACAGATGCGCGATGGCGCCGATTTGCGGGAGCGAGAGGGCCAGGCCGCCAAGCAGCAGCGCAAAGCCAGCGATATCGATCAGCGTCAGGGCTGCCGGCAGCAAGCCCGCCGGTCGCAAGGGGATGCTGATGCGAAGCCCCCAGCTCATCCCCACGCCAATGACGACGGCGATCAGCGCCCCTTCGAGGAAGATAGCCAGCAGCCGGCCCACCAGCAGCGAAGCCGGCGCAAACGGGCTGAGGTGCATCTGCTCGAACGTGCCACTGTTGACCTCTTCCAATAGATCGCTCACCAGCTTGAGGATGGCAAGGTAGAGGAGCGGAACGGCCAGGAAAGGCAACAGCGTGGGCAGCACCAGCGCGCGCTGGATCGTGCCGTTGCCAATGACAAATTGCAGGAATGGGTAGAAGGCGACAAAGCTGAGGATTTCCAGCAGCACGACGATGCGATGGCCCCATAACAGCCACAGGCTTTTCTGGGTCTCGTTCAGTACGGCGCGGGTTGCCGCCACGACCCAGGGGCCGGGTCTTCCTTCTGCCCCTTGTTCGCCTGTGTGTGGAGGCTGTGAATGGAAAGCGGTGGTGGTTGACATCTCATTCCCTCACCTTGAGGATCTGGACAAAGACGTCTTCCAGGTTCGGTTCGACTGGCTCGACCGCGATGAGCGGCAGAT
>WNGD01002442.1_pt1 | contig 19397 bp, 20 predicted proteins | sample 5400671 | NCBI WGS metagenome assembly WNGD01 (sample SAMN13153369, study PRJNA577476) | soil metagenome | isolation source: 40 cm soil or saprolite under grassland replicate 2 | place: USA:California | collected 2016-06-15
ATTCTGTATCGCATCGAGGCGGTGAAGCGGCCCGAGACTCGTGCCCGCAAGATTGCGGAGTTCGTGGCAATGCTCGCGCGCGGCGAGACGGTACATCCGCAGACGCGGAGGAACAAAGACCAACCATGATTGGGGATCAGCGCGAGCGTTCTCAGAGGTCATCCGGAACGCTGGCGCAGGCGACTTCTCGTTCCCCGGTCCGATAGAAGATCCCGATGTTCCTCGACGTCAACGACCATGACCTCTGAGTCCAACAAGCGGGTCCTCGAGAGGTTCACCGAGTTCATCAACACCGCAAGCGCCGAACTTGCCGACCAACTGATCGCGCCCGACGCGAGCTTCCACGTCCCCGGCCGCCCAGAGCCGATGCGCGGGCCGAGCGGCTACCTCGCGATCATCGCAATGATGCGGGAGGGCTTCCCCGACATCCGCTGGACCTCCGAGGAGATGATCTCCGAAGGCGACACGGTTGCCGTCCGGTTCACCATGCGCGGCACCCATCAGGGGACGTTTTTCGGCGTCCCGCCGACAGGAACCGAAATCACGGTCCAGGCACTCGCCCTGTACCGGCTCACCGAGGGCAAGATCGCCGAGGAACATGGCGCCCCCGACATGCTCGGCCTGCTTCAGCAGATCGGGGCGTTCCCACCGGCGTGACCCGCGAGCGTCCCTGGCGCCACACCGGTTCCTCTGCCCGGAGTGCGAATCGCGAGTCTGCGCAGCCTGCGAAGCGCCCGGCCATTCCTCGAGTTACGACGGACGTATGCACATCTTCGGCGGAACACGCGCAGCCAGCTCCGCAAAGGTCGTTCAGCCTGCCTCGCGGCCGACGTCCTTGTTCTCGGGCACGAACGCGGTCGCGGAGAACGTCGCTCCCTGCGGGTCGCGGAGCATGGTCAGCCGCGAGTACGGCGCGTCGACCGGAGCAACGAGCACGGTGCCGCCGAGCTCCACCGCCTCCGCCGCCGTCGCGTCGGCGTCGTCGGTCGAGAAGGTGACGCCCCAGTGCGCCGGCGTGTTGGCGTCCTCGCCTGCGATCGGGGCGATCGCGGCCAGGACGTCCTCGAAGCCTGCTGCGCCGAACTCTGCCGCCCGCTCGCGAGTTCCGGGTGTCAGCTGCTCGAGGTAGTCGCCGTAGGCGCTCAGAGCCCAGAATTCGCCGCTGCCGAGGTCGAGCGCCGTCCAGCCGAACACGGCACCGTAGAAGCGCTTCGCGCTCTCCGGGTCGCGGGTGTTGAGGACGTTGAAGTTCACCGAGCCCGGCTCGTTGACTATCCGCGCGCCCTTGTGCTCCCGTGCCTGCCAGACGCAGAACGCAGCCCCCTCCGGGTCGGCGAGCACCGCCATCCGGCCGGCGTCCATCACGTCGAAGGGGTCGCTCAATACGCTGCCGCCGGCGGCGCGCGCCTTCGCCGCCGCCTCGTCCGCGTTCTCGACCCAGATGTAGGTGTTCCAGACCGCCTGCGCAGGCGCTCCATCGGGTGGCGACGAGACCGCCGCCACGTCACCCCCACTTATGCGGGCGATCAGATACCTGCCGGGCGACCCGTGCGGCATCGCGTCCTCGAACTCCCACCCGAACAGGCCGCCATAGAAGGCAGCGGCCGCGCCGGGGTCCGGCTGCGTGGTGTCGACCCAGCACGGTACGCCCGCGATGTACCCGTCACGCTCAGGCAAGACAGCTCCTTCCGCTCGATCTCGGTCGGCCTAGCCGAGGCAATGATCCCGTCGCGCAAAGCAATGTACGAGCCCGACTGACGCTCAAGACCAGCGGAGCCCTCTGCTCCACACAGGCTCCACCGAATTCGCGCGTCGTGCGCGCACCTCCGCCGAACTGGCGACCAAAGAAGCGCGGCGCTGCTCCACAGAAGCTCCACCGGCCTTGCGAGCGCACCGTTGATGCCGCGCTTCCGCCCGGCCCCCTCTGTGTTAGAGAGGGGGTCGATCGTCCGGCTCCCGCTATTGAAAAGACACGCGCGAGGGCTCCACAAATGCTCCACCCGACTCGCGAGCGCGCTTCTACTGCCTGGCCTCGGCGCGACCCCCTCCCCGTGAAGGAGGGGGTCGAATTCCAGGCGCTGCGGCGGTTCTCTACGCCAGCCGCTGACCGGAGACGGTCACTGCTTGCACGATTATGCAAGTTCTGATATTCGCGCGCGCGGCAAGCAAATGGAAAGGTCGCTAAGCACAGTCCACGCTGCGGCCCGAGGCGATCGCTGACTGCTCCGATTAGTAGTCGTCGGACGTCATTTCGACGAGCCGTCACTTTCGTGCAAGGTGCCGCTCGGGGCGGCGGAAGGGAAGCGTGAGGAACAGCGACGAGTTCGTCTTGTGGTCAGCGCTCAAACGGGTTCGGCGGGTTCGGTGGCGCGTGCGAGCGAGGTCGTCGGCCCGCCCTTCTGAAGCAGCCGGAAGCCTAGGAAGCCAAACGCCAAGAAGACGACGACAGTTCCCGCGCGCGTGGCCGCACCGTTTCCGAGCGACGAAAAGAGGATGTTCGCGACGAAGACGCGTGCAGAGCGGAGAGTATCGGCAGCCATGTGTCCCGCCAGTTGGGAATGCGACGGAGAGCGACCGCCAGGATCAGCAGCGCGAGGAAGGTTGCACCAAGAGTGAAACTCGACTCGATCTTGTGGGCATGCGAATGCCATGAGTCGTTGCTACACCGGGCGTCGATTGGCTGGCAATCGAGTCGGAAGATCCCGTCGAGGAACGTCCCGACGCCGGTCGCGATCAAAGCGGCGGCGCCGACGCGTCCGACGAGGTTCGGGCTGAGTGCCCGCCAGAGACCGATTCCGAGTGCGATCGCGAGCAAACCCGAGCAGTTGGCCGCGAGTTGGTTGTAGAGCCAGGGGCTGTTCGCCGTCAGCGCGCCGAGATCGGAGATGTCGTTGTGCGTCGGACTGAAAGCCGGCGGTTGCGCGAGGTCAGCGGCGATCCAGCCGACGTTGAAGGTGACGAAGGCGAGCAGCCCACAGACCCCGGCGAAACGGGTTCCAACGAGGACAGCAGGGATCCGGGAACGCGACACGGTCTGAGCTTGGCCGAGAACGTCGGCGCCGACATCGGGGTGCCACCCTTAATCCGCTCCCTGATTTCTCGATTTCGGCGCCTTGTAGGCCGGGCGGAGATCCGGGATGATCGGAGCCGGCCGACTAAGTCTCGGGCAGTCAAGGGGGTCGAGCAACGACTGAGCTGGCGCAACCGTTGGTCGCCGCGCCCGAGCGCGCGGCGCGCAAGCTGCGACGCGATATCGGCTTCCTCGGACTCCTATTCGCGTCGTTGGGTTCGATCATCGTGTGGGTGCCGGAAACTCGATTCGAGTGACAGCGATCGAAGACGGCGTCGGTCGACCCGTGCGGCGCTTGGGCAAGTGCACGACCTGCCAACGCGACACGATCTGCTGTCTGCGCGCGTGTAACGAGATGAAGTGGCGTCGCGCGGCCGCCGCTATGCGGCGAGCCGGTACTCGCGGATCAGCCCGCCGAGCAGATCACGTCGGCGGACCCGATCAAGGTCGACGACGTTTGCCGCTGCTTGCTCGTTGCTCGCCGGTGGTTTGCTCAGCGGTGGCTGCTGTCCGAGGGAACGGTGCGGCCTGTGCTCGTTGTAGTGCAGCGCGTAGGTCGCGAGGACGTGGTGGAGGTGCCCGCGGCCGAGAATCAGGATCCGGTCGAGGCACTCGCGGCGCACTGTGCCGACCCAGCGCTCGGCGTGCGCGCGCGCCTTCGGCGCCCGCACCGGCGCCTTGATCACACGGATGCCTTCCGAGCGGAAGACCTCGTCGAAGTCACGGGTGAACTTGCTGTCGCGATCGCGGATGAGGAAGAGCGGACGAGGAGATCGGCGCTCGTCGAACTGCATCAGCAGGTTGCGCGCCTGCTGGGTCACCCAGCGGCCGTCCGGGTTCGTGGTGAGCCCGGCGAGGTGGACGCGACGGGTCGCGAGCTCGACGAAGAACAAGACATAGAACCGGTTCAGGAAGAGCGTGTCGACGGTGAGGAAGTCGCACTCGAGAATGCTCGCTGCCTGCGCCCGCATGAAATCCGCCCAGGTCGTGCTTTGCCGCGTTTGTGCGGGCTCGATCCCGGCTTGCTTGAGGATCGTCCAGACCGTGCTCGCGGCGAGCTTGATCCCGAGGCCAGCAAGTTCCCCTTGGATGCGTCGGTACCCCCACGCCGGGTTCTCCCGTGCGAGCCGCACGACGAGCTCCCGGATGTCTGCGGCGGTCGCCGGCCGGCCGGAACGGTGCGGATACGTCCAGCGCCGGGCTACCAGCTCGCGGTGCCAGCGCAGCAGCGTCGCCGGCGTCACGAACGCCGATCGTCGCCACGCCTGCCGCGGCAGCACCCGGCTGAACGCCGCCAGCAGCGCCCGGTCAGCCTGCGTCAGCCGCGGACGAGCGACCTGACGCTCGAGCACGCGGAGCTGGTGGCGCAGCAGCAGTATCTCGATCTCCTTCTCCCGCTCAGAGCGAAAACGCAGCACCACCAGCTCGAGCAGCCGCCGCAGCGACCAGTACACGAACGAGAGCGCGATCCCCTGCGAGCGGCCTGCCACGGGCGCTGACCCTACCGTTCAGAAGCGAAGCTCACCCGACAAGCAGACGAACCGCCCAACCGAGTTTTTCGGCACCCACAGGCCGGCCTCGATCTCGAGCGGCCCGAAGAGCCGGATGAGCAGCTGTCCTTCTCGCATGAGCAGCGAACTAGACTTACCTGTCAGTACGCTACTATACAGATCGGTCTAAAGGTGAGCAGATGAAGGCAGACAAGCTCGACACACGGCGGCGAATCCTCGATACCGCCGCGGAGCTCTTCTACCGCGAGGGCGTGCGAAGCGTGGGCGTCGACCGGATCGCCGCCGAAGCCGACGTCGCCAAGATGACCCTGTACTCGCACTTCAAGTCGAAGGACGAGCTCGTCGTCGCCTGGCTACGCCGCCGCGACGAGGAATGGATGAGCTGGCTCAAGGGCGCGGTCGAGCGCCGCGACGGCACGGGCCTCCTTGCCGTCTTCGACGCGATGCGCGAATGGTTCGAGAAACCTGACTTCCGCGGCTGCGCGTTCATCAACGCTCACGCCGAGCTGGGCTGGAGCAACCCGGCGGCCGCGGAGATCGTCGCCTCCCACAAGCAGGCACTGACCGAGTACCTGGCGCGCCTTGCTCGCAGCGAGGGCGCCGCCGAGCCGGAGGCACTCGCGCGCGAGCTCCTGCTGCTCGTGGAGGGCGCGATCGTCACCGCGTCGATCCAGCGCGATCCCCGCGTCGCCGACGACGCCCGCGGCGCGGCGGCCAAGCTGATCGCTAGCGTCGGCCTCACACCCGGGGTCTCGACAGCGGCGGCGAGCGCCGCAGCCGCGGTCGAGTAGCGACCGTCTCACCGCCCGACGCGCGCCGATGTAGCGCCGCGCGGGCAAGAAGCCGGTTTCGCGCCCACACCGATCTGTTTCCTCCGGCTGACGCCTGTGGGCTCGTCTTCGGCTCAGGTGGCGCTCAGGTGGCGCTGAGGACACGCACATACCGTCGCCGCCTTGCTACCAACCGGCCTCGCCGGAGGAAAGGAGAACGAATGAAGACCTTCTCGAAGCGATGGTTGCGCGGCGGGACCATCCTCGTAATCGCCGCCGCGGCGGCGGTAATGGGAAGCGGAGCGCTTGCTGGCTCGAAGGACGCGCCCGCGGCCGCCAAGGGACTGGGGCAGCTGAGCGGCCTCCTCCCCCGCGACCACTTGACCGTCGAGAGCGCAATCCAGGTCGACCTCAGCAAAGAGACGGTGCGGCTGCCCCTGTACAAGGGCGAGGCGAACGGCCAAACCGTCTGGTTCGTGCTGCTCGATGCCTCCGACGCGGGTCTGGCACACGACCTGGGCGTGAACTACGCGCCCAAGCTCGCCAACATCGGCATCGGCGATCCCGAAGCCGTGCAGACGGTGACCCTCGACTCGCCGACACCCGCGCAGAACAAGTTCGGCCAGGCGGTCGTCCACTTCCAGGGCGCGCCGGACTTCAGCCCCACCCGCATCGCCGAGGCGGGGCCGAACGGCTTCCCGCTCGCGAAGTTCCAGCCCGGCGCCGTCGCCGGCCCCGGCTACAGCCCCTTCATCCGGATCGCCGGCTCCAACGTCGTCTACAGCGCGCCGATCGTCGCCACCGGCGACGGCTCCTTCGACGTCGTCCATCACACCAACACCGGCGACCGCGTCCTCGGCCTCCACATCGCACCCCCGTCGCCGCCCGGCCAGTACCTCGAGTCCTCGGTCGACCTCCTGTTCGTCAAGGGCTTCGACGCCGGCCAGCCGATCATCTACATCTCGACCGACGCCGGCCAGCCCCTGACCTCGGTGCTCGAGCGCTCGACCTACGTGCCCGCGCTCGACAAGGCGGCCTACAACGGCGGCGACGACTTCCTCGGCTCCGCCCGCGAGCGGCTGTTCGGCTTCGTCAACGGACAGACCGGCGCAGACAACAAGGAGGCGCAGGGGTTCGTGCACCTAGTCAAGGACGGGCACGCCGCCGAGGGCGCCAGCGCCGGCAACACCGCGCTGATCGACGCGCTGCGGAACGGCGGCGACCTGCTGAACGTGTTCGGCGACTTCCCCACCGAGACCGACCCCCGCCACGCCCAGGCCTACAGCCCGCTCTGGGACGCGCAGCTCGGAGCCTGGACCGACAAGGCGGTCAAGGCGGGACTGAACACCCGCCAGATCGACGAAGTCCAAGTCTTCAACCTGGCCGCCACCCGGCCCGACCTGCTCACCGGCATCGACCCGGCCACCGGCCAGCCGGCTCCCTACGGAGCCACCGGCGTCGACATCAACTGCGCCGTGATCGGCTTCACCGACAAGGCCCCGACGGCCAACCTGGCCGATCCCGTTCCTAACTCGCAGTTCCCACCCCGCTAATCCGGCTGGCCCGAGACGGCGGGTTCCACGGCGGAACCCGCCGCCTCACCGGCTCAAGCCGGAAGGTTGGACATCTTCCCAGTCAGCGCGCACACCTACGGAGGGCGCGGCCACTTACGACTTCTCGCGCGACCACCGCGACGAGGACCCTAGACGCGCGCGGTCGAGTCGCTGAGCCCGCACTAAGAGCCGGCTGAGCCTGCGGATCTACAACGGTTCGCAAGTAGTTGATCCGCGGCGCGACGCCGCCCTCCCGACCGAAAGGAACAGAGATGCCACGTTTGACCCCCATCGACCCGGCGACCGCGACCGGCCAGGCGAAAGAACTGCTGGACGGCGTCCAGGCCGCGCTCGGCATGACCCCGAACATGACGCGAACGATGGCCAGGAACCCCGCCGTGCTCAAGGGTTACATCGAGCTCAACGGGGCGCTCGGCAAGACGCTCACGCGCGAGCTGAGCGAGCAGATCGCGATCGCGGTCGCCGAGGAGAACGGCTGCGGCTACTGCCTCTCGGCCCACACCGCGCTCGGCGGCCTCGTCGGCGTCGACGAGCACGAGCTCGCACGCAGCCGCGCGGGCGAGTCGGCCGACAGCAAGGTCGCCGCGGCACTGAAGTTCGCGCAGACCGTGAACGCGAAGCGCGGCGATGTCAGCGACGACGACCTCGCCGCGGTCCGCGCCGCCGGCTACGCCGACGGCGACATCGCCGCGATCGTCGCTCATGTCGCTCTCAACGTGCTCACCAACTACTTCAACCTCGTCGCGCGGACGGTCATCGACTTCCCCGAAGTCACGCCCGGCCTGGCGAAGGCCGCCTGAAGGCCGAGCGACGATGCACGTCAGCGAGCTCTGGCGCTATCCCGTCAAGTCGTTGAAGGGACAGGCGCTCAACGCGGTCGAACTCACCGAGGAAGGCCTGCTCGGCGATCGCCTGGTGCACGTGCGAAGCCGCAGCGGCCGTGTGATCACCTCGCGGACGAAACCGCGCCTGCTCGCCCTCCAGGGGACGCTCGGCCCCGACGGACAGGCGTTGATCGACGGCCGTCCATGGCACGCCGAGGCGTCGCGCGCAGCCGTCCGCGCCGCCGCGGGTGACGACGCCGAGCTGGTCGCCTACGACAGGCTCGATCGCTTCGACGTGCTGCCGCTGTCGGTCGCCACAGACGGCGCGATCGCCGCGATCGGCGTCGATCGGCGGCGCTTTCGTCCCAACATCCTCATCGGCGGCGTGGAAGGGCTCGCCGAGCGCAGCTGGCCTGGTTTCCAGCTGCGCATCGGCGAGGCCCTCGTCGCCGTCGCGCGGCTGCGGCCACGCTGCGTGATGACCACCTACGACCCCGACACCCAGGAGCAGGATCACTCGGTCCTGCGCCGGATCGTCGGCGACTTCGGCGGCACGCTTGCCCTCGACTGCGCAGTCGTCGAGCCCGGCCGCATCAGCCTCGGAGATCGGGTCGAGCTCGTGCGCTCAGCCGCCGCTTAGCCCTTCCCCCGACAGACATCGAGACGAAACGAACCACGATCATGAGCAAGACAGTGAACGAGTCGACCTTCGAGCAGGAGGTTCTGCAGGGCAGCGGGCCCGTGCTCGTCGATTTCTGGGCCGAGTGGTGCACGCCCTGCCACGCAGTCGCCCCCCTCCTCGAGCGAATCGCCGACGCGCACAACCTGAAGCTCGTCAAGGTCAACTACGACGAGGAGCAGCAGCTCACGGAACGCTACGGCGTCCTCTCGATCCCGAACATGATCCTGTTCGAGAACGGCGAGCCCAAGGCACAAGCGATCGGTGCGCTGCCCCAAGGCGCGCTCGAACAGGCGCTCGGCTTGGCGGCGTAGGGCGACGACAGGAGACCGAGTATTGATGACCGTCGAGGTCGGTGAGAAGGCGCGAAGAACGCGCACCGTGACGGTGCGCGACATCGAGCTCTTCAGCGAGCTGACCGGCGATCGAAACCCGCTGCACTACGACGAAGCCCGCGCACGCGGAAGCCGCTTCGGCGGCATCATCGTCCAAGGCGGCGTGACCACCGGGCTCCTGAACGCGGTCGTCGCCGAGGATCTGCCCGGGCCCGGCAGCGTCTTTCTGTGCGTCGAGTGGGACTTCCGCGCACCCGTCCGCCCCGGCGACGAGATCACCGCTGAAGTGGAGGTAATCGAGGTCAGGGAGGACAAACCAATCACACGCCTGCGGACGACGATCACGAACCAGACTGGCACGGTCGTCCTCGCCGGCCAGGCCCTCGTCTGGACCGAGCCGCTCTGATCAGCTCCACCGCGCACGCGGCAAGCTACCGCCGCCCGCTCACGCGACCGGGACGCGAGCCCGAGGTGCTCAGCCAGCGCTCAGACCGCACTCAGGTCAGCAAGGCACAACTCCTCCACCAGGTCACGAAGGAGGATCCAATGCACCACACGGAGGTCCATGTCGCGATCGCTGCACACAGCGGCCACGGCCACACCCGGCGCCAGGCCGAAGCCGTCGCGCGCGGAGCGGCGAGCGTCCCCGGCACGTCCGTCAGCTTGCTCGACGCCGCGGAGCTCAACAAGAGCGACTGGGAAGCGCTCGATCGCGCCGACGCAATCGTCTTCGGCTCACCCACCTACATGGGATCCCCGTCCGCCGGCTTCAAGACGTTCGCGGAGGAGACCTCGAAGGCGTGGGCCGACGGCATGCGCTGGAAAGACAAGCTCGCAGCCGGCTTCACCAACTCGCAAGCCATCAACGGCGACAAGCTCAACTCGCTTGTCTCCTTTGCGATCCTGGCCGCCCAGCACGGCATGCACTGGGTCAGCCTCGGCCTCTACCCGGGCTGGAGCACGACCTCCGGTAGCCCGAACGACCTCAATCGGCTTGGCAGCTATCTCGGCGCGATGGCGCAGTCCCACGGCGACGAAGGCCCCGACGTCGCACCAAGGCGCAGCGATCTTGAAACGGCGGAGGAGCTCGGCCAGCGAGTCGCACGCTGCGCACACCGCTGGGTGCGCGGACGCGAAATCGTCGAGCGTGCCGCGGCTTAGCCGCCAGACAGCTCTCACACAGCGGCCGATGCGAGTCTCGGCGGAACAAAGACCGCCGACAACAAGGAGCACACGCATGGTCACCACAGGACTGATCGTCCGGCTCGAGGCGAAAGCCGGCAAGGAAGAAGAGGTCGCCGCATTCCTACGCGACGCGCAGCAGCTCGTTCAGGACGAGCCGAAGACGGTCGCATGGTTCGCAGTCAGGGTCGGCGCGTCCTCATTCGCGATCGTCGACGTCTTTCCGGACAACGATGGTCGCCAAGCGCATCTCGACGGGGCGGTCGCAGCGGCCTTACTCGAGAAAGCGACCGAGTTGCTTGCCGAACCTCCGCAAACCGAGCGCGCCGACGTGCTGGCAGCGAAGCTGCCGTAGCGGGAGGAGCGGACAATGCCTACCGCAACGGTCTGCAATCCCCGCCGTGAGCTCGCCCGCCGGATCAGCGGGGGCATCGAGATCACGCTCTACTGGAGCGCCGACGACAACAGCACGAGCGTCCAGATCTGGCAGCCCGAGGCCGAGGAGACGCTGACCTTCACAGTCGGCAGCGAGCGGGCCCTCGACGCCTTCTACCACCCCTTCGCCCATCTTCCGACGCCGCTCGACCCATGACCGAGCCGGTGCCAGTGAACGGACTGTTCGAAGCCCACCTGACCGTGAGCGACCTGAGCCGCTCCACGACCTTCTACCGAGACGTCGTCGGCCTACAGCTCGCACTAGAGCTGCCGGACCGCGGCGCCGCCTTCTTCTGGATCGGCGGCGCGGGCAAGGCGATGCTCGGCCTCTGGTCGCTCGGCTCCGCACCGATAGGGCTCTCGTTGCACGTCGCCTTCGAGACGTCGCTCGAGCACGTCCTGGGCGCGTGCGAGCGGCTGCGCTCGCTCGGCGTCACACCGCTCTCGTTCTTCGGCGAGGAAACCGGCGAGCCGAGCGTCATCGGGTGGATGCCCTCGGCCTCGGTGTACCTCCGCGATCCCGACGGCCACCTGCTCGAGTACCTGGCGATGCTGGACTCACCACCCAACCCCGAGTGCGGTGTCCTGCCCTGGTCGCAGTGGGCCGCTCGCGAGGACCTCGTCGGTCCCGATCACGCACGGGTTCACGTCGAGCGCCACTCGGGCCCGCGCAGCGAGCTGCGAGCGCTGTTCGCGATGGCCGAGGATTCCGCGGCGCAGCTCGACTCCTATCTCGACGCGGGGCAGGTGCTCGTCGCGGTGGCCGGCGACCAGGTCGTCGGGCACCTGCAGCTCGTCGACACCGCTGAGGCGCCGCAGAGCGAGATCAAAAACATGGCCGTCGAGGCGTCATCTCGGCGCCGCGGAATCGGCCGCACCCTGATCAAGGCGGCCGTCGAGCTCGTGCGAGCGCAACACCGCTCGATGCTCGTGGTCGCCACCGCCGCCGCCGACATCGACAACCTGCGCTTCTACCAGCGCGTCGGGTTCCGCATGCGCTCGATCGAGCGCGACGCCTTCACGCCGGCCGCGGGCTACTCGCCGCAAACGAGCCTCGACGGGATCGACTTGCGCGACCGCGTCTGGCTCGATCTCGACCTCGACGCCGACACGCGACCAGACACGCTCACCGAGCGGTCGCGAAGCTCTGCGAGACCGGCATCGTAGGACGCCGTCATGCGGCGGCAGCTCGAGACGGCGCGGTCGCGCACCGAGTAACCGCGATCGCGCATCGGAGTCGTTCTCATCGCGAGCGGTTATGGAATGTCATGAAGAAGGGCCTCCTTGCCGGAGACACTCTCCGGTGACGAATTCCATCGGGAAGGAGGCCCGAGGTGAAGTCTGTCGGATTCGATTGGGCGTATCGGGCGGCGCAATGGTGCGCGCTTTCTCCGGGCGGTGAGCTCGCCGGCGAGGGCCGCATCGCCGCTGATCAAGACGGGCTTGCTCGACTGGTGCTCGAACTGGGCGATGAGGTGAAGGCGTGCCTGGAGATGATGAGTGGCGCGCTCTGGGTGTGCGACCAGCTTGCCTCGTGCGGCTGGCAGGTGGAGGTCGCGGACGCGCGCAAGGTGAAGACGGTCGCGCCGCTGGCCGCGAAGACCGACAAGGTCGACGCGCGTTTGCTCGCCGAGCTCTGCCGCCGCGAGCTCGTGCCGGCCCTGTGGCTGCCCTCGCTCGATGAGCGGGCGCTGCGGGAACGGCTGCGGCGGCGGATGCACCTGGCGCGGCTGCGGACCAGCGCGAAGGGCCGGATCTTCGGTCTGCAGACGCAGTGGGGCGTGCGCGTCTCACTGGCGCGCCTACGCCGCGGGGACGGCTTGACGCTGCTCGAGCGCGCCGGCGTACCCGAGGTCTGGCGGCACTCGGTCAGCGAGTGTCTGGCGCTGATCGATTTCCTCGACGCGCGGATCGCGCCGCTCGAGGCCGAGCTGCGACCGTTCGCCCACGCCGACCCGCGCGCGGTGCTGCTCGACACGATCCCCGGCGTCGCCGAGCTGCTCGCCCTGACGATCGCCGTTGAGATCGGCGAGATCAGCCGCTTCGCCAGCCCGGAGAAACTCGTCTCCTACGGCAGACTCGACCCACGCGTCCGCCAGTCCGGTCAAGCGCGGCCGCGCAGTGGCCCGCTCAGCACGTCGGGCTCGCGGCTGCTCGGCTGGGCTGCGGTCGAGGCCGCCCAGCAGGCCTGGCGCGAATCGAACCCCTGGCACGGGCTCTACCTCGACGTCGGCCGCCGCTCCGGTCACAGCAACTCCGCCAAGGCCGCCGTCGCGCGCAAGATCCTGATCGCCGTCTGGCACATGCTCTCCCGCAACCAACCCTTCAAGCCCGCCCCCAGATCGACCGCGGGCGACTCTGTCCCGGCAAGCTCCCGCTTGGCTTTGGCCGCCTGACGGCCCGTTATGGAATTGAGAAGCCGGGACAGCTCGCACCGACACAGTGTGCACACCAAGCGCCAAGAACGAGATGAGCATCCGACCGTCCGGGAGCAAAGATCGGAGGTGACCGAGCACCGTTGACTTGACACGCCGCCCTTCTTCAGAAAGAGCCCCGTGGTTGCAACCGGTGGCAACCGGTCGCAAATGCTCAGCCTTGAGAAGCCGCGAAGACAAGCCAAAACCGCTGCGGTCAGTTGCGCGACCAGTGGCGGAAGGAGCGCACGGTAAAGAGCGCGTTTGCCACCGCTTGCCACCGGTTGCCGAGGTGGCCCTCGCGACCTGCAGCGGCAGGGGTTCATGGTCATGACGAGCCGCAACCTCTAGGCGCGTCATATGACCCCCTCTCTCAATGAGAGGGCGTCGCACCTCGGTAGCTCGAGCGCGGTGAGACTCGCCGCCGCATCCGTGGTCGCGATCTAGCTCGGCCGCGCGAGCTGAAGAATCTAGCCCCGCTCGCGCAGCAGCGCGCCGAGGTCGGCCGGCGGCCCCAGGTGCCGCAGCTTGTCCGGGTTGACGATCGCGCTCACGCGTTGGATCTGGCCCTCCGCGACATCGAGGGACATCACGCCGATCAGCCTGCCCTCGCGGTCGAAGAACAGCGCGCCCGGTTGGCCGTTCACCTCTTCGCGGCGCATGGTGAAGCCGCCGAAGCGGGCGAGGGCGCGCAGCCCGGCGATCAGCGTGCGCGCGACCCTGGCGCGGCCGTGGAGCGCACGTGCGGCGGCGGGCGCCTTGCCGCCGCCGTCGCCGCGGAAGACGACGTCGTGGGCCAGCAGCTCCTCCAGCCCTTCGAGATCGCCCTCCTCGGCGGCCGCGAAGAAGCGGGTCGCGAGCTCCTCCCGCTGCTCGCGCGAGGCCTCGAACCGGGGGCGCTGCTCCTCCACGTGGCGGCGGGCCCGGGTGGCGAGCTGGCGGGCGTTCTGCTCGCTCGTGCCGATGATCTCCGCGATCCGGTCGTAGGGTTCGTCGAACACCTCGCGCAGCAGGAACGCGGCGCGCTGCTCGGGCGACAGGCTCTCCAGCAGGACGAGGAAGGCAAGCGACAGCGAGTCCGCCATCTCGGCCTGGCGGGCGGGATCGTCGTCGGCGCTCGCCACGAGCGGCTCCGGCAGCCACTCCCCGACGTAGCGTTCGCGCCGGACCCGTGCCGAGCGGAGGTGGTCGAGCGAGAGCCGCGAGACCACCGTCGACAGGTAGGCGCGCTCCGACTCGATCCGCTCGCCGCCCTCGCGCGCCCGGTGGAGGCGGAGGAACCCCTCCTGCACCACGTCCTCCGCCTCGCTCACGCTACCCAGCATCCGGTACGCGATCGCGAACGCCGACGGGCGGAGCTCGTCGAACTCCTCCTCGGTCATCGCTCAGCCCAGTCCCTGCGCGAAGCCCTGCCGCCAGCTCGGATACCGGAGCTGCCAGCCGAGCTCGCGCTTGGCCTTCGCGTTCGAGGCACCTCGCGCCTCGGTCATCATGAGCGTCGCCACCTCACCGGCCGCCAGCCGCCCCAGCCAGCGTGGGATACGCCTCGGTGGCTTGGTACCCAGCCCGCTCGCCAGCACCGGCAGCCACTCGCGCTGGGGCGCGGGCTCGTCGTCGACGACGTAGTAGATACCCGGCCGGCCGCGCTCGACCGCAGCGGCGGTCGCCGCCGCGGCGTCTTCGATGTGGACCCACGAGAACACGCCACCACCGTCGCCGACGATCGGGAACCGACGTTTGCGGATCGGCACGGCCATCACCGCATCCGGAGCCAGGCTGACCGAGGTCCCCGGACCGTAGAAGTCGCCGTAGCGCAACGCGAGACCCTCGCCCCACTCGATCGCCGTCACCGCCTGCTCCAGATAGAGGATCGCCTCCAGCCCCGGCGCCGGCAGGTCGGGATCGAGGGGATTGGCCTCGCTCTGCACCGGCCCGCCCGTGCGGGCAAATCGGAAACCTCCAAAGCTCTGCGCGACGAAACGCCGTGCCCCCACAGCGCGGCCGGCGGCCAAGAGGTGGTCCGTCCCCTCGGTACGCAGCCGGTTGGTCATGATCGCCCCCCTGAAGCGCTCGGGGTGCCGCATGTGACGGACGCTCGTCGGCTCGGACAACGCCGTGAGCTGATGCACGATCACCTCGGGCTCGGCGGACGCCACCACCTGCGCGACCGCGTCGGGGTCGAGAACGTCGGCCACGACCGGGCGCGCTCCCAGGCTGCGCAGCAGGTCCTGCTTCGATTCGGTCCTGGTCATCCCGACCACCTCGTGGCCTTCCGCCACGAGCATAGGGACGAGCTGTCTGCCGAGGGCGCCTGTGGCGCCGGCTACAAAGATCTTCATGACTGCTCCTCTCGTCTCATTTGCCTGTAGAGACGAGATAGACGCGCCGCCTGTGACAGCGCTCAGCGCTCGGTGCTCAGCTTGCGCGCGTCCGACAGCGGCTCGCGTGCACCACCGTTTCGCCCGGTACTCGTCGGGCCACGATCATTACCCCGACCAGGCCGCGCGGAAGGCGGACGAGGTGAATCGCGCCTAGCGAGTGCGTCACCTCGTCAGGATCTGGGCTGCTATGGCCACGCCTGTTCAAGTGTCGCGAGTGAACGCTCAACGGTGTCGACGAAGGTGTCCCAGTAACCCTCTCCCTGCAGCGCCGGCCCGCGCGCGGGCGACACACCGGCAGGAGCGAGATCAGGTTCGAGTCGCTCGATGAGCGTGCGTGCGTTGCTCGCGAGCATGTAGGGCGTCAGCTCGTCGAGTGCAGCGTCGTGCAGCCAACGAGAAAGCTGGCGCGCGGCGCCGAGGAGCCGTGGCCAGTCTCGGTAGGTCGGCCAGACGTTCTGTTGAAAGCGGAGGAACTGCCCCCACATTGCGCGGTCGAGGTAATAGCGCCTCTCGTTGCCGTGTTCGTACACCGTCACGATTCGGGAGGCGACAAGAGAGGTCAGTGTCTCGTTCACGTTGCGCTTCGCGTAGGCGGCGGCGTCGGCGATCCCGAGCGCCGAGGCGTCGGTGACGGGGGCCGTTACGAGGTAGCGAATGACCTCGGCTCGACTGCCGAGCCCGAAGAGGTGCCGCATCCTGAACGCGAAGTTGATCGGTGTGTCCGGGTCAGGTGCTCGAGACTTGCCGCTCGGTTCAGTCGCCGGCTTTAGCAGTCCGGCGGTGAGAAACGCCTCGTCCGGCTCGCGGACCTGGCGGGCGACGTCGTAGAAGAGCTGACGCGGTTCGGTTGCGCGTTGCTCCCGCCCGCGCGGTGGTGCGGTACGTGACCGGGGCTGCTGGTGGGCGACCCAGAGGAGCGCTCCTTCGACAAGGTCGCGGTCGTCGTCGTCGCGACAGAGGTTCCGGAGGCGCTGGACGCTGACGAGCCGCTCGTTCGTGAGGAGCCAGTCGAGCGTTTCGTCGAAGAGGCGCGGGTCGCTGCGTCCGGCTTCGAAGGTGAGGAGGAGAAGCGGTTCTGGGTCGGCCACCGTCTGGTCGCGCCGGTCGGTCGGCGCGAACACGCCGAGCTGAGCCCACTGGTCCCACGCGAACGCGATGAGACGGCGTGTGACTGTGTCTCTAAGCGTCGAGACTGACATCCTCAACTCCGAGGGATGCGAGCGCGGCGAAGAGCTGTTCGCGAAATCCTTCCGATGGGTCGTGCGTGCGCGTCCAGCGTGCGGCAGTGAGCAGTTCGTCCCTTGTAGGTTCGAGCGCCCGCAGGTCGGCCTCGTGCTTCCCCGCACCCTGGTCGACCATCGCGTAGAGCTTGAAGTGGATCTGGTCGAAGCGGCTCGCGAAGTGGACGGTGAGCGCCTCGCCGTAGTCGCGGCGCTCGAGGCGATCGACGAAGCCGTCGGGGAGGCCGAAGTCGAGCAGGTCGGCCGGGGCGGCGTTCAGCCAGTCTTCGGGGAGGCCGAAGTCGCGCGCCACCCGATCACGCGCGGCGACTAGCTCGGTGGGGAGTGGACGGGGCTCGATGAGCGTCTGTCCAGAGAGCAGGGCCACGATGTCGACGTCGCGCGTCGGCCGGCTGATCAGACCTACCGCAAGCAGCGCCGAGCCGCCGATGACGACGAGTTCGGCGTGGGCGCCGCGAGCGGCCACCTGCTCCCCCAATGCTTCGAGCAGCTCGTGCGTGCGCGTTTGATCCAGCTCATCCATCGTTCGAGATGATAAACATCTCGATGCGAGATGTTACACATCCCGTATCGGGATGCTAGGCATCCGCACTATGCAGCACGCCCCTGCCTCACCAACCGCGAGGCCTGTACGGGCTCCACTTGCCGAGGTAGGGCTTGAGTGCCCTGGCGTCATCTCCGGATCGGCCGTGTGGGGGTGCGAAAACTCGGTCACGCGGATTTGCAGGGAGATCGCGCTCCTGGGGTAGGCTCGGAGTGCCTCGGGTGACGCCGTCCGCTCCGGACGAAGCGGCCAGTCGCGTCACATCCGAACAATCGCCTGGGCGTCATCCCCGACCCCGCTCGCGGGCTCGTTCACAACATCGCCGCGTCATCCTTCGCGCGCCACCACTCTCGACGTCGGATTGAGGGTGAACGATCTTTGGCGCCCGCGCCAGCGTTCACCACTCGGGGCGAAGCGTTGACTCCGGCGCGCCGGCACCGCCGCGCCGCTCGTCGCCGTCGCGCGCGCACGCTCAAACTCTCGGCTCTCCGCTCGCTCCTCCGCTTCCACGCGCGATTCCTCGACCACGACAGCGGCGCACGATTCGCCTCCAAATCGACGGTGGCCGAGATTTGGCGCCCCACAGCCCGGAAGGCTCAGCGAATTGGGCGGCGGCCGCGGGCCGCTGCTCGGCGGCAAGGACGGAACCCCTCTCTGGCTCAACCCCGTTGGCGAAGCCCTCAGCGAAGCCCGGATAGGGTGGGTTCGCCACCCAACGCAGGTACAGATCCACTCCTCCGCCGTGCGCAGAGTGGCGAACGGCGGCACCGCGCTCGACCCAAAGGTCGTCTCGCAGCTCCTCTCCGGCCGGAAGAGCGGCAGCGCGCTCGAGCGGCTGACCCCGAGGGAGCGGGATGTCCTCGCGCTGATGGCGGAGGGCGATCGAATGCCGGCATCGCCTCCGGCTGGTCCTCCCGGTCGGCGCCGTGGAGGAGCGCGTCGCGAGCATCTTGAGCAAGCTGCGACTGCCGCCCTCGGAAGCCGACCACCGCCGCGTCCTGGCGGTCCTCACGTACCTGCGGAGCGAGGAGGGCGAGACGCACTGGCCGAGTCCTGGAGCGCGGCGTGTGCTCCAGGCTTCAGCTCCATCGCCCCGGCGATTCGGTCGAGCAAGTCGAGCAGCTGGGCCCGCTCCTTGGCGTCGAGTGGCTTCGTCAGCAGCTGTTCGTACTCTTTCGCCACCGTGAACGCTTCCGCGAGCAGCTTCTGGCCGGCGGCGGTGAGGTGAAGCGTGCGGACGCGCCGGTCGCCGGGCTGCGCCCTCCGCTCGAGTAGCGCACGTCGTTCGAGCTCGTCGACGATCGCGACCATGTGGCTCGCGGAGATGTGGAGGTTCTCGGCGAGCGCGTGCTGCGATTGCCCCTCGCTGAAGCCCACGGCGCGCAAGACGGAGAACTGGCTCGGTTCCAGCCCGAGCGGCGCGAGAACCTGGTGGAAGCGCCGCGAGATGGCGTAACCGAGCGTCGAGAGCATGAATCCGACGCTACGAAAGGGCGGCCCGTTCTTCGATTTGCGCTGAGTGATGGACATATGCTACAGCTACAATCATTCGGTAGCGAACTGTTCGGGAGGGAACGGAATGCGAACGGGGCCGAGGCCATTGATCACGCCGATGAGTTCGGGCGCGAGCGCCGGTCGAAGAGGAGACGGCCAAGCGAGAGGAGGACGAAGTTGATGGAAGCGACGCAGCGAAGCAGGCAGAAGGTCAACGGGGCAGAGAGCGGGCGACTCGCTCGGCTTGCGCACTTCATCGCCCGTCACCGCTGGCCCGTGATCGGTGTCTGGATCGTGCTGACGCTGTTCGGCGGCGTCGCGGCCGGCAAGCTCTCCTCGCGCTGGTACCAGAGCTTCTCGATCCCGGGCAAGTCCGCCTACGAGGCGAGCCAGCGCACGCTGAAGGCGTTCGGTGTCGGCGTGCGACCACCGAACGTGGTCGTTTTCCACACGAACGGCGACGCGACCAAGAGCGCCGCCATCGAGCGAGCCATGAAGCGCGCGGCCGCGACTATGCCCGGCGCGCTGACGAGCTCGTACTTCTCGACGCACAACCTTATGTACGTCTCGCGCGACCGGCACACCACCTTCCTCGAGGTCTACCCGCCGGGGTCGCCGAAGTTCGACAGCAAGAGCGGCGCCAACCGCATGCGCGGCGCCGCGGCAAAGGAGCTGCCCGCCGGAATCACCGTGAACGTGACGGGCCACGACCCGCTCGAGGAGGCGTCGACGCACGGCACGAGCGGCAGCTCGAGCGTCCTGCTCGAGGCCGCGGTCGGCGGTCTCGGCGCGCTCGTAATCCTGCTGTTCGTGTTCGGGACGCTGCCGGCGATCCTGATGCCGATCGCCGTTGCCGTTGCGGCGATCCTGAACACGTTCACGCTCGTCTGGGGCCTGACCTACATCACGGACGTCTCGATCATCGTCCAGTTCCTGATCGCGC
>WNGD01002443.1_pt1 | contig 19395 bp, 17 predicted proteins | sample 5400671 | NCBI WGS metagenome assembly WNGD01 (sample SAMN13153369, study PRJNA577476) | soil metagenome | isolation source: 40 cm soil or saprolite under grassland replicate 2 | place: USA:California | collected 2016-06-15
TGCCGCTCCCCAACATCACCGGAGAGCTCCACGTCGGGCATGCGCTCAACAACAGCCTGCAGGACGCGCTCATCCGCTACCGGCGCATGCAGGGCCGTGAGGCGATGTGGATGCCAGGCACCGACCACGCCAGCATCGCCGTCCACGTGGTTGTCGAACGGCAGCTTGCCAAGGAAGGCCTGACCCGCCACGACCTTGGCCGGGAGGCCTTCATTGAGCGGGTGTGGCGCTGGCGGGACAAGGTCGGCACCCGTATCTATGGCCAGCTTCGCCGGATGGGGTTCTCCTGCGACTGGGACCGGGTGACCTTCACCATGGACCCCGGGTATTCCGAGGCCGTCCGTGAGGCATTCGTCCGCCTCCACGCCAACGGTCTCATCTACAAGGGCAAGCGCATCGTCTCGTGGTGCCCAACCGACCAGACGACGGTCTCCGACCTTGAGATCGAGCAGGTGGAGGCCGAGACGCACCTGCACCATGTCCTGTACCGATTCGCCGACGGCAAGCCGGGCGAGGGGATCGCTATCGCTACCCAGCGACCGGAGACGATCCTGGCCGACACGGCGGTCGCCGTCCATCCCGACGACGACCGCTACCGCGACGCCGTCGGCCGTATGGTGATCGTCCCCCTGGCCGACCGGCCCGTCCCGGTGATCGCCGACAAGCGCGTCGACCGGACCTTCGGCACGGGCGCCTTGAAGATCACGCCGGGACACGACCCGCTCGACTACGAGATCGGCATCGACCACCACCTCGACGTGATCACGGTGATCGGTACCGACGGCCGCCTGACCAGCGAAGCCGGAGCCTTCGCCGGGCTCGACCGCACCGAGGCGCGGGAACGCGCGGTCCAGGGGCTACACGAGCGAGGCGTTCTCCTCAAAAGCGAACCGTACCGAACCTCGCTCCCGCACTGCGAGCGCTGCGGCACCATCATCGAACCACTCATCATGGACCAGTGGTTCGCGCGGCAGGCCGAGATGACACAGCGGGTGGCGCAGGTGGTCGAGGACGGGACGGTGCGGTTCCACCCCGAACGCTGGACCAAAGTCTTCCTCGACTGGATGCACATCGCGCACGACTGGAATATCTCGCGCCAGCTCTGGTGGGGGCAGCGCATCCCGGCCTGGTATGGGCCGGACGGAGAGATCGTGGTGTCCACCGACCAGCCGCATCCCTCCTTCCGCCAGGAGCAGGACATCTTCGATACCTGGTTCTCCTCGGCCATCTGGCCCTTCGCCACCCTCGGCTGGCCCAAGGACACCGCGGTGCTGCGCACCTTCTATCCCGGCGACGTTTTGGTGACCGATCGGGGAATCATCTTCCTGTGGGTCGCCAGGATGATCATGTTCGGGCTGGAGCTGCGGGGTGAGGTCCCCTTCCACGACGTCTACATCAACCCCACGGTGTTCAACCTCGAGGGCCGGCGGATGAGCAAGTCGCTGGGGACGGGCGTCGACCCGCTGGCGATGGTTGACCGCTATGGAGCCGACTCCCTCCGCTTCGCGCTGGTGGCCCGTTGCACCGGGGAGCAGGACATCCGCTTCGACGAGAAGATGATCGCCGACACGCGCACGTTCGCGAACAAGGTGTGGAACATCGCCCGGTTCGCGGTCCTGAACCTCGACGGCGACGCCCCCGCTCCCACGCTCGATCTCTCGGAAGCTGCGCTCGAACTTGGCGACCGGTGGATCCTGTCGCGCTACGCACGGCTCCAGCGCAAGGTCACCGAGGCGCTCGATGGATTCCAGTTCGCGGTGGCGGCGCATGGGATCTACGACTTCCTCTGGAGCGAGCTGGCCGACTGGTACCTGGAGTGGATCAAGGACCCGTTGCAGGACCCCGACCGGACGGCGACGGCGCAGCGGGCGACCCTCGGGTATGTCCTGGAGCGGACAATGCGGCTGCTGCATCCCATCATGCCGCACCTCACCGAGGAGGTCTGGCAGCGGCTGCCGCATCAGGGGGAGAGCATCATGATTGCCGACTGGCCCGAGTCCCGGCAGGACTGGGTCAATCCCTCCGCCGAGGCCGACTTCGAGGTCTTGATGGAGGTGATCCAGGCCATCAGGTCGATCAAGGGCGACTTCGGCTTGGGCCGCAATGCCCGAGTGTCGCTGCGGGCGACAAATGCTGCCGCTGCGGCGCTCTTGACCGAGCACCGCGCCGCGCTCCGGTCGCTGGCTCGGGTGTCTGCGATCAGCATCGGCGGCGAGGCTCCTCTCCGGGCAGTGGCTGCGGCAGTGGGCGCGGTGGAGGTCCTGGTCGAGCTGGAGGCCGACGACGTCGCGAAGGCACGCCAGCGGCTCCTGAGCAAGCTGGAATCGGTGCATCGCGCCCTCTCGAAGACCGACGCGAAGCTGGCTAACCCTGACTTCCGCGCCAAAGCCCGCGCGGAGGTGGTCGCCACCGAGCAAGCACGCCGCAAGGCAGTCCAGTCGGAACTGGACATGCTCCAGCGGCATCTCGATGCCCTCCCCCGCTCGTAGGGTCTCGGAGGCTCGGCACCACCAACGGACGTCGCAAGGCCCTCACAACCCGGGGGTGCCTCACCATTCAGCCAGTCCGTGTCGCGCTTGCGTGTCATGCCAGATGCACCCACTGACACCGACTGGCGCCAACCCGGCGCGCAATCGAGCAGGTGCTGGCGCTCGCCGCCACAGGACGCCGTGACCGACACCGCGACCTGCACGGCTAGGAGCCGGCCGCGATAGTCTTCCTCGACCGGATCATCGCCGCAGCCCGCCAGCGAACCAGCACCAGCGTCCGGCATCCCAGCGGGTGCGTCTCTCGCAAAGCGAGCGTCCTCACATGGCTGAACACCCTACGCCCACCCAGCCATGCTGGGATATGACCTTCATGGCCGTTCCCGGCATCCCCCTCATCCAGCCCGGCGACGACCTGCCCACGATCATCGTCGCCGCCATCACCGCCACCGGCCTGGCCCTCGAAGACGACGACGTGCTCGTCGTCGCCCAAAAGATCGTCTCCAAAGCGGAAGGCCGGGTGCGCAACCTCGCCGACGTCATCCCCACCGAGCGGGCCAAGCGCCTCGCCGCTCACACCGGCCGCGATCCCCGGCTGTGCCAGCTCTACCTGGACGAAAGCAGAGCAATCCTGGAGGTCAACGGCCGCCACGTCGTCACGCTGCACAAACTCGGCCTGGTCGGCACCAGTGCCGGCATCGACGCCTCCAACGTCGCCAAACGCAGCGAAGGCCATGTGGTGTTGCTGCCCGAAGATCCCGACGCCAGCGCCCGCCGCATCCGTGACGGCATCCGTGACCTGACCGGGCGACGGGTGGCGGTGATCGTCTCCGACAGCCTGGGCAATCCGACCCGAGACGGCGCCTACGGCGCTGCGATCGGAATCGCTGGCATCCGTCACCTGGAGGAGCCTTCAGAGCACGACCTGTTCGACAACCCCTCCAAGCCGCTGATCGACCGGGTGGACGAGGTCGCCTCGGCCGCCTCGATCCTGATGGGCCAGTCGGCCGCGGCTCGCCCAGTGGTGGTGGGCCGCGGCGTCCCCTACACCATCGACGAGCACGCCTCCATCCGCAGCCTGCTGCTGGAGGTGCCACTCCCGGACGTCGACTATGACCTCGCCCATTTCCAGTAGCCCCACCAGCCTTCACCGACCACACCAGCAGCCGCGGCTGGAGTTCGGGCGACATGCCGTGCGATCACAAACGCCAGGCCCCGCTACTACGCCCGACTGCGGCGCACCGTCCACCCAGCCTGCTCTCAAGGCGGCGGTCGAATCGCGGTGGCCAGCAGGTGCGGGCCGATGCCGAGCAACTCGGGGACTCGCTCGGTGGCCCGGGCGGCGTCCAGCACCACCGCGCGGCCATCCGAGTCGTCCAGGCGCTCGGCGAGATCGGGCAGGACAAACGCCATCCCCTCGACGCTGACCAGGTCAACGACCTGGAATCCGGCGGCGCGCAGCTCGCCGCGCAGCTGCTGGGGCCGGTGGCAGTAGCCGCAGAAGCTGCCAGCAAACAGCGGCGGCATCCACCCCGTGCGCTCCACCCCCGGGGTCTCCTGGCGCATGACCGGGTACACCTCGTACAGCCGCGCTCGCAGCTCGCTGTCCAGCCGCGGCGCCCAGCGGGAGATCGCGGCCACGAACACCGCCCCGCCGGGGCGGAGGACCCGCCCGGCCTCGCGCAGTGCCGCCAGCCGGTCCTGGCGGCGGCGCAGGTGGTACAGCGGGCCCAGCAGCAGCACCGCGTCGACGGTGGCGTCGTCGAGGTCGAGCGCGCGGGCGTCGGCCACCCGGGTGGTGACCGGCGCCTCCGGCAGCGGCGGCGGCAGGCTCGCTAACTCGTCGCGGAGCTGGTCGACGTGCAGCGCTACCAGGTCGCGGTGTTCGACCCGATACCCCAGGCCCGAAAGCCACAGCGTGTAGCGGCCCGGTCCCCCGCCGATGTCGGCGATGACCGCGGGCAGGGATGGGAGGTGGCGCAGCACCAGCTCCTTAGTGCGCTCGAACTCCAGGATGCCGCGCGCGCCCGGTGGAGGCGACCACGCCCGCCGCCAGCTCGACCACGGCATGGAGCCGCTCGATGCCACCGCCGAGCAGGAGCTGGCCCGCCAGGTCCACGCGCTGCTGTTCCGCCTCGGCCGGCTGGAACCGCTGCTGGCCGACCCCGACATCGAAAACATCGACGCCAACGGCTGCGACAACGTCTGGCTCCAATACGCCGACGGCACCATCAAACACGGCCCACCGATCGCCGACAGCGACCAAGCCCTAGTCGAGCTAATCGCGCTGATCGCCGGCCGGATGGGCCACACCGCCCGACGGTTCGACCGGGGCCAGCCGCGGCTGCATCTTCGCCTGCCCGACGGCAGCCGCCTGTTCGCGCTGATGGACGTCTCCCACCGGCCGGTGCTGTCGATCCGCCGCCACCGCCTGGTCCGCGTCTTCCTCGACGACCTCGTCCACCTTGGCACCATCGACCCAGGGTTGCAGGCGTTCCTGTCAGCGGCGGTCGCCGCCAGAAAGAACATCCTCATCGCCGGGGGCACCGGCGCCGGCAAGACCACCCTGCTGCGGGCACTGATCAACCAGATCCAGCCCGAGGAGCGGCTGGTCACCGTCGAAAACGCCTACGAGCTCGGCCTCCACGAAGCAGAACTCTCAGACCTGCATCCCAACGTGGTGGCGTTGGAAGCCCGCGACCCGATCCGGCTTGGCCATGCCGAGCGTGGTCGAGCCGCGGAACGGCGAACCGGCTGGGTCCTCGCGCGGACCCGCCAGGTCGCCGCTGGCCTGGCCGGCATCGTCTCGATCCTGGCGCTGCTTGCCGGCGTCCCGGCGCTGCTGTGGCTGCTGATCGGCTGGCCCCTCCCCCACGCGCTGCCCACCCTCGCCCAGCTCCAGGACGTGCTCCGCGCGCCCATCCCCGACGACGCCATCCCCAAGGCTCTGGCGGTGCTGGCCTGGGGCTACTGGCTGCACCTGGCCTGGTGCCTCCTGGCGGAGACCGTCGCCGCGGTCCGCGGTGGCATGGCCAGGCGGGTGCCCGGCCCCCTCAACCAGGCGCTGGCCAGCCGCCTGGTGGCGCTGGCCCTGCTGGTGTTGCCAAGCGGCGGGCTCATCCGCCCCGCTGCGGCGGCCGTCCTGCCCCGGCCACCGGCCGTCACCGTCGCCATGCATCATCCCAAGGCCGCCGCCGCAGCCACCGCAGCCACCGCCACGCCGACCGCGAACCAACCTCACGCCCAGCTGCAGGAGCGGGCCGTCAACCGCAGCGAGACCGACCGCCAGCCCAGCTACGTGGTCCAGCGCCACGACACCTTGTGGGACATCGCCGAGCGGTTCCTGCAGGACCCGCACCGCTGGCGGGAGATCTTCGCCCTCAACCAGGGCCGCCGCCAGCCAGACGGCCAGCACCTCGACGACCCCAACTGGATCAACCCCGGCTGGCAGCTCCTCCTGCCCAGCGACGCCCACGGCCTGCCGGCACCCAACCTCCCCGGCAACCCCGGCCGCACGGCACCCCCAACAGCGCCGGGTCCCGCCCACCATCTCCAGGAACCATCGGCCACCACCGCGACCCCCGCCCTGCCGCCGGGATCAGGTACGCAAGCGGCGGCATTGGCAGTGGCAGCAGCGAAGCAGGCACGGCAAGAGCCCCAGCAGCGGTCGACCCGACCGGCCACGACGCCGCCCGCTGCGACGTCGGCTCCAGCCTCGCCACGAGCGGGCACCACCGCGCCGACGCCACCGGCCACCCAGCCAGCATCGGTACAGGGGGGCACCGCCCCTCCCACTCCGACTCCAACCTCGGCCACCACCGACCCGGCCCCGGCCGCCCCGGGCTCAAACGGCGCCACCAGCTGGCCCCGCGCCACCAGCAACCTCCGCTCGCCGCTCATCCTGGCCGCCAGCGGGCTTTTGGCCATCGGCATGCTCACCACCGTGACCAGGCTCCGCCGCGTCCAACACCAGCACCGCCGCTTCGGACGGCGCATCCCGCTACCCATCGGCGACACCGCCCGTCTGGAACAGACCCTGTCGGCCATCGCCAACACCGAGCCCAGCAGCGCCGACTGGCTGTCACTCACCATTAGGGCGATGGGCGCCAGCCTCCGCCACAACAGCCTGCCCGTCCCCAACATGCTTGGCGTCCTGCTCGACCCAGGCCCAGACACCACCCAGATCACAGTGCTCTTGGACGCCCCCGCCCCCGAGGCCGAGGTCCCCGCGCCGCTGTACCCGGTCGAGGACGGCCGCTGGTGGCAGCTCGACATCGACCCCGACGACCACGACGGCATCGCCGACCTCGCCGAGCTGGCCCGCCAAGCCGTCGTCCCGACTCCAGCGCTGGTCACCCTCGGCCAGGCCACCACCGGCGACGACAGTCATACCCGGCTGCTGCTCAACCTGGAGACCGCCGGGCTCATCACCCTGACCGGCGACCCCACCCACACCCGCGCGCTGCTGTCGGCCATGGCCGTCGAGCTGGCAACCAGCACCTGGGCGGGCTACTTCGACCTGCTGCTGGTCAGCGCCGACACCGACACCGACACCGAGGACGACACCGCCAACACCTTCGGCGACGCCCTCGACCTGCTGGAAGGTGTCCGCCGCGTCAACAGAGCCGAGCTGGACGAGGCCTTGCTCGACCTGGAGCGCACCGTCGGCGTCCACGCCGAGGTCCTCCGTGAAAGCGGAGCGGCCACGGCGCTCGCCGCCCGGGTCCACAGCCGCACCCCCGACACCTGGACCGCCACCGTCATCCTGTGCGCCGAGGTCCCCCCAGCAGCAACCCTCACCCGGCTCGCCCGGCTCGCCAACAACCTGCAGACCACCGTCGCCGCCGTCATCCCCACACCCACACCCGCGTCCACGTCCGCTCCAGCCACCAGCGGCCTCGACGGCGAGGCTGACCTCGTGCTCGAGCTGGCCGCAACCCGACTAGTGGTGACCGCCGACCGGGTCGAGGTGTCGGGCCTGGACCTGGGCGTGGATCTCGGCGGACCGATCCGCCCGCAGCGGCTCACCGACGACCAGACCGCCGCCATCGCCGAGCTGCTGCGCACCGCCGCCGACACCAACGACGTGCCACCGACCGCCCCACCCTACAACCAGCTCGAACCGCTGCCCCCACCGCCAGACCCGGTGCCGGCGACACCAGCAACCGCCGCGCCCTCGGCGCCGACAACGCCAACGGCAACGGCACGGGTGGCGGAGGTCCGCGTCCTTGGCCCGGTCGAGGTCGACGGCGTCCCACGAGTCAAGCGGCACAAGTCCGCCGAGGCCATCGTCTACCTGGTCCTGCACCCCAACGGCGTCGACCCCGACCGCCTCTGGGAAGCCCTCTGGCCAAACCGCCCCTACATCTCCAACACCCTCTACACCACCATGGCTATCGCCCGCGGCTACCTCGGCGACACCCCCCATGGCGACCCCTGCCTGCCCAAACGCAACGTCGGCGACCGCTACCGCCTCGACCCCCACGTCACCTCCGACTGGGCCCACTTCCAAGCCTTCACCCAGCCGCTCCGCCTCCAAGGCCACCACAACGGCAACCACTCCGACGAAGACGACACCGCCACCATCGACGCGCTCCGCCAGGCGCTGGAGCTGGTCCGCGGCGCCCCGTTCGAGGCCACCCGCAGCGGCGGCTACGAATGGACCGCCGTCCACCGCGCCGAGATGGAAACCAGCATCCTCGACGCCGCCGACCTCCTCGCCCGCCTGTGCCTTGACCGCGGCGACCCCGCCCACGCCACCTGGGCGGCCCGCCGCGGCCTGCTCGCCAACCCCTACGACGAACGGCTCTACCGCGCCCTGATGCGCGCCGCCCACCAAGCCGGCAGCCTCGCCGCCATCGACACCGTCCGCAACGAGCTGCTCCGGGTCCTCGACGCCGACGATCCCTTGACCGACATCGAGCCTGAAACTGCCGCCCTCTACCAGCAGCTCCGCAAGCCCAGGCGCCGAGGCTCCGCTTGACGCTCACGACTTGGTGCGTGATAGCTGGGTGTTGGGTCGATGCGGTGACGCAGGTACCGGCTCACGTCCTCGCCGAGGCTGAGCAGCCGGAGCGACAGCCTGTCTGCCTGGAAGCTGCCATCAACCCGAACTGAGACCGGTGTGGCGGCTCGCGGCCCAGTGCACCGTCGGTGTCAGGAGCGAGGCCAGCAGCGCCGTCGTGCCCGCCACCAGCAGGTTGGAGGGATGAGCGCCCACCCGGGCAAGCGATCACTCGAGGATGGGAACCGGCGGGGCAGGATCGGTGTAGTGGAGGCAGCGCGCGCTACCAGATCGGGGCCGGGGGAAGGGGCGCACGATGCGACGCACGATGCGACGGACACTGCCAGGATCTCAGCTCCTGCTGCTGCTGGGGATGGCCGCGGTGCTGGCGGGCTGCACGGGGCGGGCGGCGCCCTCGCGATCTGCATCCAGCCAGGGCGGCGGCGGTGGTGCGCCGGTGAGCGTCACCACGGCGGCAGCGTCCGGGCCGAGCAGCGGAGGCGGGTCCAGCTCGCTGTCTGGGCGGATCGCGTTCGACAACCACGACGACGTGTGGACCATCGACGCGGACGGCACGGACCTGACGCGGCTCACGCATTCGCCCGGATTCGAGTTCGACCCGTCGTGGTCGCCGGATGGCACGCGGATCGCGTTCCGGTCGGAACGAAGCGGGGAGTCGGAGATCTGGGTCATGCATGCGGATGGATCGGGGCAGCACCGGCTTGCCCGCGGCCTCTCTCCGGCCTGGTCGCCGGACGGCTCAAGGATCGCGTACGCGAGCCCCGGGGACCAGCCGTGTCCTCCCGGCCGGGGACCCCGGTGCTCAGGGCTCTCGATCATGAACGCCGATGGCTCGGGGCAGCACCGCGTGCCGAACACCGACGGAGGCGAATATCCGTCGTGGTCTCCCGACGGGAAACGGATCGCCTTCAACTCCAACCTCACCGGCGACCACGTCATGTACATCGCGCAGGCCGACGGCTCGAAGGTGGTGGACCTGTCGGGCGTGGGAGAGGGGTGGCAGGTCGACTGGTCGCCCGACGGGCGGTTCATCCTGTTCACGTCGCATCGCGACCACCCGGACAACAACACCGACGTGTACGTGATGCGTCCCGACGGCTCGGGTGTCCGCAGGCTGACGCACCAGCTCGCGACCACGCCGGCATGGTCGCCGGACGGCAAGCACATCGTGTTCTCGGCGCCCGGCCTGTTCGTCATGAATCCGGACGGCACAGGCGTGACTCCCCTCCCGACCGACGTCGGAGAGACCTCGCTGCCCGACTGGACCCAGTGAGGCGGCTCCCCCGTCGCATCGTCTCGTGACCACGCCGTCGCTCCAACGGGCGCGTCGGGCCGCCGTGACGGCGCAACGGTTGGCCCGAACCAAGCCGTTGCGAGGGATCGCGCCGGGCCAGAGGACGAAGCTCCTGATCACGGTGCTGGCCGAACCCCCAATGGAGCCCTCCGCGCCCCCTGCGCGTCTCCAGAAAGGGACTTCACGATGCGCATCGTCATGCGCATCGTCATGCGTATCGTCGATGACGCCGTCTTCAGCGTGGTGACGCTCGCACAGGCAAGCGGAGCAGCGGGGTCATGGCTTCCCGAGCTGGCCGAGGTCCTAGCGCAGGCGTGTGTAGGTGAGGTCGAAGTCGTGGTTCCAGGTTGAGCCGTCGCTCGAACTCTGCCAATGACCGACGATCGTGTTGTTGTCGTCGTCGAAGGTGCCGGTGAAGCGCTGCGAGAAGTCGGGAGCGGCTGCAAACCGTTGGAGCGTCCAGACCTTGCCTGCGAAGGTCATCTCGTAGACGCGCGCGACGCCACGCGAGTCGAAGTAATGCTGGAGGAGTGTTGCCTTGTCGGCGTCGAAGCCGATGATCGCGATGCCGTCTGGGGCGTCGGGATGCTGGACCTCCCATCGCTGGATGAGGAAGCGTCTGCCCGGCAGCCACTCGAAGGTGGTGCGTGCACGTGGAGCGTCGGCCGGGTTGGGGGCGAGCGAGGTGGCCATGCTCCACGCTCCGACGAAGACGTCGAGCGGCTCGAGCGTCTTCTGGTCAACCGGTTCTGTCATCGCCGTCCTTTCGTCTCGGACGTGGGAGCGTCAACGACTTGGACTGCGGCGCTCGGCGGGAATCATCGCTGATTGCGGGTGGTCCCTCCCAGGCGATCGGAAAGGACCCGTGCCCCGACGACGTACGTCGTCAAGCTGGGAGGGTGCCGATGGCTGTCGCGCCGTGGATTGTCCCGGAGGGGTTGTGGGAGCGGATCGAGGCGGTGCTGCCCACTAAAGCCCCCTCCGCTTACCCCACGAGCGCGTGAACCGCTGGGATGACCTGGTCGGCGAGCAGTTCGATCTGGCGCGCGAGCTGCTCGTCGGTGTCGCCGCCTGGCCATAGGGACAGGTGGGTGAAGCCGTGGCGGGCGAACGCAGCCAGCCGCTTGGCGACCAGTTCGGGAGGGCCGGCGACCTGCCCAGGGCCGGGGTTGGCGCGCTCCTCGACCAGGATGCCGAGGTTGTAGGCGTAGGTGAGGGCGCCCGGGTTGCGCCCGGCCCGGCTGGCGGCGGCCCGGACCCGCTCCAAGCCCCGGTAGGCCGAGTCCGGGTCGAGCGCCCACAGCGACGGCACCCACCCGTCGGCCTTGCGGCCGGCCAGGTCGAGCATCCGTGGGCCGTAGGCGCCGAGCCACAGCGGGATCGGCCGCACCGGCGCCGGCCGCACCTCGGCCCCACCGATCCGGAACCACGTGCCGGCGTAGGTGAACGCCTGCCCGCTCCACAGGCCCCGGAGCACGTCGATGGCCTCCTCGGTGGCGGCCACCCGCTCTGCCGGCGCCAAGCCGCCAAGGTGGAGGCCGAGCGCGCCGGCTACCCCGTCGTTGCTGGCGGCGCCCGCTCCCAGCGCCAGGATCAGCCGGCCGCCAGAGAGCCGGTCGAGGGTCTCGGCCATCTTGGCGACCAGCGCCGGGTGCCGGTTGGCCAACACCAGGACGTTTGGGACCACCCTGACCCGCGCGGTCCGCGCGGCGACCCAGGTAAGGGCGGTCCACACCTCCGGCCCTGGCGGCCCGGCGAGCACGTCGCGGTCCACGGCCACCGCGTCGAACCCCAGTTCCTCGGCCCATCGCGCCGCGCCCGACGGGTCGGCTCCCCACAGGTGGAGCCCGAATGACACCGCTGTCCCTACCATGGGCACGACCGTAGAACCTTGCCGCTGCGGCAAGGTCAAGTCCCGAGTTTGGGCTGAAAGGGCACCGGCGATGACGGTTGGCGAGGCGGCGAAACGCTCCGGCCTCACCGCCCGCGCGGTCCGCCTCTACGAGGCCGAGGGTCTGCTCCCTCCAGCGCCACGAACCCCCGCCGGCTATCGCACCTACACCGAGCGGGATGTCGAGTTGCTCCGCGCCATCGCCCGGCTGCGGACCATCGGGCTGCGCCTCCACGAGATCCGCGAATTCACCCGCGCCCGCGCCTCCCACACCGACGCCGACCCGTTACCACCCCCACCGGAACAGATCGTCGCCCTGCTCGAAGCCCACCTCGCCGACGCCGACCAGACCATCCAGCACGCCACCAGCCGCCGCCGCAGGCTCGCCGACCTCCTCCACCACACCCGCTCCGCCGCCAGCCGCGGCGAGGTGGTCCGGCTCTGCCGCCTACTCTGAGGTCTCTGAGGTGACCCTGAGGGCCGCCTGCACGCCCAGGAAGCGGCCGACGTCGGCGACTTCGGCTTCCAGCGCGGGGAGGGTCGCGGCGGTGAGCCCCTCGCCGCCGAAGGGTCCGGCGATGACGGTCAGCAGGTCGTGGGCGCGGTGCTGATGCCAGGTGCCGGCGACGCGGCCGTCCAGCAGGATCGCCGGGTGGATGATGCCGCCGCCTGCCTGGATCCGGTTGGCGAAGCGCGGTGCCAGGACCAGGTCACGGTTGCGATAGCCGAGCAGGTACGCATCGAAGTGCCCGAGCAGCCGCAGGTGCGGCGCCCCCGCGCCGGGCGGTTCCTCGTCGGAGGGCGGCGCCGAACCGGCCAGGGTCGCGGCGGGCGTGCCGGCCGCGTCCACGGTGTCCAGCTCGCCGGCGGCGGCGAGCTGCTGGAAGCCGCGTCTGGCCTGGCGAAGCGGGAGGCCTGACCAGGCGGCGAAGTCGGCGTCGCTGGCGGGGCCGTGGGCGCGGAGGTAGCGGCGGGCCAGCTCCCCCAAGGCCGCCTCGGGGTCCTGTTGCAGGGTCGCCGCCGGCGTGGAGCGGGCGGGACGCTGCACCCAGTCGTCCAGCAGCACGTAGGTGGGCTCCTCGCCCTGCAGGTCCGGGCCGCGGCACAGCAGGCCCTGCTTGGCGGCGTAGCTGACCAGGTGGGCAGGGGCTTGCGAGCGAGGGTCGAGGGCGAGGCCCATGGCGGCGACCGCCTCCACCAGGGCCGCGCGGGTGAGCGGGCCTCCAGCGAGGACCTCCCGGAGCGCCTGCAACCCTCGGGTGAGGGTGTCCTCGTCGAGGCCGAGCCGCAGCCGTCTTGGGGCGCCGCCGGCCGCGAAGACCGGTCCGAGCAGCGCGACCAGCCAACCGACGTCCTCAGCGGCCGCCATGTGCAGGGTGTCGCGTAGCAGCCAGGTGCGCACCAGTGAGCGCTCCTGGTTGCAGGCCCGCACCACTGCCGCCGCGTCGACACCAGTCCCGCGGCTCCGGGGCCGGACCGCCAGCCGGGACGCGCGGGTGTCCTGCGCCGGAACGGCCAGCAGGCCAGCGACCACGTCGTGGGCGTCCGCTCCGGGCGGCCCGGCCAGGCGCTGCGCGCGCACGCGGGCCATCCGCACCTGGGCCCCTGTCAGGATCCGAGCCATCAGAACGCGAAGTCTACCCAGCAGCCGCTGCTGTTCCAGGGAGCACCAGGGATTTGCCTGGCTGAGGTCCGAGCATTCCGGGCAAATGGCTGCGAGGCGGGCAGGTCGGGCGCCCTGACGTTGCCTCAGCCGGCCACCAGGTCCATCCCGGTATCCACCCCCGTATCCATACCGGCCGTACCGCTGACCTCCAGCGGCGGCTCGATCACCGGTGCTTCTGGGCGCACTTCTGGGTGCAGCCGACCAGCCCGCCCGGCGGCGCTGATCCGCTCGACGGCCTCTGGTCGATCACACACCCAAGCACCTCCCGCTCCCACCCGGGGACCACGCCCTCAGCCGCCCCTGCGCCCGCCAGCGGATGCGCGAGGCCAGCACCGGTGAGGTCGTGCTCGCGGCAGTAGTGCTCGATCCGCACCGCCGCTACACCCCAGATCACCTGTGCCGTCAGATCAGCCGGGCGGCCGCCGAGCGCGGCGACCACGTAGGCGGGCGGATCGTGGGCGAGCTGGACGGCAAGCGCCCGTTCGCGATGCGACAGCTCCTGCACGTCGGCCAGCGTCTGCCGCAGGCGCTCGGCATGCTCGGCCTGCCAGCTCGTCGCCCGCTCTGCGTGCGCCTGGCCCTGCCCGATGCGCCGGTCCACATCGGCCAACTGCCTGGCGAGATGCCGCAACGCCCGGGCTGCAGAAGATCTTCGTTGCTGCCGGCGACCGGGTGCTGCGCCTGGACATTGGTATGCCAGGCTCGCAGCTCATCGGGATGTAGTCGGATGCAGCGGTGGTCGGCGCTAGGCCGGCCGGGATTGCGGTGGTCCCGAAGATCGAACATGGCCAGCGGCACGAGGAGCTGCTGGCCCATCAGGCAAGCGGCCGGGTGCAGTAGCACCGAGATCTGCCCGGGGCCGCTGGGTCTGGACATGAATCCCAACGTGGACCAGCTCGCCCTGATCACCGAAGCCACGTCGTGCTCGTCACCCCGGGCCCTCGTGGTAGGAGCCCACGTTCCTGGCTGCCTACTGCCCCGACGATGGGCGACTGTGCTGGCGCATTCCCATGCAGTTGGCGGTAGCCGACCTCGACACCGGACGGCCGGTTGCTGATCGTCGGCGCACCGGCCGGAAGCAGGGATCCGCAGCGGTTCGTGATCGCCGTGGACGTGCGCGACGGCCGGCTGCTGTGCGCAGCAAGCTGCCCCTGAACGCAGACCGTCCGGCGGCCCCGATCGGCGCTGGCCGGTCATCCTAGGTGTGGGACCCGCAGCAGGTCTGCGCCCCTGTGGGCACCGCCGCCCAGGGCGGCGCCACCGTCGGCGACGGAGCGCGGTCGCGCAGACGACACCGCCGCGGATACAGGCGGGTCCGGCCCCGAGGGGCGGCTGAGGGGCGGGGCGGGAGGGCGGTGAGGCGGGCGGTCAATTTGTGCTCGGGGATGTCGAGGTGTAGGCGGCGTGGTGCTTGATAACCGCGCCGTCAGGGCCGAGGTTGCCGCGGAGGACCGCGATGCCGCCGTCGCGGTGCGGGGGGGTCGCCGAGCGGGCGGATCACTCGCCGGTCGACCCACTCACCCCGGCGGGCCGGTACCAAGGCGTCGCCAAGCGTCACGCGCACCTCACGACGGACCCGTCTGCTGACCCTCCAGCCCTCCCGACCCCGGCCTCACCAGACGCCGCTGCAGAAAGGGCGTCGAGGCGCAGTAGGGGACACCAGGGTGGGGGGCGGGACTGCTGCGGGTATGATGCTGCTTGCGCCCTTCGTCTGAAGCTACGTGGTAGCCTGGGTTGGTCAGCGCGGCCCGTGAGTCTTGGAGGTGCCGGGTCGGGAGGGCGGCTCGGTGTGGGGGTCACAGGTGAGCCTTCGCGTGTTGGTCGTCGAGGATGACGAGGACTGGCGCAACATCCTCCGGAAGCAGTTCGAGCAGTACGGATGCATCGTGACCACGGCTGATTCGCGGGACAGCGCTGAGGCGTCCCTTCAGCGTGACGCCTTCGACATCGTCACTCTGGACATGGGGCTGACCACGAGCGAGTCGGAGGCCAAGATCCTCGGGATCATGGGCGGTTGGCTCATGCTCCAGTTGCTCGCCGCGGAGTACCCGCAGACGTCGATTTTCGTCGTCAGCGGCTACTCTGAGATGGACCCAGAGCGTGCCTTTGAGCTAGGCAGATACGGCGTGAAGGGCTTCCATGCCAAGCGCCACTTCGATGGGCACAAGATCAAGGAGTGGGTCGATACGGTGACCTACGCCAAGCGGTCGGATAAGCCGAACGGGGAGTCAGATGGATCGAGCGGGGGTGTCTATCCGAAGGTGCGCCGCTGATTCGGTGATCATGGCGTTGGCTGCGGCCGTCGTGTGATCCCGAGGATCTGCCCGGATGAGATGCGCAACCCCACTGATGACTTCGTCTGGCAGGACCCAGGCGCCGCCCTGATGACGACGAAGGGCGAGTCGAGCGAGGCCAGGTTCAGCGTCCCGTCGATCGTCTCCCGCCTGCCAGAGCAGAGGCGGCCAATCGCATCGGCACCCTCGCGCGACAAGGTGATGGTCGCCGTAGCCCCTTCCTGTTTCTGCGAGCGGGAGGCGAGCAGGATGACCGGCACGGTCGCGCCGGCCATCTGGCCGCCGGCCCATCGACACAAACCCCTGCCAGCGGCCCTTGCTGTCTTTGAGGAGGCTGCTGCACCCCGGCGCCCTCCGGCTCCGACTGCGGCTGCGATCGTCCATGGTCCGGCCTCCCTCCTACCGCCTGATATCTACTCTCTCGATTATCAGGGCATACCCCGGATAGCAGACAGGCAGTCTCGATTGTGGTGAGCATCCAGGTGGGCGTTCAGCGGTCCCGCAGGATCCCCGAGCACGTGGGGCTTGCTTCGCCAGGCCTTCGTCATCGCGGCCCACACCGCCGACCAGTGCCGCTCAAGCTTCTGTGTGAAGATCGGGGTGTTCACCCGCTCGGGCACGGCGACCATCGCATCCTGCTGACCCTCACCGTTGCGTGAGGCGTGATCACCCCCACCGGGTCACCGGGGAGATGCCAGCACGGTGATCTCGGGCATCAACGGGGATGCCAGCTCCTTTGTCTACGTCGGCTGCTGTGTTGGCTTGCGGGCGGCCATCGCGATTACTCCTTGTGGTCCTCGGCGTCGATGGCGTCGATGGCGTCAAGGAGGGCGGGGTCGAAGCCCATGCCGAGCATCACGGTGCGCACATGGGCCTGGTAGAGCCGGTCGGTGTCGGCGATGAGGCGGGGCAGGCTGCCGAAGATCTCCGCAACGAGGTAGCCGAGCACGCTGGCGTAGGCGTTCAGCGCGATGCCGGTCAGGCGGGTTGGATAGTCCGCCGCGGTGTCCCCAACGGTGTCCCCGACGGCCTCGCCGAGGAGGCTTACCAGCAGCTCCCCGACTTCGAGCTCGAGGGTGGGTGGGAGCTGCGTGCGATTCAAGTCGGCGGCGCCAGCGTGGACCGCCGCGGCGTAGACGCGCAGCGGGACCTGGGTGGCGCGGCCGGCGGCAGGCCCGGTGACCTGCTCGGGTGCCTGGTAGCCGGGCTGTGGGGTGCCAAAGAGCAGGGTGAAGTCGGCGGGGTGCTCCAGCGCCCAGCGGCGGAAGGCGTGGCAGATCGCCCACCACTGGCGGGCGTGGTCATCAGGCGGCTGGGCGTCGCGGGCGTTGGTGAGGGTGTCGGCCAGCGCGTCGTAGGCGTCGACGCACAGCGCGCTGAGCAGTTCGTCCTGGCTGGCGAAGTAGCGGTACAGGGCCGAGGAGGCGGTGCCCATCTGTCGGGCGATCGCTCGCAGCGACAGCGCGCCGGGGCCCTGCTCGGCGAGCTGTCGGCGCGCCAGAGTCTTGATCTCGGCGAGGGTGGCCTGCCGGTGCCGCTGGCGGCGTGACAGCGGCACCGGGTCGGCTGAGATGGACGGGTGCATGCCGTCAGGCTACCAAGAAATCGAGAGCGCCGCAAACTTCGAGAGCGCTGCTCTTGACAAGAGTGGCGAACGAGGAACACTATGAGTCGAGAGCACTGTTCACATTGCGATCGACGATCACAGAACGGGAGGGAGAGGACGATGTCGCACCTGTTGCACCTGCTGCCCCTGCTGCTGCCCCTGGCGTGTCCCCTGGGCATGCTGGCGATGATGGCCGCCCCAGCCCTGCTGCGCCGCCGCCACCACCGGGTCACGCGGCGCGCCACCGCCACGGAGGCAGGAGCCGCCCGATGAGCCCCGCAGTGAGCCCCGCACAGCGCGCATGGACCCTGGCAGCAGTCTCCATGGCCACCTTCATGACCTCGCTGGACAACACCGTGGTCAACGTGGCGTTGCCGTCGATCCAACGCGATCTTGGTCTCACCCTGGCCGGGCTGGAGTGGGTCACCAGTGCCTACATCCTGGTCTTCGCCAGCCTGCTGCTGGCCGGCGGCCGGCTCGCCGACCTGTACGGGCGCAGGCGGCTGTTCCTGACCGGCTTGTCGCTGTTCACCGCCGCCTCGCTGCTAGCCGGGCTCGCCGGCACCGAGCAGGTGCTGCTGACTGGCCGGGTGCTGCAGGGCATCGGAGCGGCGCTGGCCACCCCCGCCACGCTGGCGCTCATCCCCGCCACCTTCCTCGACGCCGCACAGCGCAACCTCGCCGTCGGTATCTGGGGCGCGGTGGCCGCGCTGGCCCTAGCGGTCGGCCCGCTGACCGGTGGGTTCCTCAGCCAGCACTGGCATTGGGGCTGGATCTTCTTCATCAACGTCCCTGTCGGCACCGCCACCCTCGCCATCGCCGCATTGGCCATCCCCCAGCCCCAGCCCCGCTCCCGCGACCAGAGCGCAGGCCGCCACCTCGACCTCGCCGCCCTGACCGCCACCACACTCGCCCTATTCGGCGCCACCTACGCGCTGATCCAGGGACACGACACCGGCTGGACCGCCCCGCCCATCCTGGCCGCGCTCGCCCTGACCGCCACCGCCGCCGGCGCCTTCGTCGTGGTCGAGGCCCGCTCCCGCGCACCCATGGTCGACCTCGCCCTGTTTGCCAACCGGGTGTTCGCCGGTGGCACCCTGACCCTGGTGCTGTGGGCCCTTGCGGTCATCGGCGTGTACTTCTTCACCGCGCTGTACCTGCAGACCGTGCTCGGCTTCTCCCCCACCCTGGCCGGGCTGGCGTTTGTCCCCATGGCCCTGCTCATGGCTGGCGTCGCGCCTCTCGCCACCCCGCTTGCCACCCGCATCGGCGCCAACCGCACCGTCGCCGCCGGCATGGCCCTGGTAGCGGCCGGACTGCTCGCCGCGGCCCACCTCGGCGAGCACGCCGACTTCGCCGACCTGCTGCCCGCCCTGACACTGCTCGGGATCGGCTCCGGGCTCACCATGCCGCTGACCGCCAGCATCCTGGCCACCCTCCCCAGCGACCGGGCCGGGGTCGCCGCCGCCATCCTCAACGCCGCCCGCGAGGTCGCCGGCCTGCTCGGCGTCACCGTGATCGGCGCGATCCTCACCGGCCAGCGCGCCCAAGCACTGGCGGCCGGCGCCACCCCTTCGGCCGCGTTCCTGCACGGCTACACCACCGGCCTGCGCGCCGCCGCGCTGCTGGTAGCCATCGGAGGGACCGTCAGCCTTGCCACCCTGGACCGTCGTCGCAGGACGGCCCGTCACCCGGCGCTCGCGTCGATCAGCGCTGAACGTAGCTTCCCGACCGTCGACCCCAGCAGAGCTGACCGGGCGAAAGCGAACGCGGAGGCGCCCACGACCGTATCGTGATCTGCCCGGCTACTGTGATGTGGCGCGGCCCCGAATGGGGACAGGCCTGATGACAATGCCCTGCCGTGACCGGCAGTTGACCTGCCGGTGGGACCTCAAGCCAGAAGGGAAAGGAGAGCGGCCATGATGACTGGGATAGTGGGCGTGGCCATGTGGCTCATGATGGGCCTCATGCTGGTCGCGGTCGCCAGCGGTGTCGTCGCCTGGACGATGCGGCGCCTGCGGCTGCGGGGACGGTCCACCGGTCCCCGGTCTGGTGAGACACCTGAGGAACTGCTGCAGCGTCGCTATGGTGCCGGCGAGATCGACCGGGACGAGTACCTCCGCCGCCAGCGCG
>WNGD01003424.1_pt1 | contig 19391 bp, 16 predicted proteins | sample 5400671 | NCBI WGS metagenome assembly WNGD01 (sample SAMN13153369, study PRJNA577476) | soil metagenome | isolation source: 40 cm soil or saprolite under grassland replicate 2 | place: USA:California | collected 2016-06-15
CGCGAGAGGATGAACCCCAGCAGGTAGTGGCTGCGCCGCATCGGCGTCGCCATGAACCGCTTGAGGAGGCGGTTTTTCCGCGCCAGCACGACGGTGAACCCCACGCCCCAGATGCCGCTGCCCAGGAGGTTCATCCCCAGCAGGCCGGGGATGAGAAAGTCGATGTACCGGGAGCCGGGAGCCACGACGCGATCATCGCGCACCGGGACGACGTCGGGCTGGCCGTGCGCCGCCTGGATGGCGGCGTCCACCTCGAGCCGTGCCAGCCGGCTCTCGGTGCGCGTCGAATCGTAGCGGTACACGAGCGGCTCCCCGGGAACCACGAGGATGGCGATCCGCCCCGTCCGCAGCCGCTGACGCGCCTCGGCGGAGTCGAGGACCGTGGCCCGCAGATCGTGGCCGCCGGCCAGGGCGCTGACGACGGCGCTGTCCCCCAGCCCGTGCTGCACCCCGACGTTGAGCTCGCCCGGCCCGCGGTTGCGGAATGCGATGCCCAGCGCGAACGCGAGCACGATGGGGAACCCGAACACCCAAAAGACGGCGTCGGGCTCCCGGTAGAACTCGCGCAGCCGCGCCAGGGTGAGCTGGAACAGCGGATGATCACGCATCGCGGAGCTGCCGCCCGGTGAGCGCGAGGAAGACGTCGTCGAGGGTGGCGTGGTGGGTGACGAGCATCGACAGCTCCCCGCCGCGGCGCTCCACGAGGGCCAGCAGGGCGGGCAGCGTGCGGTGCACCTCGTTCACGGTGAGGCTGACGCGGTCGGGCGCCGGGCGCACCGACCGCACCCCCGCCAGCGCCTCGAGCTCGGGCAGCAGCGCCGCCGGGTCCACGCCGTCGGCGAGCGCGAACTCGACTACGTGACCGGCGCCGAGCGAGGCGATGAGCTGGCGCGGCGTCCCCAGCGCGATCACGCGCCCATGGTCCATGATCGCCACACGATCGCAGAGCCGCTCCGCCTCCTCCATATAATGCGTGGTCAACAGGACCGTATTCCCCGCCGCCCGGAACGTCCCGATGATCTCCCACAGCTGGCGGCGGGACTGGGGGTCGAGCCCGGTCGTCGGCTCGTCGAGGAACAGCAGCTCCGGACGGTTGACCAGCGCGCACGCGATCGCGAGCCGCTGCTTCTGCCCGCCGGACAACGTGCCGATGCGGGCCCCGCGCTTCTCCTCGAGCTGCACCAGGCCGAGCACCTCGTCCACCGAATGCTTGCGCCGGTAGAAGCTGCGGAACAGCGCGACCGTCTCAGCGACGGTGAGCTTATCGCCCAGCTGCGTGTCCTGGAGCTGGATCCCGAGGCGCTCGCGCAGCGCGCGCCCCCCGGCACCGTCGTCCCAGTGCATCCCCAAGACTTCGACCGCTCCGGCGTCGGGGATGGTGAGCCCTTCGAGGATCTCGATGGTGGTCGTCTTGCCGGCGCCGTTGGGCCCGAGCAGGCCGAAACACTCACCGGTTTCGACCGTGAGATCGAGCCCCGCGACCGCTACGACGTCGCCGTAGCGCTTCACCAGCCCCGCGCAGTGAATCGCCGGCACGTCAGGCGGCGGGGGTGGGTCCCGGATCCGACGGACGCTTGGCCGAATCCTCCCCGGCCATCGCCTGCTTGAGGGCGTGGTCGAGCTGGATCAGGAGGTTGTTCATGCCGTCGGTCAGGCCGCGGATTTTCATGTTGAGGCCGCCGCCGCGCGCGGCCATGACGGCGAGAGAGCCGGCGACATCGGCGATGGTGCCGATGTTGGCGGTGAGCGCGCGCTGGCGCAGGTGTGTCAGGTCGCGGGCGATGCTCCCGCAGAGGTTGTCGATGAGCTGGGACCGGGCGGCGCGGTTCGAGTCGAGCTCGGCGACCATGCCCTTGACGCGGTTGGCGACGTGCAGGAACGCGTTCACCTGCTCGATGCGCGCCGCCTGGGCGGGACTCAGCTTTTTGCCGGCCATGTCAGTTCCCGGTGGCGAGCGCCTCGACCAACACCCGCCCGTCGAGCAGCGACAGCGGCGAAATGCCGAGGAGACGCGCCAACGTCGGCGCGATGTCCACCGTGTTCGCGCGCCGCGCGAAGTGCCCGGGTTTGACGCCGCGTCCCCACAGGATCAACGGCACGTGGCTGTCGAGCTCCGAGGGTTGCCCGTGCTCCGCGATGCTGTCGGGCGTCCAGACGGAAAACGGCTGCAGCGTCACCGCGAGCAGCCCGCCGGCGTCCGCCGGGAGCTGATGGCGCCAGCGGCGGGCGACCACGTCGTCGGCGGTATCGGCGCGGGCGAGGTCCGCCGGCGCGTCCGCACGGGCGACGCCGGTGACGCGCCGCACGCGCGCCGCCAGCGCCCGGCCGATGCTGTCCACGTTCGCGCCGACCGCCGCGAGCCGGCCATTGTCGCGCAGGAAGAGGATGCCGGTGTCGAAGAGCAGCCACGTCCGAGGGGTGCCCGTCCCGAAGGCGCGGTCCAGCTCCGCGTTCGCCGCGCTCACGAGCGTGTCCAGCGCCACCGCGTGGGCGTCGGGATGCCCGTGCCCACGCGCGTATGCCGTGAACGGCGTGACGCCGTGATCGGCCGTCAGCACCACGAGGATATTCTGCCGGCCGGAGCGATCGAACAACCGGCCCAGGAACCAGGCGAGATAGCGGTCGACCCGGAGCACCTGGTCGTGCAGCTCCCGGGAGTCGGGCCCGAACGTGTGGCCCACGGCATCGGTCGTCGAGAGGCTCACCAGGAGCAGGTCGGTGGAGCGGCCGCGTCCCAACTTCATCGCTTCGACACCCGCCAGCGCGAACGCGAGCGTGAGCGAGTCCATGAGCGGTGCGGTCTTGATCGCCACGGCGGCCTGCGTGCTGTCGAACGGCAGCGTGTGGGGAAACGTGACGTTGCGGCCCTGGTTCTCCCAGGCCTGGTCGTCCGCCTCGGCGTACGCGGAATCCGGCAGCAGCAGCGTCCACTTCCAGCCGGCTCCTTTGTACGGCCAGCGTTGGGCATTGAAGGCCTGGACCCACCCGGGGAGCGAGTCGGCGTAGTAGCGGCTCGTGGTGAAGAGACCGGAGTCGTACCAGTACACCTGTTCCTTCGCCTGGCCAACCGGGAGGATGGCCGCGCGATCCTTGCGCGAGACCGAGAGCGCACGGGCGTTGGGGTCGCTGGTCTTGAGCCAGTCGAACAGGGCGGTGCCGCGGAAGCGGCGCGGCGAGGCGCCCGGCCCGCGGGAGCCGAGCAGCGAGGCGGTCGAGTCCTGGACGCCCTCGAGGTTGATGACGATGCCGGTGTGCGCGGGCCAGCGACCCGAGAGGATCGTCGCATGGCCCGGCGCGGTCTCGGTGACGCCGTGGTCCTGGTACGCCGAGTCGAACACGGCGCCGTCGGCCAACAGCGTGGCGAACCCGCCGGTCAGCTGGGACTTCCAGCGGACGAGGTAGTCGGGACGCAGCTGGTCGACGGTGATGACCACGACCAGTTTGGGACGCGGGGGGGGAGAGCCGGACCCTCCTGAGGATGCTGCGGCCAGCCATCCCAGCGGCAGCGAAAGCAAGGCAAGGCGCATGGACAGCAAAGCTAACCGAACTTCGCCGGCTGGGGGGGGGCCGCGGGGATCGGCGCGGGGTCCCGCACCAGCCCGGTGAGCAGGAGCGCCAGCGCGATCACGCCGGCGGCGCCGTAGAACGGGACGCGGGGACCGTAGAACTGGTACGCGAACCCGGCGAGAATGGGCGCGATCACGCTGGAGACGCCGCGCAGGGCCTGCTGTACGCCGAGCATCAAGCCGAACTCGTGGCGGTCCGCGTGGTGGCTGACGAGCGCGGAATTGGCCGGGAAGAGCAGCGCGGTCCCGAGTGGCAGCAGAGTCTGGAAGCCGAGAAAGAGCGGCACGGACGAGGCGCGGGGGATCAGCAGATAGCCGAGCGCGTACAGCACCGCGCCGACCCTCATCGTGCGCAGTTCTCCGAGGCGATCATTCACCGGCCCTACCACCCACAGGCGCATCACGACGCCTACGCCGCCGAAGACCAGGAAGAAGTAGCCGATGTTCTGCTCCGTGATCCCGAACCGCTGCGACAGGTAGAGTGCGAACACGGGCGGGGTTGCGTTGTAGGCCAGCATGGCGACGGCGTAGATGATGATCGTCAGCGCAAGGGGACGCAGTGGGTGGCGGAGCACCTCCCACACCGCTTGCGAAACCGGGCGGAGCGGGCGCGGGGCCTGAGGACCCGTGGTGGCGGGATGCAGGACGCGAGACTCCGGCAGCCAGCGCCACGCGAACGCGAAGTTGATCAAGCACAGGCCCGCGGCGACGAGACCAGGCGCCGCCTCACCCGCCCGCCTGGCGAACGACCCCAGCGCCGGCCCGATGATCACGCCGAGGCTCGTGGCCGCCGAGAGCCAGCCCAGTGCCTTGGCGCGCTCCTTCGGCGCCATCGTGTCGGCGACGTAGGCATGCGCCACTCCGGTCGTGCCCCCGCCCAACCCCTGCACGAAGCGCGACACGAACAGCTGCCACAATGTGCCCGCGAAGCCGAAGATGACGTACGCCACCGTCGAGGCGGCGAGCCCGACGAGCAACATCGGACGGCGGCCGTGCCGGTCAGAGAGACGGCCCCAGACGGGGGAGGCGGCCAATTGCGCCACAGGGAACGAGGCCGCGAGGAACCCGATGATGAAAGGTGTGGCGTGCAGCCGCTTGGCGTACAATGGCATGAGCGGAAACACGATCATCAAACCGATCATGTCCACGAAGCAGACGGCCATCAGCACCCACATGCGCTTCATCGCCGCGCCCCCACGCCCAGCACCGCCGCGCTCACCAGCATCAGGATGACTCCGAAGGCCGCCGCCACGCCGATCTCGTTGACTCGCAGGCTCGACATGATCTCGATGGAGATCGGCCGGTTGTCGTAGGTATACAGCACGATCGACGTCACAAAATCACCGAGTGCCGCCACGAAGGCGAGGCTGCCCCCGGCCATCAGGGCCGGCTTGAGCAGGGGCATGGTGACCCGCCGGAACGCGGCCCAGCGCCCCGCGCCGAGGCTCGCCGCCGCTTCCTCGAGGGCCGGATCGATCTGGCGGTACCCCGCCAGCACCGCGCGGCCGGTGAGCGGCAGGTTGCGCACCAGGTACGCCAGGGGGAGCAGCACGACGGTGCCGACCAGCACCCAGCGCAGCGCAAGCGGTTGGTTCACGCTGAAGGTCGCGGCGAGGGCGATCGCGAACACCGTGCCCGGCAGCGCCCAGGGAAGCGCGATCAACGCCTCGATCGGCGACCGCCACTGCCACGGCAGACGCCGGCGCACCAGCGCGCCGGCGGCGAGCGCGACGGCGATCGCGGCGGCGGTGCTCGCCGCGGCCATCCACAGCGAATTCAGCAGCGGCGCCAGCCGGTCCGGCTCGGCGAGCAACCGCTGATAGTTCACGAGACTCACCTGCGGGGGCAACGTCTCGGTCGTCCAGGTTCCGTACGGAACCAGGGAGACGAGGAGCAGGGTGAGGTGCGGCAGCAGCAACACGAGCGCGAACAGCCAGCCGGCGACCGCCGCCAGGGTCCGCACGGCGGGCCGCCGCAGCTCGCGGCGCCGCGGCGCGGTGCCCTTCCCCAGGGCGACCAGCACGTCGCTTCCCTCGGTGCGACGGATCAACGCCAGCGCTACTACGGCGACCAGAGCGAGCGCGACCGTTTCGACGGTGGCGAGCGCCAGCTCACCGTTCAGCTTCGAGGCGACGATCTGCGTCGTCATCACGCGGAAGCCGCCGCCGAACACGTACGGCGCGCTGAATGAGCCGAGCGCGGTCATGAAGACGAGCAGCGCCGCCCCGGCGAGGGAGGGGCGCAGCAGCGGCAAGGTCACGCGCCGCAGCGTCGCCCACGGGCCCGCGCCCAGGGCCTGAGCGGCCTCGAGCATCGACGCGTCCAGCTTCGCCAGCCCCGCCCGCGTGAAGAGATAGAAGTAGACGTACATCGAGTACGCGTGCACCAGCAGGATCGCGCCCGCGCCCTGCAGGCGCCACGGCGGAGCGTCAAGCCCCAGCAGCCGCTGCACGGCGCGCGCCACGAACCCCGACTCGCCGTATAGAAAGAGGAAGGCGATTACGCCGACGAACGGCGGCAGCACCGCCGGGAGGGCGATCAGCGAACCCAACGTCTTGCGCCCGGGGAACTCGAGCCACTCGAACAGGAACGCGAGCGGGATGCCGATGGCCGCCGCCAGCCCGACGCTGGCGAGGGAGATCCACACGCTCGCCCACAGCGCCCGCCATTCGCCGGGTCGGCGCGCGAACGCGGCGATGGCGTCACCGTGCGCCGCATCGATCGCGACCAGGAGAATCGGATACAGCACGAGCCACGCGAGGAGCACCGTCACCCCCGCCGCCGCCAGCAGCCTTCCTCGCCCCCGCCCCCGCTCCGTCACGGCGACTCGGGGAAGGTCAACACCTTCATCGCCTCCAGTTGCACCCGCTCGCCGACGCGCGCGGCGTCGGGGGCGGCCAGAACCTCGAGCCGCTCAGCACCGTCGGTCTCCACCTGAAAAAACGCCGCGGCGCCGGTGTAGCGACGTTCCTTCACGACGCCCGCGAGACCTCGCGCCCCAAAGCGCAGCCGCTCCGGCCGCACCACCGCCACCTGGCCGTTCGCGGCGCCGAGCGCGCGCGCCGACGCGCCGCGCAGCACGTTCGCCCGCCCCACGAAGGTCCCGACGAACAACGTCGCCGGCTGCTCGTAGAGCACGTCGGCGGTGCCCACCTGCTCGACCTGGCCGCGATGCAGCACGGCGATGCGATCCCCTAGGTCGAACGCTTCGTCCTGCTCGTGCGTGACGAACAGCGTCGTGATCCCCACCCGCTTGATCAGCGCCCGCAGCTCCCGGCGCGTCCGCTCGCGCAGCCCGGGATCAAGGTTGGACAGCGGCTCGTCCAGCAGCAGCACCCGCGGCTCAGGCGCGAGCGCGCGGGCCAGCGCGACGCGCTGCTGTTGACCCCCGGACAGCTCCTGCACGCGGCGCCGCTCGAACCCCGCCAGGTCCACCAGCGCCAGGGCGGCCGCCACCCGTGCGGCGGCCCCTTCCCCGGTCAAGCCGAACGCGACGTTCTCTCCCACGTCGAGGTGGGGAAACAGCGCGTAATGTTGGAACACCATGCCGAAGCGGCGGCGCGCCGGCGGCAGCCCCGTGACCGCTTCGCCCTCCACCTGGATGCTCCCGGCGTCCGGCGTCTCGAACCCGGCGAGCAGGCGCAGCAGCGTGGTCTTACCGCTCCCCGACGGACCCAGCAGGGCGACGATCTCGCCGCGCGCGATGTCGAGCGAGATCGGCCCGACGGTCACAGCGTGCGCCCACTGCCTTGTGAGCCCCACGAGGGCGAGGAACGCCGTCACCGCCCGCCCTCCCCCGTCCCTCGCACGTGCTCGTCCCAGTACCGCATCCAATCGGCGCCGCGCGCGGCGAGGAGGTCCCAGTCGACGTCGGCGGGCCGCATCCGCCTCCGCACGTCGCGCACCCAATCGGGGAGCGAGTCAGGGGGAATATCGAGCCGCGCGGGAAGGCGATAGACCTCGCGGGCCGCGAGCAGCTGCGCCTCGATACCCCCCACCCACTCGACGAAGGCGCGCGCCGCGGCGCCGTGGCGCGCGCCGCGCACGACGGCGATGGCGTCCTCGATGACCGGCGTGCCGCTCCGGGGAAAGACGTAGCCGAGCTGCAGGCCGTCGCGGCGGTTCAGGAGGATGTCCGGCAGGTCCCACACCGTCACCAGTCCTTCCTGGCGCACGATTTTCTGATCGAGCAGTGGCCCGTTGAGGACGTACTCTTTGGTCTGCGCGTCGAGGCGCCGCAGCCACTGGAAGCCGGCGGCCGTGTCGCCGGTCTGCTTCAGGCCCCGCTCGATGATCATCCCCCACACGGCCCGCATCGTGCCGCTCGCGAGCGGATCGCGGATCAACACGGTGCCCTTCCACCGCGGGGCGAGGAGCTCGTCCCAGTCCTGGGGCGCTTCCTCGGGGCGCAGGGCCTGCTCGGCGTACACGATGACGGCGGGGGTCTCGTAGACGGCGAAGTAGCGATCCCCCGGACCGCGGCCGTGCGCGTCGATGGCATCGGCCCAGGAGGGGCGAAACGCCTCGAGGAGCGAATCCGCCGCGCCGCGCGCGAAGATCGTCGCCGGTCCGCCGAACCACACGTCGGCCTGCGGATTGGCGCGCTCCGAGCGGAGGCGGTCGTAGACCTCCTGCGAGCCCATGTCGAGCCAGCGCACGTCCACGTCGGGGTGGAGCTGCTCGAAGCGGCGTTCGAACAGCGACAACAGGTCGCGGCCGTGGGGAGAATAGATGACGAGCGGAGTGCGGCCTCCGGTGGAGCACCCGATGACGACCAGCGCCAACGACGCTAGCCGCAGTCTACGTCCCCGCACGCCGGCTTCCGAGTCCCAGGAGGTTCGCGAACAGCCGGTAGGCACCGGGCACGCCGGCCGGCAGCTGCCGGAAAAAGCTCAGCCCCGTGTACACGTAGCGGCCCTTGCCGAGCGGCGCGACGAGCAGCCCACCTTTGAGCGGCGCCTCGCCGGGGTCGTGCGTCTCGAGGAGCGGGACGTAGGTCGAGTCCCAGTCGTGCGCGAAGTACAGGCCCCGCTCCTGGACCCATCCGTCCCAATCGGCGGCGCCGATCCCGTTGGGGACCCGGAACACGGGACTCCGGGGGTCGAGCAGCGCGACGGGCGCCGTTTCGTCGGTGACGCGGTCGTGCGGCCGCGCGATGGTCAGCGGATACGGCGCGTAGTTGCCCTGAATGAACGGGTACTGCTGATACTGCACGATCACGAGCCCGCCGCCGCGTGCGTAGTCGAGGACGCGCGTGTTGTTCGCGACCAGCGCCGTGTCCGTCTCGTACGCCCGGCTGCCGATTACCACCGCGTCGAAGCGCGAGAGGTCACCGCGGGCCAGCGAGTCCGCGTTCAGCAGCTCAACCGGCACGCCGACTGCGGCGAGGGCCTCGGGGACGCGGTCGGAGGCGCCCCGGACGTAGCCGACCCGCGCGAGCGGCGGGAGCGCGATGCGCGCGACCCGGATCTCGGCCGCGGAGGGATGCACGACAGGGCGCGGGCGGATGTGCGGGTAGTCGATCACCACGAGCGCCCCCTCCGCGCGGGCGCCCGAGGGGTCCGTCGCCGTTACCCGTGCCGCGTAGCTCCCCGGCCGGATGCCGGCCGGTGGCGCCACCGTCACGGAAACCATCCGGGTCTCGTCCTCGCGGGCGAACACCAACGTCTCCGGCGGCACCGGAGGCCAGCCGCGCGGTACCACCACGCTCGCTCTCGCGGTGCTGGCCACACGGCTGCGGTTCGTGACGGCGATCGTGAAGCGGCGCTGGGCGGCCGCGGCGCCGTCGATCGGCCACACGACGAGATCGGGCGCAATGGCCACGTCGAAAACGTTGGTCACGAACAGCGGGCGGCGGATTTCGCCCCTGGCCTGGTCGCGGATGCGGTACACGACCTCGCGCCGCAACGTCACCGGGACGCCGGCAATGGTGAGCCGGGCGACGAGCACCAGCGGCGGGGGCTCGAACGGCTCCCCCCGCACCGAGTCGGGCACGCCGGTCCAGTCGTACAGCGCGCCCACCAGCGGGCGCCGCAGGAAGTAGGGCTGGGACCGCTCGGCGCCGGGCGCCACCGCCACGGCGAAGCGCCGCGCGAGTACGGTGCCGGGGGCGGCCTGGCCGCCCGTCAGGTCGAGGCGCTGCACCGTCCACCCCGCCGGGGCCGTCACGTCCAGCGCGTCCACCTGCACCGGGCCGTCGCCTGCATTCCAGACGCTGGCTTCGACCTGCACGCGCTCGCCGGGCACAAGGATGTCGTCGTCGGCGACGGCGTCGAGGGCGACGCCCGCCGCGTCGGCGAGGGCGCGCTCGAGGAGGCGACGCTGGTCGTCCGTGCCCTCAGGCAGGACGCGCGCCGCGCGGGCGAGGAGGGGCACGGCCGCGGCGGGCCGCCACGGGTTGAGCTGGCGGCGGGCCGAGTCGACCAGTGCGGCGAAGGCGGTCGCGTTGCGAAGTGTAGTGTCCACGCCCGCGAACAGGTCGCTTCCCGCCCCCACGCCCGTTTTCGTTTCGACCAACGTCAGCCGGATGGTGCTGGGCCCGGGGCGCTGCAGCTGCCCCATGTCCTGGGAGCGGTGGCGGCTGCGGCCCGCCATGGCGATCTGGTAGTAGGACTGCCCCACGATGGGATCGATCGTGCCGGCCGGGATGCGCAGGGTGGCCGCGGCGGTATCGAAGAACGCGGAGCGATACAGCTTCACCGGGCCCCACGTCGAGTCCTTGAGGAGCTCGAACGCCTGCTGCGCGACGACGCCGGCGACCTGGTGTTGGCCGTGGCCGTCGCGCGGGGTGCCGGTGAAGATCGACACGACGATTTGCGGCCGGTACCGCCGCATCACTGCGACGACGTCGGCGAGCACGGAGTCGCGGGGCCAGAAGCGGAACGCCTCGGCGGCGGTCTTGGAGAAGCCGAAGTCGTAGGCGCGCGTGAAGAACTGGTGGGCGCCGTCCAGCTGGCGCGCGGCGAGCAGCTCCTCGGTGCGGATCACCCCCAGCTCGGCGCCGAGCTCGGGGCCGATGAGGTTCTGGCCGCCCTCGCCGCGGCTCAGCGAGAGATAGGCGGCCTGGGCGCCGAGGCCCTTGGAGAGGTACGTGAGCAGCTGCGTGTCTTCGTCATCGGGGTGGGCGCCGATGACGAGGACGCGCTTGTTCGCCCCGAGCTGCTCGAGCAGGTCCGCCAACGCCGCGACGCCGCCGGTGCCCGGGGGGGCGAGGGGCGGACCCTGTCCCCGAGCGAAGCCGACGGCGCCGATACAAAGGAAGAGGGAGACGCCGAGCGCGCGCACTATGGCGAAAGATAGACGGTTCCACCCTTCATAACGAACCGCACGCGTTGGAGTTCCGTGATGTCGCGCAGCGGGTCGCCGCCCACGGCGACGAGGTCCGCGTAAAAACCCGCGGCGATCGCGCCCAACTCGTCCTGCTCACCCAGCAGCTCGGCCGCCACCGACGTCCCGGACTTGATGGCTTGCATCGGGGTCATGCCGTACTGCACGTAGTACTCGAACTCCTTGGCCTGGTTGATCTCGGTCCACGGGAAGCCACCGACATCGGTGCCGAGGGCGATCTTGACTCCCTTCTGCACGCCGCGCTGGAAGGCGCGCTTCTGGTGCTGGAGCATCGGCCCCCACACGCCGCCGCGGGGCCCGGCGACGTACCAGGCGACCGTGACCGTCGGCACCCAGTAGACGCCTCGGGCCTTGAGCACGTCGAGGAGCGAGTCGGTCATGCCGTCGCCGTGCTCGATGGTGTTGACGCCGGCGCGCAGCGCGGCCGCGATGCCGTCCGAGCCGATGGCATGGGCCGCGGCCCGCCGGCCGATACGGTGCGCCTCGTCCACGATGGCGCGCGCCTCATCGTCGGTGAAGTTGACCCAGCTGTGCAGCACGCTGTCGGCGGTGAAATAGTAGCGGCGGTCCGAGTAGTACTTGATCCAGTCGGCCCCGTTGGCCACCTGCTGGCGCACGGCGAGCCGCGCGCCGTCCGCGCCGTCCACCGGCTGGACGCCGTGCGGCATCTCGATCTCCCAGTTGCCGCTGACGATCGGATACATCCCCGTCGGCGCCATGGCGCGCGTGGAGACGAACAGGCGCGGCCCGGGGATCTCGCCGCGGTTGATGGCGCGCTTGACGTCCACGTCGGCGTACATCGCCCCTTCGGTCTCGAGATCGCGCAGCGCGGTGAAGCCGTGCTCCAAGGCGAGGCGGGCGTTGCGCGCCGCGAGAATCGCGCGGTACGGGATCGACTGGTACAGGAGCTGGGCGTCGTACGACTCAGAGGTGGGATCGCCCTGCAACAGGAGATGGGTGTGCGTGTCGATGAAGCCGGGCAGCACCGTCATCTGCGAGAGATCGATGACCTTCGCGTTCTGCGCCTGCGCCTGGACCTGGGCGAGGGGGCCGACGGCGCGGATGCGATCGCCGTCGATGAGGATGCCGACGTTGGTTTGTACCTGGTCGGTGCGGCCGTCAATGAGACGCCCGGCCTTGATGAGAATCGGCTGCGCCCGTTGCGGGGGCGCGCCTTGACCCGCGAGGGTCGAGGCCGCGACGACGGCGGAGGCGAGGGCGGCGACGAGTGAGGGGCAGCGCATGACACGACTCCTCCTGGAGGCCCGGCGAATCTCCCTCTGACGGCGCGGCTGTCAAGCCGTAAATTGGAACGGCGTCCAACCCGATCGAGGGAGGGCCACCGTGTCCGTTCGTGTCTTGTGCCAATGCGGGACGTCGTACGAACTGAAGGACGAATTCGCGGGCCGCCTGGTCAAGTGCCCGCAATGCGGCCGCGAGAACCGGGCGCCCGGGACGGCGGCGGCGGTGACGGCGGCGCCGCAGGCCGATCGCGCCTTCGAGCGGGACGTGTTCCTGCTGCGCCAGCAGATGCTGCGCATCAGCGAGAAGTACGACGTATGCGACGAGCAGGGGCAGAAGATCGTGTTCGTGGAGCGCCCCGCGCACCTGCTGCGGAATCTCGGCGCGATACTCGCCGGGCTCATCGCGGCGAGCGCGTTCCTCGGCCTGTGTGTCGCCGGCGCGGATGCGATGAAGGGCTCCGCACTGGAGAGCATCCTGATCGCGCTCGGCGCCATCGGCTTCTTTCCGGTGCTGTTCCTGGTGGCGGTCCCTCTCTCCGCGAAGCGCCACGTCACCTTCTACCGCGATCAGTCCAAGCGCGAGCGGCTGCTCGAGATCCTCCAAGACAAGAAATTCCAGCCGATCGTGGCGACCTACACGGTCCGGGACTCGCGCGGCAAGCCCCTGGCGCACTTCGCCAAGAATTACCTCTACAACGTTTTCCGGAAACGCTGGTACGTGAAGGCGCCGGACGGGACCGTGCTGTACATGGCGAAGGAGGACTCGATCATCCTCTCCTTGTTGCGGCGCCTGATCGGGCCGCTGCTCGGCATCCTGCGAACGAACTTCATCATCTGCCGCGGCGACAGCGACGAGGTGATCGGCGAGTTCAATCGCAAGTTCACGATCCTCGACCGCTACGTGCTCGACCTGAAGGCCGACCGGACGCGGTCGCTGGATCGCCGCGTGGCGCTCGCGCTCGGGGTGATGCTGGACACCGGCGAGCGGCGGTAACGGAGGTGAGCGACGGGCGCGAAGAGCCCCTGCTCATCACCCCCGAGATGCTGGCGGGCGCCGGGGCCCCACGGGACTTCGAGCGCGGGATGCGGATGTTGCCCCCGCTCACCCTGCTGCTCATCGCCTGCAACGTCGCGATGTTCGCCTGGGAGATCGCGAGCGGCGCCCTCGGCGACAAGGACACGATCGTGGCGGCGGGGGCGCTGACCCGCGACGGTGTGCTCGCCGGCGAGTGGTGGCGGCTCATCAGCGCCCCGTTCCTGCACGCGGGCCCCGAGCACCTCATCGGCAACTGCCTCGTCCTCTACATCGTGGGCCTGGCGTGCGAGCACGCCCTCGGCTTCGCCCAGACGGCGGGGGTGTACTTCGCCAGCGCCCTGGCGGGTGCCGGGCTCTCGATCGCGTTCCGGCCCGGGCCGTCGGTGGGCGCCTCGGGGGCGATCTTCGGCGTGCTCGCCGCGGTGGTCGTGGTGCTGGCCCGATACCGGCGCCAGTTCTACGTGCGCGACAAGCGCATCGCGGTGGTGCTGGCCGCCTGGGCCGCGTGGCAGGTGCTGACGGGGCTGGCCAGCCCGTTCATCGATAACTTCGCTCACCTGGGGGGCATCGCGGGAGGTACCCTGGTCACGCTCGGAATGAAACCGCGGCTGCTCGACGGCGGGACACCGGGCTAGATTGGGGCCATGACCACGACCGCCACCGAACCCCAACGCCCCGTGAGCGCCGCCGAGGCGCGCGACGTCGCCGAAGCGGCGCGCGAGGCGGAGTGGGCCGCGCCCAGCTTCGTCCGCGACTTGTTCCTCGGCTCCCTGCGCCTCGACCTCATTCATCCCTACCCCGAGCAGGATCCCGCCGAGGTCGCCCGGGCCAAGCCGTTCCTCGACCAGTTGGAGCGGCTGCTGCGCACTGTGGACGCGGACCGCATCGACCGCGAAGGCGAGATCCCCGACGAGGTGATCGCAGCGCTCAGAACGATGGGCGCGTTCGGCATCAAGATTCCGCGCGAGTACGGCGGGCTCGGGCTCTCGCAGCTGTCCTACATGAAGGCGATGGAGCTGGTCTCGAGCGTGGATGGATCGCTGACGGCGCTGCTCTCAGCCCACCAGTCCATCGGCGTCCCCCAGCCGCTCAAGATGTTCGGCACCGAGGCGCAGAAGAAGAAGTATCTGCCGCGCCTGGCCAAGGGCGCGGTCTCGGCATTCGCCTTGACCGAGCCGAACGTCGGGTCCGACCCGGCGGCGATGGAGACGACGGCGGTGCCGAGCGAGGACGGGCAGGCGTGGATCCTGAACGGCGAGAAGCTGTGGTGCACCAACGGCACGATCGCCGAGCTGCTGGTGGTGATGGCGCGGACGCCCTCGAAGGTCGTCCAGGGGAAGGAGAAGCGGCAGATCACGGCGTTCGTCGTCGAGGCGAACACGCCCGGGGTCGAGGTCCTGCACCGCTGCCACTTCATGGGCATCAAGGCGATGTACAACGGGGTGATCCGGTTCACCGACGTGCGCGTCCCCAAGGAGAACGTGCTGTGGGGCGAGGGCAAGGGCTTGAAGCTGGCCCTGATCACCCTCAACACGGGACGGCTCACGCTGCCCATCGGCGCCGTGGCCGTGGGCAAGCGCTGCCTCGAGATCGTGCGCGATTGGGCCAACGAGCGCGTACAGTGGGGCCGCAAGATCGGCCAGCATGACGCGATCGCGCAGAAAATCGGCACGATGGCCGCGAACACGTTCGCGATGGAGGCCGTCGCCGACCTGTGCGGCGCCATGGCCGACCGCGGCGGCTACGACATCCGCCTCGAAGCCGCGATCGCCAAGCTGTACAATTCCGAGGGCGGGTGGCGGATCATCGACGACACCGTGCAGATCCGCGGCGGTCGCGGGTACGAGACCGCCGATTCGCTGCGCGCGCGCGGCGAGAAGGCCTACCCCGTCGAGCGCATCATGCGCGACTTCCGCATCAATCTGATCTTCGAGGGCTCGAGCGAGATCATGCACCTGTTCATCGCCCGGGAGGCGCTCGACAAGCACCTCGAGGTCGCGGGCGACGTCGTGATGCCGGGCAAGACGCTGGGCCAGCGGCTCGCGGGGCTGGTGCGCGCGGGGCTGTTCTACGCGCGCTGGTATCCCTCGCGCTGGCTGGGCTGGAGCTTCTGGCCGCGGTACGCGGAGTTCGACCGTCTCGCGCCGCACCTGCGGTTCGTCGCCCGGGGCGCGCGGCGGCTGGCCCGCGGCATCTTCCACTCGATGGTACGCTTCGGCCCGAAGCTCGAGTACCGCCAGGCCGTGCTGTTCCGGCTCGTGGACGTGGGCGCCGAGCTGTTCGCGATGGCGGCCGCGTGCTGCCGGGCGCAGTGGCTGCTCAAGCGCGAGCCCGACACGGGGCGGCGCGCGGTCGAGCTCGCGGACCTGTTCTGCCGACAGGCGCGGGGGCGGATCAATGCCAAATTCCGCGGATTGTGGAGGAATGAAGACGGGCATACGTATCGCCTCGCCCAAGATGTGCTCGCAGGCATACATCGGTGGCTGGAGCGAGGAACCGTAGACATCAAGTTTTGAGGGTTCAGGCGTCAGAATAGTTCCCAGACGCCAAGTCTGGAGTGGTCGTGAGACGAAAGTGGCCAGGGGCAATCCCTGGCCACTCTCACTTGAAGCCACTGTTCGCTTGGCGTCTGGGAACTACTCTGACGCCTGGTACTAGTAACTGGGCAGTCAAGCCGCCTGGTGTGCTATCATGATGCTCTTCAGACGTTCGGGTGCGTCCCCCACCGAGTCCGCGTAAGGGCTAGGATGTCCGTCGGGCTCCATCACGATGGACGGGCAGACGAGCGGGTACTGGCGGGCGCGGATGCGCTCGGCCGCGGTCTCCGTGGCCACCGGGGTCGCCACGACCACGTCACTGGCGCCCTGCTGCTCCACGGCCTTGGAGCACCTTCCACGGATACACGATCTGGCCGTCTACGATCACGGCGGTGCGGCCCGCGAGGCTCTTGAGCGGTCGCTGGGTCCGATAGAGGATCAAGTCCTGCTTGACGCGGGCGCGGGACTCGTCGATCGCCGACGACAGCTTGTCGATGAGGCCGCCGCCCGGCTGGAAGTCGGGGTCGAGCTCGGCGTCGGCGGCTTCGGCCATCGCGCCGATCGGTGCGAGGTTCGAGCCGAGGCGGATGAACGCGGCCACGATCACATCGAACTGCGCGCCCATCGCCTTGGCGGCGTGCGCCGCGACCTCGACGCCCTCCGGCGTGATGCCCAGCAGGACGCAGGATTGGTAGCCCCGGGCCGCCAGCTGCTGCCCGAGAATCGCCCCCGCCCCCGACTTGGTCGGGTAGAGGCTGGTGCGGGGTTTCGCCGGTCCGGTCATCGCGCCCCAAAATAGGATGACTCTATTAACTTTCGCCAGCCACTTTCCAGGATCCGCAGTGTCCAAGGACTCCCTGACCGTCGTCGACAACCGCACCGGGAAGCAGTACGAGCTCCCGATCCAGGACGGCACGATCCACGCGACCGACCTGCGGCAGATCCAGGTCACCCCGGACGACCACGGGCTGCTGAGCTACGACCCGGCGTTCATGAACACGGCGGCCTGCCGCAGCGCGATCAGCTTCATCGACGGGGACAAGGGGATCCTGCGTTACCGCGGCTACCCGATCGAGCAGCTCGCCGAGAAGAGCACGTTCCTCGAGACGGCGTACCTGCTGCTGCACGGCGAGCTGCCGTCGGCGATCGAGCTGGACCGTTGGGTGTACGACGTCACGCACCATACGATCATCCACGAGAACATCAAGAAGTTCATCGACGGCTTCCACCACGACGCGCACCCGATGGGTGTGTTCGTGAGCACGGTGGCGGCGCTGTCGACGTTCTACCCCGAGGCGAAACACATCGAGGATGAACGGTCGCGGCGCGATCAGATCTTTCGCCTCATCGCGAAAGCCCCGACCCTCGCCGCCTTCGCCCACCGGCACACCGTCGGGATGCCGTACGCGTACCCGGACAACGACCTGAGCTACACCGGGAACTTCCTGAACATGATGTTCAAGGCGACGGAGGTGAAGTACACGCCGCACCCGGTGCTCGAAAAGGCGCTGGACATCCTCTTCATCCTCCACGCCGACCACGAGCAGAACTGCTCGACGAGCGCGATGCGCGGCGTCGGCTCGGCGCACGCCGATCCGTATTCGGCGATGGCGGCGGCCGCGGCGGCCCTGTACGGCCCGCTGCACGGCGGCGCCAACGAGCAGGTGCTGCGGATGCTGCATGAGATCGGCTCGAAGGAGAACATCCCCGCCTACATCCAGCGGGTGAAGAACGGCGAAGTGCGGCTGATGGGCTTCGGGCACCGCATCTACAAGAACTACGACCCGCGCGCCAAGATCATCAAGCAGACCGCCGACCAGGTGTTCGACCTGACGGGGAAGAACCCCCTGATCGACATCGCGCTCGAGCTGGAGCGCATCGCCCTGCAGGACGAGTACTTCGTCTCCCGCAAGCTCTACCCCAACGTCGATTTCTACTCGGGGATCATTTACGAGGCGATGAAGTTTCCGATCGACATGTTCCCGGTGCTGTTCGCCATCGGCCGCACCCCGGGGTGGCTCGCCCAGTGGCAGGAGATGCTGCTCGACAAGGAGCAGAAGATCGCCCGCCCCCGCCAGGTGTACATCGGGAGCCCGCTGCGCGACTACGTGACGATCGAAAAGCGATAAGGCGTCGAACAACAACGTCGAACAGCGGCGTCAAACGGAACCGTATCCGGTTCTGCTTGACGTCGTTGTTTGACGCCTTTGTTCGACGTCGTTATCTGCGCCGGCGAGCCCCGGCGCGTCCCCGCACCGAAATTGAGGGGCGGGCGAGCACCGGCTGGTTCGGTTTGGGCTGCAGCGGCGCGATCGACGGCTCGAACCCGGGGATCACTTCCCGCGGGAACGTCTGCCCGATCAGCTTCTCGATATCGGCCATGAGCAGCCATTCGTCAGGCGAGAGCAGCGTGAGCGCAAGCCCGTGCGCCCCGGCCCGGGCCGTGCGACCCACGCGGTGTACGTAGATCTCCGCATCCGCCGGCACGTCGAAGTTCACCACCATGCGGATCCCGTCCACGTCGATGCCGCGCGCCGCGATGTCCGTCGCGACGAGGATGTCCGACACGCCCCGGCGAAACGCCTCCAGAGTGCGCGTGCGATGGCTCTGCGCCTTGTCGCCGTGCAGGGCGTGGGCGGGGATCCCTTCCTTCTTCAGGAAGGCGGCCAGCTTGTCCGCCCCGTACTTGGTGCGCGTGAACACCAGCGTCTGGCCCGCCGGCTTCGCCTGCAGGATCTTGGCGAGGGCGTCGCGCTTCTGAAGCTTGTCCACGGCGACGATGACGTGCTCGATGCCGTCGGCGGCCTGCGCCCGCCGGCCGATCTCCACCGACGCGTGGCCGTTCAAGGCCGTGCGGGCGAGCGCATCCACTTCCGGCGAAATCGTCGCGGAGAAGAGCATCGTCTGGCGCTCGGTCGGCAGCTCCCGGAGGATGCGGCGTACGTCGGGGGCGAATCCCATATCGAGCATGCGGTCGGCTTCATCGAGGACCAGCACCTCGAGCCGGGCGTAGTCGACGTGGCCGCGCTCCATGTGATCCAGGAGCCGGCCGGGTGTCGCCACGACGATGTCCACACCGCGGCGCAGCGCCTGCGTCTGCGGCTCGAGTCCCACGCCGCCGTAGACCGCGACGGCGCTGAGTCGCATGTAGCGGCCGTAGGCAAGCGCGCTCTGCAGCACCTGCTCGGCGAGCTCACGGGTGGGCACGAGGATCAGGGCTCGGAGGGTGTGACGCGGACCGGGCGCGAGCCGCTGCAGGATCGGCAGCATGAACGCCGCCGTCTTGCCGGTCCCGGTCTGGGCGGAGCCGATCAGGTCGCGGCCCGCGAGGGCCAGCGGGATCGTCTCCTGCTGAATGGGGGTGGGGCGCTCGTAGCCTTCCTCGGCGACGGCGCGCAACAACTCGGGCACGAGGCCCAGTGTAGCAAATGACATACTACTCCTGACTGCGTCGAGCGAGATCGTCGAGCGAACACGTCGAGCGCCTGCGTCGAGCAGAACCGTTGTACACGAGTTCGCTCGACGTCCTTGCTTGACGCCGTTGCTCGACGCCTCTGCTGGACGTCTCTAGGTTTTTCGAACCTGGGGATTGAGCCTACAGATGTGAGGCCCGCTCCTGAGCGGGACTGTCCTTCGGAAGGATGCCAGCTCTCGGTTCTTG
>WNGD01004475.1_pt1 | contig 19386 bp, 20 predicted proteins | sample 5400671 | NCBI WGS metagenome assembly WNGD01 (sample SAMN13153369, study PRJNA577476) | soil metagenome | isolation source: 40 cm soil or saprolite under grassland replicate 2 | place: USA:California | collected 2016-06-15
CACGTCTGCTTCCGCGCCCGCGAGCGGGCCGACGTGGACGCCGTGCACGAGTTCCTGCTCGGGATCGGTGCGAAGATCGTCCATCCGCCGGAAGACGGCCCGTGGGCGCCGGGCTACTACTCCGTGCTGTTCGAGGACCCGGACGGCATCCGTCTGGAGGTGAATCACGTGCCGGGGAAGGGGCTGCTCGGCTAGCGTGACCCGAGACTGCCGTGCCGGGAGCGGGGGCACCGTCTGCGCTTCGATTCGGCGCCGCTGGACACGGGTCCGGGAACGACCCGTGCGGCGCATCATAGGCGCTCCGACGGCGCCCCCGCTCCCGTGCTGCGCCGTCACGGACCGCGGGTTCCCCGCGCGGGCGGCCCGCGGGCCAGCCCGCCGCTACGCCCAGCGCCCGCAGCCGGCGCAGGTTCAAGGCGGCGCAGGCGAGGTCCGCTTCGTCGCGCACCTTCGTCACGCCGCGGAACCGACGCAGCTCCCTAGAATCGTCCGTCGCCGGCCCCCGCCATTCGGATGCTCGTTAGCTCCGCGCTTGTCGTCGGGCAAGGCCCTCCGCTAGCGGACCGCTTTAGTCCAGCTCGTGCAACAGCACTTCTCGCCGGACTCCCATGGCGGGCCCGAGTAGGAGCATCAGCCCCCGCGTAAGCCGCACCGCTGAGTGCCGCAGGCGCTTCAATCCCTCATCGCAATCCCCGCAGAGGAGTGCTTCGACTCGCGCCTGCGGCGTCCCGGCCGCAAACCACTCCAACGCCGCCGGGAGCCCGTCGTCGTCGACTCGATGCTCGGACTGCTCACACACCCAGCACTTCCCAGCCTGCGCGGCGAAGAGGGTCGCGTAGCGGTCGAGCGCGCGGGCGGGCGGACGCGGGGGCAGATGCGGGGGCAGGTGCGAGGGCGCGATCTCCGCGGGCATCACCAACGCCGGAAGCGTCGGCAACGGGGCGGCGTCCTCGCCCGCCGCCGCGACCACCTGCTGCGCCCGCTCCAGCGCCGAGTGGTGGCGCCGCTCGTGGGCGTAGGCCGCGTGGCAGGCGAGACACCATCCGTCTCCCCGCCTCCCGGTCACCGGAAACTGGGCGAGCGGAAGCGGGGCGCGGTGCCCAGCCCCGAGGTGGCGCGTGCAGTATTGGAAGCCATCGGGTGCGGGCGGGAGGCCGAGTCGTTCCCAGAGTCGGCGCCGTCCGCGCGACGGTCGCGGGCGCAGCGCCTCCTCGATAATCACGGAGACCTCCGGACGGCAGCCTGGGCGCCGCCCTTTTCGGTCCCGGGAGCCTTCTCAGCCAACGAGGTCCCAGGCCTCTTCGACCGTGAGCTCCCCGTCGACGACCTCGACCCGCACGTGGGCCGGCGGCGCGCAGTCGGCCCCGCGCGAGCTTCGCAGGCGCATGGCCGCGTCGATGCCCGTACGCAGGTCGGAGCGCAGCGCCTCGAAGATCGGCGTGCCCTCCAGCCGGCTGCGCCGGCCCATCTGCGCCCGCACGTCGGCCTCGCTCATCGAGCGGGACCGCACGGTGCGCGGGGGCGACGCCTCCAGCCGGTCGACCACGCGCTCGAGCACCTCGCGCAGCAGCAGCAACCGCCACCGGCAATATCGCACAGCAGGATTGCCGGCTTGCAGAGCCGTTTGCACGTCACGGCGGCTGCGCGTGGCGCAGGCATGAGGAGCGCCAAGAGCGCGAGCAGGACGGCGGCCGCCGGTTCTCTGCATTCCGGTCTCCAGCGCCAGCCTGCCGCCACCTTCCCCTTCGGCCTCTCCCTGCTAGGCGCGGGTGTCGGCTAACACGGGCTCAGGACAAGGTGCAAGCAAAAAAGCGGTCACCTAGCGCGAACTATTCATGAACTTCCAAGCCCGATGGCCCGAACCCCGCTCTGGACGCGGGTTTCCGCTCGATTCGCGGCCTCGATCAAGAACGACAGTGTGTCGAAGAGGCCCGAACCGCCCCAGCCTTGAAAGCCGCAACCAATCTGGCTGAAGCACTCGTTACGCCAGGGGTCCTCGGCGCTGACGATGCCGACGGCCGTCCGCCCGCCCCCGCCCGTTAGAGCGCGCCCACCCCTGCTAGCCCGGATAAATTCATGAACCTGACGGACCCCACGAGATCTGAGCAGCTCCGCGTCGGGCTCCACCACGTGTGCTTCCGCGCCCGCGAGCGCGCCGATGTGGACGCCGTGCACGACTTCCTCGTGCGCATCGGTGCCCATGTCGTCCATCCGCCGGAAGACGGCCCGTGGGCGCCGGGCTACTATTCGGTACTTTTTGAGGACCCCAATGGGCGGCGCATCATAGGCGCTCCGACGGCGCCCCCGCTCCCGTGCTGCGCCGTCACGGACCGCGGGTTCCCCGTGCGGGCGGCCCGCGGGCCAGGCCGCCGCTACGCCCAGCGCCCGCAGCCGGCGCAGGTTCAAGGCGGCGCAGGCGGAGGTCCCCCTCGTCGCGCACCTTCGTCACGCCGCGGAACATGAAGCGACGAAAGCCCATCGCCTGCTTGCTCCCAGCGTGCCGGCGAAAGACGTGCGGCACGCGCGCGCGGCCGAATAGTGCAGCGGGGAGGCGGGGGCGCCGTCGGAGCGCCTATGAGGCGCCGCGGGCGGCGGCCGATGGAGGCACCCGGCTCGGCGGCGCCGAATCGAAGCGGAGACGGCGCCCCCGCCTCCCCGCTGCCCCTTCTCGGGTCACGCTCCTAGACGAGGCCCCACACCTTCGCGAACGGGTCCCAGTCTGCGTCGGTGTGCCAGTCGTACTCCATGGCGCGCGCGACGTTCTCGCTCACCTCGCGGCCGTGGGTGCGGGAGATCACGTGGAGCGCCATGTCGATGCCGGCCGAGACGCCGGAGGAGGTGACGAACTTCCCGTCGTCGACCCAGCGCGCGACCTTGACCCAGGTGACGCGCGGGCCCTGGTCGGCGACCCACTGGAAGAAGGCCTTGTTGGTGGTCGCGCGACGGCCGTCGAGGAGGCCCGCGCGCGCGAGAAGCGCGGCGCCGGTGCAGACCGAGGTCACGATCTCCGCCTCGGCCGCGCGCTGCGCGAGCCAGTCGAGCAGCGTCCGGTTCTCGACCTCCTCCCGCGTACCGATCCCGCCGGGGACGAGGAGCAGGTCGAGGCGCGGGCAGTCGTCGAGGCCATGATCGGCGACCGCGCGCACCCGCTGCGCGCTCGCGACCGGCCCGGCGCGCTCGGCGACCGTCACCACGCGGAAGAGCCCCCCGAGGCCCCCGAACGCCTCGAGCGGCCCGAACACGTCGAGCAGCTCGAAGCCGGGAAAGAGCACCACGCCGAGCGTCCGTTCCGCCATGTTCGCCTCCCGGTCAGAGCGTCTGCTGCAAGGACCGAATCCTGCTCGCGATCGCGGCGGTTTCCAAGACGATCGGTTCGACGATCGTCTGACCGAGGTCGGACGTGCGCCTGCCCGCGAGGCGTCCCATCGCGGTCACCACCTTCCGCGCGCGCTTGAGCAGCGTCCGCGCGCGGGCCGGCGTGCCTCGCGCGTCGGCGACCAACCGCTCCGCCCTGCCGAGCTGCGCGGCGAGCTTGTGGGCGGTCTTCGCCGCCCGGCCGGGCGCGGCGGCGGGCGGGAGGAGCGGGGCGAGGTGCTGCTCCAAGGCGCACGAGACGAAGTCGAGCCCGGGCAACTCGGTCGAGCGGCACCCGGAGGCGGGGTCGCACGTGTCCACGGTGCACGGGTCGCTGTCGTCGCACACCACGGGCGAATGCGTGCACGTGCCGCGGTCGCAGGCGTCGACCGTGCAGGCGTCGCCGTCGTCACACTCCGCGTCCGTGGTGCACACCAGCGCGGCGGCAGCGAGGGCGTCGAGGCGGCCGGCGCCGGCCGCGTCGTCGAATCCCGCCGGCCCGATGTCGACCGCCCCGCCGCGCAGCGCGTCCTGGATGTGAGCCGGCGTCAGGGAGGGGTTCTTCGAGAGGAGGAGTGCCGCGACGGCGGCCGAGTGCGGCGTGGCCGCCGAGGTGCCGAAGAAGGCGCAGGACGGAGGACAGGCGAGGAGGCGGCCGGCGTTGGTGATGCTGACGCCGTCGAAGCCGGCGAGGTCGGGCTTGGGACGCGTCGCCGCCCCGGGGAAGAAGACCTGCGACGGCCCGCGCGAGCTGTACGGCTCGACGTCGACCCGTCCCGGATCGTTCACGTCGATGGCGCCCACCGCGACCACCTCGGGGAGCGCGGCCTGCCCGACCACGCTGCCGTCGGTGACGTACTGCTGCTGCACGCCGTCGAGGCAGAACATCTCGAGCACGCGGTCGGCGCCCGAGAACTTCGCGATCGCGACCTTCGCGACCTGCGCCGACCCGGAGGTGTTGGTCACGCCCGCGACCTCGAGGGGGTCCTGCGTGCCGTCCTGCACCCCCGTGCTGGAGGCGACGAGGTTCAGCGCGTCGTCAAAGATGGCGAGCTCATAGTCGTTGGCCGAGCCTCCGAAGGGATCGTTCCACTGGAGGATACAGACCAGCGTGACCCCGGGCAGGACCAGCATGTCGTCGGCGTTGTCCACGGGACCGCCGAGGAAGTCGTGGAACGAGCTGTCCGGCGAGGCGCGGAAGGGCTGCTCGACGTGCTCCTGCGCCTCGTTCCCCGCCGCCGAGTGATACGACACTCCGGCCTGGACCGCCGCGCGGACCGCGAGCGCGAGCGGCCCGTCCGCGAAGAACGGCTCGTCGAAGAAGACGAGGTCGTCGGCGATCACGCCGGCACCGGCGGCCGCCAGGCAATTGACCGAGTCGATGAAGACCAGGCTCGAGGTGGCGCCCTCGGAGAAGAGGAGCTGGGCGCCCGGGGCGAGATCATGGACGATCTCGAGCAACGCCGTGCCCTCGTCGCCGCTGCCCGGGCGGCAGCGCACATCGGCGGGGACCGTGACCGGGGGCAGGTCGCCGGTCGCCTGCGCGTCGGCGGCATGATCGATGCCGTCCGAGATCACGCCGACGACCGTTCCGCTCCCATCGTAGCCGAGGCCACGGACCAGATCCGCGCGCGCGGCCGCGTCGCCCTCGCTGGTGACCGACCCGGTGCGGAGCCGGCCGCGCTCCGCGGGCCGGATCGCCAGCACGGAGGGAAGCGCGGCGAGGTCACGGAGCTGGCGCGCGTCGACGACAGCCTGCGCGCGGCTCCCGGCGCGGTCGACCATCTCGACCTCGACGCGGCAGGCCCGCAGCCGGGCGAGCGCATCCTCGTCGAGGGTGGCGAGCCGCACGTAGACGCGCACCCGTCCGTCGGCGACGTGCTGCATGGGCGCCGCGGCGACGAGTGGCGAGCGCGGAGACGTCTTGCGCACCGGCCACGCGAGCGGCCTGAGACGCGTGTCGAGCTTCCGCGCCGCGGGCACGAGGGCGCGCCTCTCCCTCGCCATGAGACGCGCCGCCCGCGCGGCGCCGAGGTCGTCGGTGCCGTCGGGGGCGGCGGCACGCGCTATTCCGGCGGCGAGGAGCGCGAGCGCCATCGCGGGGGTGCCTCTTCTCACGAGACGGCGCCCGCCTCCTTGGCCGCCGCGATCTCCTCCCACGAGAGCCCGAGCGCGAGCAGCACCTCCTCGGTGTGCTGCCCCAGGTCGGGTGCCGGGCGGAGCGCCGGGGCGGTCTCGTCGAAGTGGACCGGGCTCGCCACCAGCGTGAAGCGCGTGCCGTCGCCGCGCTCCACCTCGCGCAGGTAGCCGTTGGCGACCGCCTGCGGGTCGTCGGCCAGCTCGCGCGCGGTCTGCATCGGGGCCCACACGCCCTCGGCATCGGCCAGCGCGCGCCGCCACTCGGCGAGCGTGCGCGTGGCGAAGATCGCGTCCAGCTCGCGCACGCACTCGGTGCGGTGGGCGAAGCGCGCCCGGCCGTCGGCGAAGCGCGGGTCGGCGAGCAGGTCCGGGCGGCCGAGGCGCCGGCAGAGGTCGGGCCAGTAGCGGTCGGGCTGCAGCATGTTCAGGAAGAGCCAGCGCCCGTCCTTCGTCCGGTAGCTGTTGACGATCGGGTTCGGGGGCTGGGTGCGGTCGGAGACGGGGAGGTCGATGCCGAGGAGCTTGGTGGCGATGATGTCGGGCGCCATGATCCACATCGCCGTACCGAGGAGCGACACGTCGACCACCGCCGGCTCGCCGGTGCGCTCGCGGTGGAAGAGCGCTGCGGCGATGCCGCCCGCGACCGTCATGCCGCCCGCCGAGTCGCCGAAGGCGGCGCGCTGCATGACCGGCTGGGCGGCGCCGGGCGGCGTGAGCGCGTTGGCGATCCCGCCGCGGCACCAGAACGCAGCCGCGTCGTAGCCGCCCCGCTCGCGCTCGGGGCCGCGCGCGCCCTGCCCGTGGCCACGCACGTAGATGATCTTCGGGTTGACGCGGCGGATGTCGTCCACCTCGATCGCGAGCCGCCGCCGGGCCGCGGGGAGGAAGTTGGTCAAGAAGACGTCGGCCGTCTCGACCAGGCGGTAGAGGAGGTCGCGCCCGGCGGGGCGGCCGAGGTCGAGGCCGACGCTCCGCTTGCCGCGGTTCGGCTGCTCGACCATGAAGTTGACGCCGCCCGTTGGCGGGACGAGGCCGGAGGTGACGAGCCCGCGCTGCGGGTCGCCGCTGGTCGGGTGCTCGATCTTGATCACGTCCGCGCCCCAGTCGGCGAGCACGGCGCCCGCCGCCGGCACGAACCACCACTGCGCGACCTCGACGACGCGCACCCCATGCAGGACTCCGCTCATCGGCGGGTCGCTACCACGCCTTGCGGGCGGGCTGCCAGTCCTCGCGCGTGCGCGAGCGACGGCACGTTCGCGTGCCACGCGGGCAGGACCGCGGAGATCGCGATCTCCTCCAGCTCGGCCAGCACGAGCACGGCGGTCGCGAGACGGAAGGGCAGCGCGGGCCCGCCCGCGAACACGACCAGCGCGCTCGCGCCGCCGAGATACGCGGCGAGCTTCGCGCCGCGTGTGTGGTAGCTGGTCAGAGCGTGTGCGCGCGGCCGTGCGGGTCGCGGTAGACGAGGCGGATGCGGTGGCGCATCGGCTCTTCCCGCTGCCGGAGACGGCGGACCTCGGGTGTGGGAACGGACGGGTGGAAGGCCTCGATGCCGTAGTGCACCAGGAGCGGCACGACGGCGAAGCCGAACCCCAGGATGATCTTTCGCGCCGGCATGCGTTACCTCCTCGCCGAGAGAAGGCAGGTCGCGTGCCAGCCGCGATCGACGCCGCGGCTTCAGCGAACCCGGGGACTTGGCGGTGAGCCTAGCGCCGGGAGTCGGTCGCCCTGGTCATCCCATGAACACGGGACGGACAGCCGATGTGTAGTCCGCGAGGAACGCGCCCGCCCCCGCCGGCCCCGGCGTGCGGTCCACCCACTCGATCGCGAGCGCCTCCGGGGCGCCGCCGCGCGCGCGGCAGGCGTGGGCGAGGGCGGGGTCGTCGAGCGGGCGGCGCACGCGCGGCGCGGCGAGGGACTTCGTGCGCGCGGCCTCGCCGGGGCCCCACACCAGCTGCACCAGGCAGCGGTTCGCCAGGCTCGCCTGGCGGTAGACGCCGTCGAGCAGCCAGTGCGCCGAGGCGCCGTGCGTCGCCTCAGCGCGCGTCCACGCGAGCCAGCGGTGGGCGACGAGATCGTGCGCGAGGAGATCCGTCGAGGCGAGGACCAGGCCCGCGGCCGGCCGCGCCACGTAGCCGAAGTCGGGCCCGAAGGTCGTCTGCACGGCGGTGGCGTCGGTGACCACAAGCCGCAGGCGGTCGGCGATCGCGGGGAGGCGGTTCACCTCCGCGAACTTCTCCGCGAAGGAGTCGGCGTCACGGTGCAGCTCGAGACGGCTGTCCTCGCGCAGCCAGCCGACGCCGAGCTTCAAACCGAGCGTGGCGAAGGCGAGGGTGTGATGGCTCACGCGCGGCAGGTAGACGATGTGGTCCACCTCGGCGGCCGCGCGCGCGATCCACACCTCATCGCGCCAGCGGCCGCCGCCGGGGACGCGCTCGGCCAGGTAGGCGTCGTAGCCCGCCTCCTCGAAGGCGAGCGGCACCGCGCCCGCGGCCGTGGCGGCCTGCCAGAGGCCGTTCTGCTGCATGAGGGCGCGCGTCGACCCCTTGCGCTGGTGGCGGGTGTGGTGGACCAGGTGCACCCCGGCCTGGTCGCCGACCCACACCCTGCCCGCGCCGCGCGTGTAGAGGAGCCGCGCCAGCGCGAAGAGCGCGGCGGGCGAGCTGGTGGCGGGAAAGCGGCTCCCGGAGTTCGATGCGACCTTGACCAGGACGTGATCGCCGGGGGCGAGCCAGGCGAAATCGGTCGACGCGTCGACGACGCTCCTGAGCGCGCGCTCGAAGGCCCCCGGCTCGCCCGCCGGCACCCATCCCGCGGCGACGCGCGGCCGGTAGCCCGCGCACACGGCGGGCGGATCGCTCGCCGCCACCGCCCACGCGCGCAGCGGGAACACCAGGCTCGCGGCCGACGCCCCCAACCCGCGCAGCACCGCGCGCCGCGAGAGAGACGGCGCCATCCGCGGCTCGCTGTAGCACCGCGTCCCCCGGGTGTCGAGGTGAGGCGCCGACTTTTTTTCCGGCCGCGGTGCGCCTATTTGGCGGGCGGCTCCGGCCGCTTGCGCGCGGTCTCGGCCGCGTCGAGGGCGTCCTGTCCGGGATGCAGGCGCAGGCGCTCGAGGGTCTGGAGGACGCCGCGGAACGGGGACGTCGTCGGCGGAGCCGGCGGCTCCGTCCGCCGCTCAGCCATCCTGGGCGCGGCGGGCGCGCCGCGCTCGGCGGCGAGAGCCGGGGTGACCGCGACCGCCAGCGCAAGAGCCATGACGATGCCGCGCTTGCGTGTCACGTCCCATTGCTGGGCGCGAAACGCGCGCCCGTCAAGTCCCCCCAGGGCGTGAGCGCAGGAGCCCCATCGCTTGCCTCCTCCCCTGCCGGCGCCTACGGTCCGCCCCCAATGCCGCTCCGCGGCCAGCTGCCCGGCGGTCCGCTCGCCGCCGCCCTCGCGGTCGGCCTGGCGGTGCGCGTGCTGCGCCTCCTGCGCGACCCGCTCATCCATCCCGACGGACCTGCGTACCTGGACCTGGCGAGCGCCCTGCTGCGTGGGAAGGTCATGGCGGTGCTCGGCGGGTACTACTCGCCGCTCTATCCCGCCGCCGTGGCCGGGCTCGCGGCGACCGGGCTCCGGCTCGAGCTGGCCGGGCGCGCGACGGCGCTGCTCGCCGGCCTCGCCGCGCTGCCGCTCTTGTATGCGCTCGTGCGGCGCTGCGCGGGGGAGCGTGCGGCGGACGCCGCGGTCCTCGTCGCCGCGGTGCACCCGGCGCTCGTGAAGGCCTCCGCGCAGGTGCTCCCCGAGACGCTTGCCGGAGCGCTCCTGCTCGCCTGGCTGGTCGCGCGCCGGGCCGGCGTCGCGGGGGCGCTTGCGGCTGGGGCCTACCTGGCCCGTCCCGAAGGCGTCCTCCTGCTGCCGCTCGGCCTCTGGCGGCTCCGCCGCGCGCGCCTCGGCGCCCTCGTCCTCTACGCGGGCGCCGCCGTGGCCGTCATGGCGCCGGCGCTGGTCGCGCTCCGCGCCGAGACCGGCCACTGGCAGCTCTCGCCGCGAGAGGCGCGCGTCGCGCTCCTGACCGGCGTCCCAGGGGCGACGACGCTCGCCGAGGCCGCGCTCACGAACCCGGCGGCGCTCCTCGCGCGCATGGCGGAGGGTGTGGCGCGGCAGCTGCTCTACGACGCGACGGCGCTCGGGCCGCTCCTCGTGATCCCCTTCGCCCTGGGCCTCGGGACCGCGCCAGGGACGCGCGGTCCGCTCGCCGTCGCGGCCTGGTTCACGGCGCTCCCGCTGGCCCTCAACCCGAGCCCGCGCTACGCCGTGCCGCTCGTCCCGCTGCTCCTGCCGGCGACGGCCGCGGGTCTCCTCGCGCTCGGCGAGCGCCTGGGACGGCACGCGCGGCTCGCGACGGCCGCGCTCGGCTCGGCGCTCGTCGTGCAGGCCCTCTGGGTGAGCCACCCCCTCGACGCCGCCTGCTCGCGCGAGGTGAGCCAGCTCGTGCTCGAGCGCTACGGCCCGGGCCAGGCCCTGGTCGCGGTCGATGGGCGCTTCGCGTACGGCGCACACGGCCGCGCCCTCGTGCCGCCGACGACCGATCCGGAAGCTGCGCTCGCGCTCGCCCGCCGGAGCGGCGCGCGCCTCTGGCTCACGCGCCCGGCGTGGATCCGCCCGCCCTGGACGCCGCCCGCGGATGCGCGCGCCGTCGCGCGTCCGTGCGGCGGCACGTTCGTGCTCTTCGAGGTGGGCGGCTAGAGATCACGCGCGGCCGGCACGACCTCGTCGGCGAGGAGGCGGAGCGTCTCCGGCTCGGCGCGGTCGTGAAGGAAGAAGACGACGCCCTGGACGCCGAGCCGCGCGCGTGCCCGGATGCGCGCCACCACCTCGTCCGGCGTGCCGCAGTAGCCGCCCGCCGCGAAGCCCCAGCCGGGCCCGCCGAAGCGGCGCTCCGCCGTGGCACGCGCCTCGTCCACCCGCGCGCGCGTCGGGGCGAGCGCGAGCACCGCCTCCTCGGTGACGCGCAGGGTCGCCGGATCGCGGCCGATGCGCTCGCACTCGCGGCGCAGCACCGCGAGCTTCCGCGGCAGCTCGGCGAGCGCGTAGGTGGGGCAGTTCCACACGTCGGCGTGGCGCGCGACGAGCGGCAGGGTGCGCTTCTCACCCGCGCCGCCGACGTGGATCGGCGGGTGCGGCCGCTGCACGGGACGCGGCCGGCTGGGCGCGGCGCGCAGGCGGTAGTAGCGGCCGTCGTAGGAGGGTGCGTCCTCGGTGAAGAGGAGGCGGATCACCTCGATCGCCTCGGCGAGCCGGCCGGCGCGCTCGGCCGCCTTCGGGAAGTCGAGGCCGAACTCGGCGAACTCGGGCGCGTAGGATCCGCTGCCGAGGCCGAGCTCCACGCGGCCGCCCGAGGCGTGATCGAGCGTGATCGCCATCTTGGCGAGGAGCGCCGGATGGCGGAAGCCGCTCGCGAGCACGAGGTGGCCGAGGCGCACGCGCTCGGTCACCGCCGCGAGCGCCGCTGCCGTCGTCCACGCCTCGAAGGAGGGCACCGTCGGCAGCCCCGGCGGGTAGAGGTGGTCCATGAACCAGACGGAGTGGATGCCGAGGCGGTCGCAGGCGACGACGCGCGCGCGGAGGTCGTCCCAGGCGAGGCCGACTTGCGGGAGGTAGACGCCGATGTCGGCCATCGCGCAGGACCTTAGGCGAACGGGATGCATGCCGGCAAGGAGTATTCCTGGTGAAGGCGTGCGCCCCGCTTGCTCTCCCTTCGGAGCTGCGGCATGGCGTGGGTTGCATGGGTCTCACGACGATCAGGGTGCGCTTGAGCAACCCACGCGACCGGCGACGCGCCGTCGAGGAGGAGCTGCTCGTGGACTCGGGAGCGATATACGCCGTCGTTCCGGCGCCGGTGCTGCGGCGTATCGGGGTACGCCCGCGCGGGAGAGAAAGGTTCACGCTCGCCGATGGCACGCACATCACGCGCGAAGTGGGGACCGTCTTCCTCGAAATCGACGGACGCGAGGGGGCATCGAGGGTCGTCTTCGGGCGCCGGGGCGACGCGCCGCTGATCGGCGCGGTCGCGCTCGGGGAGCTCGGGCTCATGCTGCATCCTCTCAAGCGCACTCTGCGGCCGCTCCGCCTCCTGCTCGCCTCCCGCACGGGCCGTTTTCACGAAGGGAGAAACGACGTTCCCGCGGCCGAGCAACCATAGTAGAGGCACGTCGAGGATGAAGCTCTACGACTACCTGCCCTCCGGCAACGGCTACAAGGTCCGCCTCCTCCTCGCGCAGCTCGGCCACCGCTTCACCCTGATCGAGAAGGACATCGCGAAGGGCGCGACGCGCACGCCGGAGTTCCTTGCCATCAACCCGAACGGGCGCATTCCGGTCCTCGAGCTCGACGACGGCCGCCACCTCCCCGAGTCGGACGCGATCCTCTTCTATCTGGCCGAGGGCACGCCCTTCCTGCCCGAGGAGCGCTTCGCGCGCGCCGACGTGCTGCGCTGGATGTTCTTCGAGCAATACAGCCACGAGCCGTACATCGCCGTGGCGCGCGCCTGGCTCCACGTGTTCACCGGCCGGCAGGTCGAGCCCGAGCGGTTGCGGGAGAAGATGGAGGGCGGCTACCAGGCGCTCGACGTGATGGAGCGTCACCTCGCGAGCCGGCGGTTCTTCGTCGACGAGCGCTACACGATCGCCGACATCGCGCTCTACGCCTACACGCACGTCGCCCACGAGGGCGACTTCCACCTCGGGCGCTACCCCAACGTTCGCACCTGGCTCGCGCGCGTCGCGAGCCAGCCGGGGCACGTGCCGATCACGCAGCGGGAGTTCGACTGAGCCGTGCCCGCCCACCGCGACCTCGTCGTCGAGCAGTTCACCAAGCAGGCGGTGCCGTTCTCGACCGCGCCGGGCGTGCGGGACGAGGAGGCCCTGCGGCTGCTGGTCGACTTCACCGGGGCGGGGCCCGAGGACACGGTACTCGACGTCGCCTGCGGCCCCGGGCTCGTGGTGTGCGCCCTCGCCGCGGTGGTGCGCCACGCGACCGGCATCGACGTGACGCCGGCCATGATCGAGCGGGCGCGCGCGCTCGCGGCGGAGAAGGGGCTCGGCAACGTCACCTGGCAGGTAGGCGACGTGCTGCCGCTCCCGTACCCCGACGGCGCGTTCTCGCTCGTCGTCTCGCGCTTCGCGGTCCACCACTTCCCCGAGCCGAGCGCCGTGCTCGCCGAGATGAAGCGCGTGTGCGCGCCGGGGGGCCGGGTCGCGCTGGTGGACGTCGCGGCATCGGAGGACCCGGCGAAGGCGGCCGCGCTCAACCGTATGGAGAAGCTCCGCGATCCGTCGCACGTGCGCGCGCTCACGCTGGCGGAGCTGCGAGCGCTCTTCGGCGAGGTCGGCCTTCCGGCGCCGCGCGCGGCGTTCTACGAGCTCAAGTCGGAGCTGGAGGGGCTGCTCGAGCGGTCGTTCCCCGAGCCGGGGGACGCGGAGAAGATCCGGCGGATGTTCATCGACTCGCTCGACGATGACGGGCTCGGGTTGGGGACGCGACGGCAGGGGGAGCGGGTCGTGTTCGCCTATCCGGTCGCGGTTTTGGTCGCGGCGAGGACGGCGTCCGCGGCGGGTAGCTGAGGGCCGACTCCCGTGCTCGCTCCACGCCCGGGCAATGGGTGAGCCTGGTGCATCCTCGCCCTCAGCGCCACGGGCTTACTAGCCCGTTCCCGCAGGGTAGCAGCGGGCCCTTGCTGGCCTATGACGGGGTCAGCAAGCAATCTCGGTAAGTTATCGTGCGATGCGCGGAGCGTCCTGGAGCTATGCGGCGGGCGGGTGGTACCATGGTGTTATGCGGGTCCGTCACGGCCAGCCGCGCGATCCGAGCGATGGCGGCTCTGGGCTGTTCTGACCGCGTTGGTTTCGTCAAGCGGATCGTCGAGCGCGCGATGAGGCGAGGACCTGCTCCGCCGCGGCCTCCCCACTGCGCACGCAGTCCGGCACGCCCACGCCGCGGTAGGCCGCGCCCGCGAGCGCGAGCGCCGGCAGTGCCGCCACCCGCGCCTCGATCGCCGCCACGCGCTCGAGGTGGCCGACCACGTACTGCGGCATGGCGAGCCGGTGCCGATGCACGCGCACCAGCTCGGGGGCGGCGGTGATGCCGGCGAGAGCCCTGAGCTCGCCGCGCACCACTTCCACCAGCGCGGCGTCGTCACGCGCGAGCAGGTCCGGCCGGAGCGCGCCGCCCACGAACGCCCGCACGAGCTCGTGCCCCTCGGGGGCGCGCCCCGGGAACTTGCGGCTCGCGTAGGTGCAGGCGATCAGCGCGCGGCGCTCGACGGCGGGGACGACGAAGCCGAAGCCGCGCACGCCGGGCGCGTCGGCGCTGCGGTAGGCTAGCGTCACGGTCGCCGAGGAGGCGTACTCGATCTCGCCGAGCAGGCGGCCGAGCCCTGCATCGAGCGGCGCGAGGAGGGGCGCCACCGCGTGGGCGGGCGCGGCCAGCACGAGGGCGTCGGCGGCGAGCGCATCGCCGCCCGCGCGGAGCCGCCACGTCGCACCGTCGCGCACGAGCGCGCCGACGGGCGCGCGCAGCCGCACGACGCCCTCCGGGAGCCGCCGCGCGAGCGCCTCGACGAGGGCGCCCATGCCGTCCGCGGGCGCGGCGAAGAGCGAGTAGCGCGCTCCCGCTGCTCGACTCGCTCCTTGCTCGGCGCGGAGGCCCCGGATCACGCTGCCGTGCTTCCGCTCGAGCTCGCGGAAGCGCGGCATGGTCGCCGCCAGCGAGAGCCGCTCCGCGTCCGCGGTGTAGATGCCGCCGGCGAGCGGCTCGGCCACCCGCTCGAACGCCTCGCGCCCCAAGCGGCGGCGCACGAAGTGGGCGAGGCTCTCGTCGGCGGCGTCCGCGTCGCCCGGCAGGACCAGGTCGAGCGCCATGCGGAGCTTCCCGCGCCAGGAGAAGAGGGGCGAGGCGGCGAGGGCGCGAAGGTCCGTCGGCGCGAGCAGCAGGAAGCCCTCGGGCAGCGGCTCGATGCGGCCGTCGTGCACGACGTACGTGCGCCGCTCGCCCTCGCGCGTGCCGACCAGCGACACGCCGAGGCGCTCGCACAGGTCCACCGCCCAGGGCTTCTCCGTGAGCAGCGCATCGGCGCCCGCCTCGATGGTGAACCCGCCTGACCGCTCGGTCGCGATCGACCCGCCGAGCCGGTCGCCCGCCTCGAGGAGCACGACCTCGCGCACGCCGCGCTCGACCAGCCGGTGCGCCGCCGCGAGCCCGGCCACGCCGCCGCCCACCACGGCGACGCGAGCGCTCATGCGGCGGTAGCCGCGACCACCTCGGCCAGCATCTGGATGAAGAGGGGATGGTCGTTCACGGTGCTGGCGCGCGCGAAGCCGAGGCCGAGCGAGCCCGCCGTGGCGCGCGCCGCGACGTCGAGGTCGTAGAGCACCTCGACGTGATCGCAGACGAAGCCGACCGGCACGACCACGACGTCGCGCGCGCCGTCTGCGGCGAGCGCGCGGAGCGCGTCGTTCACGTCGGGCTCGAGCCAGGGCTCGCGCGGGCTCCCGCTGCGGCTCTGGTAGGCGACCTGCCAGCGGGTGCGGCCGAGCTGCTCGGCGACGGCGCGCGATGACGCCGTGACCTCCGCCAGGTACGGCGCGCGCGCCGCCATCGCGACCGGCACGCTGTGCGCGGTGAAGACGAGCGGCGCCGCGGCGCGGCGTGATGCGGGTAGCGTCACCAGCGCCGCGGTCACCGCGTCGGCAACCGCGGTCACGAAGAGGGGGTGCGTGTGCCAGGGGCCGACCCAGCGCACCTCGGGCGCGCGCGCGCCGAGTGCGGCACGCGCGGCCTCCACCTCCTCTAGGTAGCGCTCGCGGCTCGCCTCGCTTGCGTGCGGCGTGAGGATGACGCCGATCGCGTGCCGGACGCCGTCGGCCGCCATGCGCGCGAGCGTGTCGGCGAGGTAGGGCTCCCAGTGGCGCATGCCGACGTAGACGCGAAGGGCCGGGCCCGTGGCGGCGAGCGTCGCCTCGAGCTTCTGCGCCTGGCGGAAGGTGAGGTCGTTCAGCGGCGAGCGGCCGCCGATCGCCTCGTAGTGACGGACCACTTCGTCGATTCGGCTGGTGGGAACGGAGCGCTCCCGCCCGCGCAGCACGTTCGCGAGGAAGGGACGTATCTCCTCCGCACGCGTCGGCCCGCCGAAGGCGAGCAGCAGCACCCCATCCGCGGGCATGCTACCGCGCCGACAGCTCGTGGACGGCGTCGACCAGCGCGCGCACGTGATCGACCGGGGTCTCGGGCAGGATGCCGTGGGCCGAGACGCGCCCACGCCGCGTCCAGGTCGACGCGCCAGTCGAGGCCGATCACATCGCCGCCCGCGGCGCGCATCGCCTCGAGGAGCCCGGCCGTCCCGGTGCCGAAGTGGATGACCGGCGTGCCGGGCGTCACCCGGCCGATCAGCGCACGCACGTGCGGCAGCACCTGGGCGCGGTAGTCGGCGGGCGAGAGGCAGCCGACCCAGCTGTCGAAGAGCTGCACCGCATCCGCGCCGGCGGCGATCTGCGCGTTCAAGTACGCGGCGACGACGCACACCAGGCGCTCCATGAGCGCGCGCCACGCGCCGGGGTCGGTCGCCATGAGCGCCTTGGTGCGCGCGTAGGTGCGCGAGCCGCCGCCCTCGACGAGGTACGAGGCGAGCGTGAAGGGCGCGCCGGCGAAGCCGATGACCGGCACGCGCGCCGGGAGCGCCGCGCGCGAGCGTTTGACCGCCTCGGCGACGTAGCCGAGCGCCGCCGGATCGACCTCCGTGAGGCGGTCCACGTCGGCGCCGGAGCGCACGGGGCGGCGGATCACGGGCCCGTCGCCGCGCGTGAACTCGAGCCCGACGCCCATCGGCTCGAGCACGAGGAGGATGTCGGCGAAGACGATCGCCGCGTCGACGCCGAGGCGGAGCGCGGCCGTCACCGTCACCTCGGCCGCGGCGTCGGGCGATTTGCAGAGCGCCAGGAAGCCGAGGCGCGCGCGGACCGCGCGGTACTCGGGCATGTAGCGGCCTGCCTGCCGCATGAGCCAGACGGGCGTATGGGGCACCGGCTCGCGGCGGCACGCCGCCAGGAAGGGGGGCGCTTCCACCGCGGGGAGAGCTACGCGAAGGGCGGACGCGAATCAATCGAGCCTGGCAGCGCGGCGCGCGAGCCGCTAGACTCGGCGGTCGTGCGCTCCGTCCGCTGTCCGACGTGCCGGCGTGAGACGCCGTGGGAGGGGAACCCGCACCGCCCCTTCTGCTCAGAACGCTGCCGGGTGCTCGACCTGGCCGCCTGGGCCGACGAGCGCTATCGCATCCCGGGAGAGCCGGTCCCCGCCGAGCCCGACACTCCGGACGCGCCGGGCGGGCCGCCGCCGGGCCGCGGGCGCTAGGACGTGCCCGTCCACCCGACGGCGATCGTCGACCTGCGCGCCGTGCTCGACCCGAGCGCGGAGATCGGCCCCTACGTCGTCATCGACGGGCCGGTCGCGATCGGCCCGCGCACGCGCGTGCTGGCGGGCGCGTACCTGACGGGGCGTACCGAGATCGGCGCCGACAACGTCGTCCACCCCGGCGCCGTGCTCGGCCACGAGCCGCAGGACCTGGCCTACCGCGGCGCGGAGACGGGGCTCCGCATCGGCGACCGCAACGTCTTCCGCGAGCACGCCGAGGTGCATCGCGGCACGCAGCCCGGCACGTGGACCGAGATCGGCGACGACAACTACCTGATGTCGCAGGCGCACGTGGGTCACAACTGCAGGCTGGGAAGCAACGTCATCATGGCGACCGGCGCGACCCTCGGCGGGCACGTGGTGGTGGAGGACCAGGCCTTCATCTCCGGCAACTGCGTCGTGCACCAGCACTGCCGCGTCGGGCGCCTCGCCATCATGCGCGGGCTCTCGCGCGCCTCGCGCGACCTGCCGCCCTTCGCGATCATCGACGGCACGCACACGGTGCGCGGCCTCAACCGCGTCGGGCTGCGCCGCGCCGGCTTCGATCGCGAGCGCATGCGCGCGCTCGCCACCGCCTTCCGCATCCTCTTCCGCGCGCGCACCAATCTCGCCGCGGCGATCGCGCGCGTCGAGGCCGAGGTGCGCTCGCCCGACGTCGACCATCTCCTCGCCTTCATCCGCAGCTCGCGCCGCGGCGTCGCCTTCGGGCCCGTGCGCGCGGGGACGGATGACGGGGCGGAGGACGAGTGAGGTTCACCTTGCGCGGCCGCGACCCTTGCCGTAGGCTCGGGCCGCGTTCTCGCCGGGTGCTCGCGTGCTGAATCGACGCCGCTTCATCGTGGGGGCCGCGCTGATCGCGGCGGCCGTCTCCTACCTGGTCTACGCCGGCATCCGCACCACCTCGATGTACTACTTCGAGCTGGGGGAGTTCGTCGCGCGCCGCGACGGGCTCGTGGGCGAGACGCTCCGCGTGAAGGGCTGGGTGAAGCAGGGCAGCGTCAGCTGGGACGCGCACACCAACGAGCTCGCCTTCGAGCTCGCCACCAAGGATGGGGGGAGCCGGGTTCCGGTCGCGTACCGCGGCATCCGGCCCGACATGTTCTCCGAGGGACGCGAGGTGGTGGTCGAGGGACGCTACCAGCAGGGTGGGCTCGCCGCGCGCCAGATCATGACCAGCTGCCCGTCCAAGTACGAGCCCGCGGTCGCCGGCGGCGCGCCGCGAGCGGGGTCCTGAGCCATGCCCGAGGTCGGCCGCCTCGCCGTCTGCCTGGCGCTCCTCTTCGCCGCGTACGGCGTGCTCGCGGGAGTGGCCGGTGGCCTCCGCCGTCGGGCACACCTCGTCCGCTCCGCCGAGCACGCCGCCTACGCCGTGTTCGGGCTGGTCGTGATCGCGACCGCGATCCTGCTGCGGGCTCTTCTCCGCCACGACTTCACGCTCGAGTACGTGGCCGCCTACTCCTCGAGCACACTCCCCACGCAGTACACGGTCGCCGCGCTGTGGGGCGGGCAGAAGGGGTCGCTCCTCTTCTGGAGCCTCCTGCTGACCCTCTTCACGACCATCGTGCAGGTGCAGAACCGCGAGCGGAACCGCGCCCTCATGCCGTTCGTGACCGCGACGCTCATGACCGTCGCGGTCTTCTTCCTCTCACTCCTCGTCTTCGTGACCGATCCCTTCGAGCGCCTGCCGGTCGCGGCGCGCGAGGGCGCGGATTTGAACCCGCTCCTCCAGAACTACTGGATGATGATCCATCCGCCGTCGCTCTACACGGGCTACGTGAGCGCGTCGGTGCCCTTCGCGTTCGCCATCGCGGCGCTCGCGACCGGGCAGCTGGGCGACCAGTGGACGCGCAGCGTGCGCCGCTGGGCGCTCTTCTCGTGGGCCTTTCTCTCGCTCGGCAATCTCCTCGGCGCGCGCTGGGCCTACGAGGTGCTCGGCTGGGGCGGCTACTGGGCCTGGGACCCGGTCGAGAACGCGGCCTTCATGCCCTGGCTGGTGTCGACCGCCTACCTCCACTCGGTGATGATCCAGGAGAAGCGCGACATGCTGCGGGTGTGGAACGTGGTGCTCGTGCTGCTCACCTTCGCGCTCACCATCTTCGGCACGTTCCTCACGCGCAGCGGCGTCATCTCCTCGGTGCACTCCTTCACGCAGTCGGGCCTGGGGCCATTCTTCATCGGCTTCCTCGTCTTCGTGCTGCTGGTGGCGGGCGGGCTCCTCGCCTACCGGCTCCCCGACCTGCGCACGCGGGCGACCATGGAGTCGTTCCTCTCGCGCGAGGCGGCGTTCCTGTTCAACAACCTGGTGCTGGTGGGGATCGCGTTCGCGGTCTTCTGGGGGACGGTCTTCCCGGTGCTCTCGGAGTGGGTGCGGGGGGTGAAGATCACGGTCGGGCCGCCCTTCTTCAACCGCGTGAACGCGCCGCTCGGCCTCGTCCTCCTCTTCCT
>WNGD01002449.1_pt1 | contig 19383 bp, 21 predicted proteins | sample 5400671 | NCBI WGS metagenome assembly WNGD01 (sample SAMN13153369, study PRJNA577476) | soil metagenome | isolation source: 40 cm soil or saprolite under grassland replicate 2 | place: USA:California | collected 2016-06-15
TGACAATGGGTTAAAAGGGTACAAAGGTTCGCAGTCGATTCCACCGACTCTCGGTGCCGTGAAAGGGGTCGATATCGCAAGTTTCTGTGTTGAAAGAGGGAGGGTAGGATCAAGTAAAACTTGGAACGTTAGATAAACTTTTCGATCCCTTTGCTGGTGGTGGCTCTATTCCATTAGAGGCGCAGCGGCTTGACTTAGAAGCGCATGCCAGCGACCTTAATCCAGTGGCAGTACTAATTAATAAAGCTTTGATAGAGATTCCGCCAAAGTTCATCAATCGCCCCCCGGTTCATCCCGGCAGGCATCAATTGTTCGAAAATCAAAACAATGATTGGAAGGGCGCGCATGGGTTGGTCAATGATATTCTCTACTATGGCAAATGGATGCGCGATGAAGCAGAGAAGCGTATTGGCCACCTCTATCCAAAAGTGACTTTGCCTAAAGAACATGGTGGTGATGCCATGACGATTGCCTGGCTCTGGGCCAGAACTGTAAAATGCCCTAATCCTGCTTGTGGTACTCAAATGCCACTCGTACGATCTTTCCAGCTGTCTAAAAAGAAAGATAGAGAAGCATGGGCCGAGCCTATTGTAAATCACACTACAACGCTGCCCACAATTAGCTTTGTTATCAGAACAGACTCTGATAAACTTCAAGATGGTACTGTTAATCGTCGGGGGGCTAAATGTATTGTTTGTGGAGCTAGCGTGCCTTTTGATCATATCCGTAGCGAGGGACAAGCCGGGCGTATGGGAACACAGTTGTTGGCTATCGTTGCTAAGGGTTCAAATGGACGTGTCTATCTTGCTCCAACTCAAGAACATGTAGCTGTTGCTGAACAAGTTGTACCCTCCTGGAGCCCAGAGGTAGCCTTACCTCATAATCCTAGAGACTTTAAAACACCAAATTATGGAATGACAACTTTTGGTGATCTTTTCACCTCTCGCCAACTTGTCGCACTCACTACATTCAGCGATCTCATCCAGGAAGTTCACCAGCGTGTACTTGCCGATGCCAGCACAGCTAACTTGCCCAATGATGCTCAACCACTCCATGCTGGCGGTTGTGGGGCACTGGCGTACGCGGATGCTGTAGCGACGTACTTAGCTTTTGCCTGCGATAAATATGCTGTGTATGGATGCGCTTTAGCTCCTTGGTATCCTAAGGAAGATCGACCTAAGATGCTTTTTGCGAATCAGGCTATCCCAATGGTTTGGGATTTTGTCGAAGTAAATCCTTTTACAGAAATTGGGGGATCAATTGTACAGTCAATTGCTATTGTTGCTGATTCTGTTTTATCTGTTCTATCTGTTTCAAAGCGTACCTCTGGATTCGTCTCTCAAAGAGATGCTGCCACTGCTACTGTAGATCTAATGAATCCAGTAGTTGTTTCTACTGACCCACCTTACTATGATAATATCGGGTATGCAGATCTCTCTGATTTTTTCTATGTATGGCTACGTCGCTCATTAAGTGGCATCTATCCTGAATTATTTGGCACTATGCTGGTGCCTAAAGCTCAGGAACTGATAGCGGCACCCTACCGGTCTGGGGGCAATAAGAGACATGCACAGGAGTTTTTCGAGACAGGACTGGGCAAAGCATTTGAACACATGCGCACGATACAACACCAAGATTATCCTCTTACCGTCTACTATGCCTTCAAGCAATCAGAGTCTGAAGTCGAAGAGGACGTTGAAGATAAGATAAAGAAAAATAGCAATAGTAAGATGACAGCCTCAACTGGTTGGGAGACGATGTTGGAGGGACTCATCAATTCAGGCTTTTCTATTACTGGTACATGGCCAATGCGTACAGAGCGAGAGGGTCGAAGTATTGGGAATGGTGCCAATGCTCTTGCATCCTCCATCGTGCTTGTTTGCCGTCCTCGTCCAATCGAAGCTCCCATAGCAACGCGCGGTGAGTTCCTGCGTGCGTTGCGCAAAGAACTGCCCGAGGCGCTGCGCAAGTTGCAACATGGGAGCATAGCACCAGTGGATCTGGCGCAAGCAAGCATCGGGCCAGGAATGAGCATTTATTCGCGCAATAGTCAGGTGGTGGAGTCGGATGGAACGCCACTGCGGGTACGCACAGCGCTACAGATGATCAACCAGGAGTTGGACGCAGCGTTGGCCGAGCAGGAGGGTGAGTACGATAGAGAGACGCGCTGGGCCATTGCCTGGTTTGAGCAGTATGGTATGCAGGAAGGTGAGTATGGCGTGGCCGAGACGCTCTCCAAAGCGAAGAATATGAGTGTGGCCCGCCTGGAGCATACCGGCCTAGTCGTGTCAAAGGCGGGGAAAGTCAGGCTGAAGAGACGCGAAGAGTTACCCAGGGAGTGGACAGCACCCAACAGCACAGTCTGGGAAGTCGCGCAGCGCATGATCTACGCGCTGTTAGAGGGCAAGGGAGAGATGGGAGGCGAGATCGGTACGGCCAATATCCTGCGGCAGGCTTTGTCACTGAGCGAGAGCGTGCGCGACCTGCTGTACCGACTGTATACGGTATGTGATCGCAAGGGGTGGACACAGGAGGCGCTGGCCTATAATGGCCTGGTGACTTCATGGACGCGGATTACGGACCTCGCCCATCGCAGGCCAACGGCGATGCAACAGGCAACACTGCTTTAGGGGCACATTAGCGGATAAGGCACGGGTAGACGGTATTTTTCGCTATGAGATGAAGGCGCATCACTGAGAAAATGGCGTGGCCTCGTCCTACTCAGAGACGGAGGCGCATTCCTGAATGGAGAGTTGGCCCATGCGCCCGTCTCAGGGAATATGCTCATTTTATAATAATATATCAGGGGGAGAGAATCAGGCATGTCACAGAGCAATCGCGAGCGCGTCGGCAAGGCGTTAGATATTTTGAATACAGGCTTGCAGCCTTTTGTTGAACGCGAGATGCAGGCGAAATATGGAACGCGCTGGCGCTACGAGGCACTGAATTCGCTGCGTGACCAACATATCTCAAAGGATGGTAATGATCTGCACCTGGATACGCAGGGACTGCTGCTCATTTTGTGGGACCAGTGGCACAATGTCTTCAGAAATGTGCTGGGCCAGGCCGAGCGCACCCTGGTGAGCGAGCTGCGCGAGGTGCGCAATAGTTGGGCACACCAGAGTCCGTTGAGCCTGGATGACACGTACCGGGCGCTGGATAGCGTGCAGCGCTTGCTCAGCGCAATTTCTGCGGCAGCAGAGGCTGACGAGGTGGAGAAGCAGAAACGAGAAATTTTGCGTCAGCGCTTTGAGGAACAGGCACGGCAGGAGACACGGAAGCTCAGCGGTCCATTAAAAGCCAGTAGCGCTGTGGTGATTGGAAGCAACGGCAGCGGGTTGCGGCCCTGGCGCGAGGTCGTGACGCCCCAGCCCGATGTCGCCTCGGGGAGTTACCAGATCGCAGAATTCGCAGCGGACCTGGGGCGTGTTCACAAGGGCGAGGGATCAGACGAGTATCGCAAGCCACGGGATTTTTTTCAGCGCACCTTTTTGACGTATGGCCTGCGCGGGTTGCTGGGCAATGCGCTCCTGCGGCTGAGTGGCAAGGGCGGTGATCCCATCGTCGATTTGCAGACCAACTTTGGCGGTGGTAAAACCCACTCACTATTAGCGCTCTACCATCTTTTCTCTGGCACGCCCGTCGCGGACCTGATCGGGATCGAACCAGTGCTGCAAGAAAGTGGTATTGCTCTACCGCCCACAGCCAGGAGAGCCGTGCTGGTGGGGTATGAACTTTCGCCGGGGCAAGCGCGGCCTAAGCCAGATGGTTGCCTGGTGCATACCTTGTGGGGCGAGCTGGCCTGGCAACTCTTGGGGCGCGAGGGCTTCGCACTGGTCGCCGAGGCCGATCGGCAGGGGGTCAGCCCGGGTTCTGATATCCTCGTGGAATTGTTTCAGAGGGCCGCGCCCTGCCTGATCCTGATCGACGAATGGGTGGTCTTCGCCCGCCAGTTGTATGGTGTCTCCGGCCTGCCCGCCGGCTCGTTTGATGCCAACCTCAGTTTTGCCCAGGCGCTGACCGAGGCGGCCAAAGCCTCGCCGCGCACGCTGGTCGTCGCGACCATTCCCGCCTCAGATTCAGAGACCGGAGGCGAGGGAGGACGTGAGGCCGCGACCAGGCTGAAAAATATCTTTGGGCGTGTCGAGTCTCCCTGGCGGCCAGCCGACGCAGAAGAGGGGTTTGAGATCGTGCGGCGGCGGATTTTCCAGCCGATTACCGATCCCGCGCTATTTGTCGCGCGCGATGCCGTCGCTAAGACTTTTGCCAACCTCTATCAGAGTCAGCCACAGGAGTTTCCCGAAGGCTGCCGCGAATCGGCCTACGAGAAGCGCATCAAAGACTCTTACCCCATTCATCCCGAACTCTTTGATCGCCTCTATAGCGACTGGTCGAGTCTGGAGAAATTCCAGCGCACACGCGGCGTTCTGCGCCTGATGGCCGCCGTGGTACACGCGCTGTGGCAGCAGAACGACACTAGTGCGCTGATCTTACCGGCCATGGTGCCCATCAACGAGCGAGCGGTGCAGTTTGAGCTGACACACTACCTGGAAGACAATTGGGTGCCAATCATTGAGAAAGATGTCGATGGCGCCAATTCGCTGCCGCAGCGCATCGATAGCACCAACGCCGCGACGATAGGACGCCACTTCGCGTGCAGACGGGTCGCACGCACCATCTATTTGGGCTCAGCACCCCTGGCGAAATCCCTCCACCGAGGTCTGACCGAGCAGCAGATTAAACTGGGCTGTGTCCTGCCCGGCGACAATGTCGCCACCTTTGGCGATGCCCTGCGCAGACTTTCTGAACAGGCGCACCACCTCAACCTGGATGGGCAACGCTACTGGTACTCGACGCAACCCACGGCGACGCGACTGGCTAACGATCGCGCCTCGCAATATGCGGAAGAGGATGTGCTCTTGAAGATCGAGGAGTGGCTGAAAAAACACGAGGCCAACGCGAACACTCGTGGCGACTTCGCGCGCATCTACCCTTGTCCACCGACGACGGGCCATGTGCCGGATGACGATCGGTCGGTGCGGCTGGTCATGCTCAAACCGGAGTGTACGCACGGCCTCAAAGATCAGAAGAGCCAGGCGATCCGCGCCGCGCGGGATATGTTGGATCATCGCGGCAACAGCCGACGCGGCTATCGCAACACCCTGGTATTTCTCGCGGCTGACCGCAATCGCGTAGAGGAACTCAAACAGGGCATGCGCCAGTACCTGGCCTGGGAATCGATCTGCACCGATAGCGTCGCACTCAACCTCGATCCATTCCAGAACAAGCAGGCCCAGACGCAGCGTGACTCTGCCGAAGAGACCATCAAGGCACGCATCCCCGAAACCTACATCTGGCTGCTCGTGCCAGAACAGACCGATGCGCGGCAGCCCACGCAATCCACCCAGTTGACCGAGACGAGGCTCCAGCCCCAGGGTTCGCTCGCGCTCAATGCCAGTCGTAAGCTGCGCAACGAGGATGTGCTCACCATCCAGTATGCCGGAACACTTTTGCGCCGAGACATGGATACTATCCCGCTCTGGCGGGGCGAGCATGTCACGATCAAAGAATTAGCCGATTTCTTCGCCACCTATCCCTATCTCAAGCGGCTCAAAAACACAGAAGTTCTGCTCAAGGCCATTGAGGAGGGACTGAACAATCCCTCCTGGAACATGTTCACCTTTGCCTACGCAGACGGCTACGACGACGAGCGCAAACACTACCTCAACCTGCGCGCAGGCCAGCCAATCCAGGTCACTGCTGATGGGCCTGGCGTCCTCGTCAAGCCTGACATTGCCATGGCTCAGATAGCCGCCGACGCTGAAATCGCCGAGCAAGCGAAAGCCCGCGCGCGCGCCGCCGCTGCTGCCTACGCTGAGCAGTCTACGGCCTCCTCGGCAGTAGCGGAACGAGGGGATTCTCTCATCCAGGAACAACCGGTATCGACTCCGCTTTTTCCGGCACCACCATTCCCCTCGCCAATCGAGGTGGAGAAACCGAAAACACGCTTCCATGCGACGATCAAACTCGATCCACGACAGCCGGGCAAGCCTATGCAGAACATCGGTGCCGAGGTCTTGCAGCATCTGACCAGCCTCCTGGATTGCAAGGTCGAGGTCACGCTGGAGATCCACGCCGAATATTCCATCGGTTTCCCCGAGGATCTTCAGCGGATTATCAAAGAGAACTGTGCCACGCTGAAGTTTGAGAAGGATGTCGATTTCGAGGAGATGTAGCTGACGAAAGTTGCCTGGCCTACAGTATTAAGGCCTGAATCCCTATGCATTCGTTTATACTGGCAGATGCAAGGCAACATATTGCTTGGACAATGCTTTGTACGGAAGATAGAAGCAAAGTTTACTCCTGCATTCATACGTAATTCGCTTTTATCACGCTTTACTCTTTCCTCTGCTAGAATATGTGTAGGAGACGCTTAAATCTAATGAAAGAAATGGACAGCAAAACTATGGCCAATTCACTACCAGATAGCGAGCATATATGGCCTACACGAGTAAACAAGCCCCGCTCGGTTGCCGCTGTTTCGCATGAGTTTCTGTCCAGATTAGTTACTGAACTTGATGAGGATGCTGTTACCGCTATTATCTTGACCGGCAGCGTCGCTCGCGGTGAAGCTACACCCTATAGCGATGTAGATCTCACAAGATTTGTACAGGAAGGCTCCGAATACACAGCATACAAGCCATACACCTACCGTGAAGGTCGCCTCATCAGTATTAACACACGAACCATCTCTCATTATCGGGAGCAATTCACCGTCCCACAAGAGGCGATTTTTGTGATACCAAACCTCAGAGAGGCTCGCATCCTCCTGGATAAAGACAGAGTCTTCCGCACGTTGCAGCAGGAAGCCGAAGCCTGGACCTGGGAACCCTTACAGGAAGCGGCCAATAACTATGCCGCTGGCATCCTCATCACGTACATCGAGTATGTCCATAAAACCCTGAGAGCCTTCCTTCACCAAGATATCTTCGCGCTTTCTGAGATGACGTTGGGACTTTTCTCCGCGCTTACGGATGCCATCGCAGTACACAGGGGAATGCTGGTCGCAAGTGGAAATACTTACTTCCGGCAACTGCAAGAAACCGTCGGACAGGAATCGCCTTGGTCATACCACCATCGACGTATTGCCGGGATTAATACAGAGGTCTCCACGCAGGCCAAAGGTATCACCGCTCTTCGTCTGTATCAAGAAACGGCTCAGCTCCTCTGGTCGGCGCTTGATCTCACCGATCAGGAAACAGTGGCACAGGCGCTGACTGTGATTGACCATGCACTGCAAAGCAACGGCGAGGGATGAAGCAGTGAACTTCTTCTCGCGGTATGTATTTCACACCAGAAACAAATCAGCGAGCTCCTTGACTTTTCGCTCATGGGGCCATCTCGCTAGCATCTGCTGGTGAATGTTGAATAGTTCGCTCGCATGCAGGTCTGAGCCAAAGGCAGAAGCAGCTGCGGCCAATACCTCGAACCTGCTCTTACTCAGTTCTAAGTCACCTCTTGCCATGGAGACAATGACAAAATATCTCAAGAGTTCCATGCGCCGGGGCGTTATAGTATCAGGGACAAATTTACTCGCCTCCGCAACGGCTTTCCATGCCTCTTCTGGCTGGTTCAATTCCAATCGTACGTACATCTCATTAAAGTGCAGGATGTAGCGGTTTGAGTGGGTATAGGAATAGCTCGGATCATCCTCTGCATTGTTGGGTGATACATCCATTGCGAGACCGATGTAACGCAATGCGTCTTGCTCTTGGCCCAATTCTGCACATGAGGTTGCTAACTCCGAAAAAATACGGCCCTTCATCAAAGGGGAGACCTCTTTGACGTATTGCAGTGCTTGTCGGTTGAGCTGTATGGTGGGACGCTTCCGATAAAATAGGGTGTTTGCTTCTCTGATGAGAGAGGCGACCTCAAGATTGGGGTCGCTGGCGACGTGTGCATAGAGTGCCGCTTGTTTGCAGTGTCGTAATGAGGTATTGAAATCCTCTCTCGTAAGCGTAATTTCCGCTCCCAACTGATGCGCTTGCGATAAAAGCGAAGCTGCAATCTTCTGATGCTTTGAAGATTGCTGCGCAAGCTGCGTAAGATGCGAGATGTATGTTGGCAGAACCGTTTCCACTTCTAACCATTCTTGAGGACCTGCATAATAGAGTCGCCAACATGCTGGGATGCTCGTGATATAGAGTGGCAATAGTTCTTCAGCGGCGAAAGGAAGAGATGAAGTATCTTCTGGCTGTCTGAGGCCGAGGAGGGCGACAGGGAGCCCTGCCAGAAAAATGAGTGCCTCTCTTCTCGAAAAGGCTTTCCGTCCCTGCTGTTGAGCCACATCATCAAGTCTCTTCATCTCTCGCTCCGTATTGTATAGAAGTTCATCGAGGGTCCACTGGTACTGATCCTGCGCCATCAGGAGGGCAGCGATACCGATGCTGAACATGCCCACTGCTGGTGTGATCAAATGCTTTTGTGGCACTGAAGCATAAGAAGAATATGCGCTACCATCTCTCTGCTCGTCAATCTCTGCAAGGGATTCTCCATTTATATGGTCGAGAGCACTCTTCCTCGTGATAGAAGCATCTGGAAGAGGCATCTGAGCAGGAGGGAAGGAAGGAAGCGTGTGAGAAAGTTCTGGTGGCTCTAATGGTTCGATGAGGCCGAGCTCTACTGCGTCCTTATCGAACAGGCGGCACAGTTTCTCTCGGTAGGTATGGTTTGGTCTGCTCGTTCCATTCTCCCATCGACTGATGGTCTCGAAATTCGTTCCCAATGCTTCAGCAAGCTTTGGTTGAGACCATCCGCGCAATTCTCGATAGTACTTCAACTTTTCGTTTGGCTCTGAACTCTTATTTTTGTTGCTGCCCATTCAGTCCACCATCAGTTGCGCTATGGGTGGTATCCGTCGTTCCAACTGAGTGCTTTTTATGCGGCCCCTTTGGTCCTGATTTATGCGGGGATGCAAGATAGTTCTCTAGTGAATCTGCATAGACGGTCCAGAGCCGATGACCAAAATTACGTCCTTCGAGTTTCCCTTGCCTCAGTAGATACGTAATATGCGTTCGACTCAAGCCCGATCGTTGACTCGCCTCTTGCGTTGTAAGTTCTTTTCGCGCGTCTACAACGTTGTCTTCCATACACTTCCTGAATTACCCACAAAAATCGTAGGAGCTGAACAGATTATTTGACCTCATTATAACATGTTCTTTCATTTCCCCGATAGCCCTTGACAAATCATAAGCGCAGAGAATATTATATGTTTAGCGCTTAAACGGTAAACAGCAATGGAGGCATACGACACGAGAGCCTCTGAAAGAAAGGAGGCATCAAACAAAAAAATCAAGAGAAGATCAAGGAAACGTCATTCCTTTGTAGTGAGCGATAAGAGATAATCTAAGCAGAAAGGCACTCACGGCGGCAACCGCAAGTGCTTTGAGAAACCCGAAGCGCAGGAGCGCTGATACCGTCTGACAAACAACGCCAGTGCTCCTGCAAGAATGGACCGAGTCTGTTCTCATTATAACCGTTCAGACTCAGTTGTTCAAACGAAGCCGTAGACAGCAAGTAAGGAGTTCAATAAACGACGACGGTTCGTTTCCGTACAACACAACTTATTCCTGCGCCGTGCTGGTAATAAACGGAGGGGCGGGCTACTCTGATCCCTGGGTATAGGTGTCGAGGACGAGAGGCGGGGGAACAGAAGAGGCCATGTGGAGAAGGGACCGGCAAGCAAGGGGGTAAGCCGCTTGTGAGGACTAGGCAGTTGGGAAGCGGGCAGACCCGCGCCGTTGGTGGACCACTGCGTATGTCCTGGTGAGGAGCGCAGGAGCACTCTCACGCCAATCCCTGCCCTGAGCAGCAAGCCAGGGTCCCGGCAGGGGGAAGGGAAACGCGATGTCTGCATAGGAGGCTCCACCTCACTCTCCCATCGACCGTTTACGGCTCCACCTTGCTCGTCGTGTTGTGCTCAGGCAGCATGGCGCGATGAGCAGCCTTGAGTCGTAGGCGGCTCTTGCATTCTATTCCATACACGTTCTGTATCCAGAAAAGCGAGAAACGTACATGATTTCGCAACTCTCCCAACCATCCACAAAGAGTCCCTGTCCTCAATGCGGTCCCTATCTGGTCCCGCGAGCCTATGCACGGGCCACCGACCTGCGGCTGTCTCAGCCGGAGTATCATCAGCTCAACCAGGATCTGATGCTGGCGGCCTATCGGCAGGACGCCCTGATGGTCTTTGAGCGCGTGATGGACTACGACCGCGTCTGTGCCTGGGCCAGAACCACCCCGCGCCGGCTTGTTGGCAGAGGACAGCGCCGAGAAGACCACCCCTTCAGGCACTATCTCAATGAGATGTTCCCTGCACATGAGGGGTGGCACGCTCGTTGGGCCGTGTTCTCATCGGCTTGCGAAGCCTTGAGGGGCTTCCCACATCTGCCTCATCAGGGAAACGTGTCCCTTTTCGTCAATGTGGTCGTCCAGCCGACTGACGTGACCTTCAGTCTTTATACCCCACTCCCGGCGTGGACACAGAGGGTGATAGCGCAGTTGGACGCCATCCCTTTCGAGGGCACCATTACGCGCGAGTACTTTCTCACCTTATTGCGAAGCACGCGCACAGGCCCACAGAGGAGGTGATCGATGAGCCAGACGAACGAACTGGAAGCGTTCTGTCGTGCGTGCCCATGCGTCGAGGAGGTCAGCGCTGTGCTGCAAGGGCTCGGCTTCTCGCTCGTCTTTCACATGGCGGTGGTCGTCTCGGCGGCGTCTTCTCACACGTCGCCACTGCCAGCACAGTTTCACTACCGCGATGCACACGGAACCGAGGTGATCTACCTGGCCGGCAGGGATGCGCCAATGGATGGCGAACGCTTCCCTGCACATGCCTCACGTGGGTGGCTCTCTGCTGGCGGTGATCCTGCGGCCTGCCAACACATCGCCCAGGTGTTGACAGAGAGATGGTCACTCATCTGGCGATCTTGCAGCCCTGAGACGCAACTTCTTCATAGTGCGTAGATCTTCCAACGAGAATGTGCAAGACGCAATCACCCTGATTGAGCAAAGCGGGGAAAGAACGTCGATCAAAAGCCTGGCTCTCCCAACCAGTTTCCGCTTCAGCAGGTGCTCTTGCGCGCCGTGATCGATGGTTGTGATGAACCAGCTCTTCCAAACACAAGAGGAAGTGCTGGCCCTCACGCGTCCAGGCACGGTGCGCGCTCATCGCACAAGTGCGGTGTTGGAACCGACGGACCTGTCAAAAGCGGTTGATGAATGCAGTCGCGCGTTTCTCAGCCGAGCAGCAGCTGGTGGTCCGGCGTTTCACGGTCGGGCTGCCAGGCTCAGCTTCCCTGGCCGCGTCGTCTTTCGTATGGTCCGGCCTCTCGCGTCGGTTCGTCGGTGCTCATCACAGTCGCGCACACGACGCTGGTGAGTAGCGATGAGCCTGAGCGCAGGCTCGATGGTACACGTATTCTTCACCGAAATTGAATGATTGAAAGGCAGGTATCCTATGCCAGAACAGACCGTTGGAAGTATCACCCTTCACGATGCGCAGGCGCAAGTGGTCAGTGATCTGCTCAGCCGAGAGTTGACCGTCACGGCAAGCGATGAGAACATCTTTGCCATGCTCACTGATGCCGACTACGACTATAGCAATCACGTCCTGGTCCACTTCGGGCGGTTCTTCTCCAACCGGATTGTCGAAGTGACTGGCTCAACCGAAAAAGTCTCGACCGTTCGCCTGACCGATGAGGGATTAGATGATCTCTGCGCCGCGATCCTGCGCTGGAAAATTCAGCAGGCGCAAACGGAAGACGACCATCCTTTTTAGCGCATTGCTCTGATCTTCCCGCACCGTCGTTCAGTGAAAAAGGTCCATGTGCTACCAACACACCGACCCGTTGAGGGCCTCTAGCCCTCCCCACTGCAACACGGCATGACTCATTGTTCCCAACATTTCAATACCCACAAAGGAGACGGTGTATGTCATTGAACTCCCTTGGAATGCTCGTTTCGCTCGTCGTCATGATTGTCTCGGTTTGCTGTATGCCTAAGATCACGGGCACGGCGCGGCGGCTGGCATTCGTCGTGATGCTTCTTGCCACTGCGGCCTTCCTGTTTCTCCTGGCGGGGTCCCTACCGCGTAGTTCATAGGAAAGGAGCGCGCAATGCTTGTGAATGGCCTTGGATTTTTAGCGGTGCTTCTGCTGGGAACGCTCGCGGTTGTCGTAGTTGGGATCACGTATGGGAGGGGACGCGTGCTCGCGTTCATTGCACTGTTGTTGCTTGTCGCGACGTTGGCGTTTCTTCTTACCCATCCTCATCTTCTTTCCGTCTCACGTTCACATTGATGATTCTTGTCAGGTTTGACGGCTGGCGTGTGTCGCGTGTGCGAGTTCTTGCATGTGTGTCGGCATACCTGACGGCTCTGAGCTCTCTACGAAAGGAGAACTTCCCTTTGATGCTCATCACGGTGATCAAAGACTGCGGCTGGCAAATCATCGCGGGCACGGTCCTGATCATCCAATTCCTGATGATCGGGATGCTTCGTGCGCGTATCCGTCAGCTTCAGGACTATGAATATTGGTTCTTCAACCAGCCGTACGAACAACCCAGAGTGGACCCGCAAGCGCAGACCTTGCGGGAACCATTGCGGCCCCTTCCCCGCCGTCGTCGATAGGTCTGTCCTTGTTGAGTACGCGTCCCTGTAGAGCAAAGCAAAGAAATAAAAGGAGAAAGGATCGGAAAATGCGTCCCGTTGATTTTTTCGGAAGTGCCGTGCTGGTCAGTGTTGTTGCGTTTATTCTTCTCATGCTTGGGCTTGGCCTGCTCTACCACCTGTTTTAACCGTCCTTCCAGACGTATGAAGCGGTGGCCTGGTGTTTTTGAAGGAAAGGACCTCGCTATGAGCATCCCTGGCCAGGACATGGAGAACGACGACATCTCCCTCTGGCTCACCCCCTCTTCGCGCGGCTTTGATCTTGCGGGCAGACACACCGCCGTCTCCCCAAAAGCGAGCCATTGGCGGGTTCATGCAACGCAAGGGACTCCTGCGGGCAGCGCTCGCACAAGCCTTTGCGGGAGGCGAACACCGCGAACCTGCCTTGACCCTGTGGGGAGTCAACCTCGTTGGCGGATCGCTCAGTTGCCAGAGACGCCAGTCTTGAATATGCGTTCTCGTCGATTGATCCCGCTTGTCCTGGCAACCATCAGGGCAAGTGGAGATGGGCATTGAGTGGCAATGTCCGTGTTATCCACAAGTTATCCACATCCCAAGGAGGACAAAACCAATGTCAGACAAGAAAAAGGGGGCCATGACCCAGGACGATGTTGATGGCCTCAAGTCCCTCTATGAGACCTTGAACAAGTTTCACCAGGAAATCAAGACCAAGGCGCAAGACGCCAACAAGCAGAAAGCGCTTGTTGTGCGTCGCTACTTCGAGAAGTTTCTTGCGCAGACTTCCGCTGATTTATCGGCCATCGAAGCACGCATCCGCCGTGCAGAAATGGCCCTCTACCGCAAAGAAACCAGGGCACTGGCTGACGAAGAGGACGAAGAAACCACGGCCTAGCCGGTCAGAAACGTACATAAGAACGTCAGAACGGCCTGTCGTCACTATGACGTTCTTACGGCGCGTTTCTGACGTGCTTACGTCGTTTCAAGCTCAACTCTCGTTGCATTTCTGCACGAAAACGACCGATGTACGACGCGATTACGCGAAAGGATATCAATTCTTATGCCCCATCCATTCACATGGATGATACAGAAGATCGACACCACTTTGAATAAGGTCACGCAGCAACCGGTGACACCCGCTCCTGCACCGCCGCAACCGCCACAAGCGAGAACGACACAACCGCTTGCCCCTGATCCCTCAACTCCGGGCGGCCATCTGTCCCTGGTGCCCACGCAAGCCAAAGATGCCACCGTCGTGCAAGGCCAATGGATCGATGCCACTGGTCAAACGCCTGTGGCACTCCCTCAGATCATTGTTCGTATGGAAGAGCATCGGCGGGTAGCTGAACAGTTCGTTGAGGATGCCGAAGACGGCGCGGATAAGATCGTGCGCTATGCGGTCAAGACGCTCATGTACGTTGGCCCTGTCGTGCTGGCCTTCTTCGTGGCCATGCTCATTGGGGAGCAGTACGCCAAGCTCTCACGGGAGTTCTGGTGGACTCCCGCCATGTACGTGATCGCTCTGATCACGGAAGGCTCCCTCTGGGGGGTCTCCTTTGGAGCCTCGCGCGAATTCCGGCGTATGCTCTCCGATCGCTCGCGCATTGGGACGTTTGTCGCGCTGGTCGCCTTTTTCCTGTGTTTCTCCAGTATGTCGATCTTAGCACAGTGGTTCGTCTACGAGAGTCACTTCGTTCATCCTGACTTCCCTACTGTCGTAGGTATTGTGTTTCGTACCTGCTCTTCTACAGGGACCGATATCGCGGCCTTGCTGGTCCTGGCAGTGCTGGACTATCGCTCCTTCAAGGCGCATCTCAAGAAGCGCGAGATGGTCGCTGATCACGTTGGGCAGCTCTCGCGCAAAGAAGTGGAGACCAACCGCATCCAGCAAGAAGAAGTGATTCGCCAACAAGAGGCAGAAATTGAGAAAGAGCGCAAAATGAAGCGTGCTCAATTCTTTGCGGAGATGGAAGAGAAGCAGATGGACCAGATGAAAAACGGCAATCGTGAGGAACGTGGGCGCTGGTAGAAAGGAGGGGACCACGATGGGAGATCTGCGCGTCGCACGTGAACAGGCCGCCTACCAGTTCCAGATCCAGGCGGGGCGTTTGGGATACGCCATCGAGAAGCGCCTCTCTGCTTACACGTTCGCCGTCAAGGATCTGGACGACTATCGCGGCAAGGTCTGCACCGCCATTGTCTTACCCGTGACCTTCGACTTCTATACCTACCGCCTGCACAAGAGCCAGAGGTTTGATCTGCTTATTGTGCAGCGGCATAACGCCGTTGTCCCGGTCAATGTGATTGATATGGAGACCTCCATCAAGTACTTTCCCGGCGATCGGGTGGATACGCTCATGCGGGAGCAGATCAAGCGGCGCACCGCTGACGAAAAGGCGCTCGTGCTCTCTCAGATCATCACCGGGACCAACGATGGTAAACACGCCCTGGCCGCGATGACCCCGCGCATGAGACAACGCTACCTCAAAGAAGCACGAACCTACTTGCGCGGGCGCATTGGACGCCCGTTCGCACGTTAGGAAGAAGAAAATGAAAGGAGAAAGGCCATGATGGATCTGACTCAAGTGATCGCGCGTTGCCATCGTTGTTGTTGGCATGGTTGCCTTCTTTGCCTTGTTCATCTCTGGCGCCACCAGGAGACATTAAAACGGGACGTTCGCCCGGCAGCTCTCCACAAGAAAGGCGAGGAACCCCTCATGGGACACGAGCACACGATCACGTGCGGTGCCTGTGGCAAGAAGGGACAGAAGACAGGCGAGAGCCCCAACGGGCGCATCGTGTACGTTGCCTGCCCCTGTGGCAAAACGAAGTACTCACGTAGCAAAGGACGGTAGTGCGTCGATCCCTACCAGTTGTCGAGAGTCAGGCCAAAGTTTCCGACGCTTCCCTGACTCTCTCTTTGTACATCTGTTGCCAGATCCACTCGTGCATTGTATCACGGGGGAGCCTGGACGAGAGAAGAAAGGATTTCTCCGTGTACTATCAACCAATTGATCGCAGGGGCGGCTGTTGTGGCCCTCTCATCCTGGTCGCCTTGTTCGTTCTCGTCGTGCTCGGTCTTGTCTTTGTCGCTCCACAAACGCCGACGGGCAAGCCTGCGCCGCAATGGTATCAGACCATCGAAAACATACTCCATCCGTCAGGTCAGCAGGTTCAACACACCCTTGAGAAGCAGACTGGTAAAACATCGCACCTTTCATCGCCATCAGGGTCGTGCTTTGATCTGGCACGTGCGGCGGCAGTGCAGGCAGGGATCGATCCTACCCTGTATGCGCGGCAGATCAACCAGGAAAGCGGCTGTCAGGCGATTCCCTGTTCGCCAGCGGGAGCGTGCGGCGTCGCGCAACTCATGCCGGAGATGGCGCTGAGTCTGGGAGTCAATACCAACGATATGCAGCAATCCCTTCAAGCAGGTGCTCACCTCATGGCGGGCTACTTGAAGATGTACAACGGCTCATGGCCCCTGGCACTGGCCTGCTACAACGCGGGATCAGGCAGGGTCAAACAGGCGCTTGCGGACTACGGGGCAGACTGGTACGCACACCTGCCTGCTGAGACGCAACGCTACATCACCGCCATTCTGGGGAACGAGGTGCAAGCGTGAAGCTGTGTCTCGTGCTGCTGATTGCGGTCCTGTTCCTCATCGTGATGTTCCTCGTCTCCCTCTCGCTCGGTGGTCCTGCCCCCTTTGGCGGAGGGGTGCTGTGATGACGCTTCCCTTTTTGCCGGAACCTCTCAAGAAATACGGACTGGCATGCGTCAACACGCCAGTCCCGCACGGGTAACTCTTTGTTGTTTCCATCAGCTGCCAGATCTTCTGTCTTGTCGTACGAGATCTGGCAGTGTTCATAGGAGTCACATCCTCATGATACCACATTCCTTACGAACGTCCCGATCCTTCTTACAAGCCACGAAGATGAACTCAGAAGAAGAACGCGGCATGAGCAGCTCTCTCTCCCACAAGCACGCCCTTGCCATCGTGCATAAAGCCTATGCAGCGGTCGGCTGGCACCTCTATGAGGCGTGTGCGACGGACGAAGAACAAGCCCTCCGCGAGCAAGTCTATGCCGCCTTCCGGGTCCTGGATGTCGCCGTTCATGGGCCGTGTCCGGCGGGGTTCCTTTCGCTGTGCGAGGTCTGCTATCTCCGCTACGTTCCAACAGAGGCCCCCTTTGTCTCTCTCAAGGGCGATTACACCAGCCGAAACCTGTGTACGCAGTGCATAGAGCGGCTTAAGGCAGAAGGCGCGATTGACCACATGGAGCCGTGGGAAACGGGGGAGGCGCTGCCATGACGGCATCAGAACCCCTGCTCACGGATGAGCAGCAATACCTCTCAGAAGTTCGACGCCTTCCACCGCTCTCTGATGAGGAGTACGCACACCTGGCCCAACAGATCCGTCTGCACCGCATAGGCGCGATCGACCCACAAGAGGGCCAGTACGCCGCCGAGCGGATGATCACCGGACATCTCCAGCTGGTCTCGCAGATCGCCAAACGGTTGCACGTGAGGACCATGACACACTTAGACGCGCTGGATCTCATTCAGATCGGCAATCTGACACTGGTGAAGGCCATGCAGGACTATCCTTTTGAGCAAGAAGAGGGCACGCTGGGCAGAGCCTTACATAAGCGGGTGGCCTGGACGATTATCAACGCCATTCACGACACGGCCAACACCATCCGTATTCCTTCCCGATCGTTACGCAGAGCGCAGCAGGAAGGGCGGGCAGACACGCTTCCAATGCATCTGCGCAGTCTGGATCAGCTGCTCAGCCGGCCACAGGAACGAGAGACACCCCCTCTTCTCGAAACCCTGGAAGCCCCTGCCTTCCTGCTCAGACCGCCGCCTTCCTGCCCGCCAGAGACGGGGCATCTGTTAGCACTCCTGCTGGCAGAACTGCCCCCTCGTCAACGGGAAGTCCTGCAACTGCTCTCTGGTCTGGGACGTGACGAAATCGCCCACAGCCGAGAAGAGATCAGCGCCATGCTTCACGTGAGCGAACGGACCGTTGAGAACTATGAGCGTCGTGCGCTCCAACACCTCCAGGAGCTCTACCAGACCTATGAGCGTGAGACGGGGCATGCTTGCGCCTTCCTCAGCGACGATCAAGGCTTCATGAGCTACATCGAGCAGCGACGAACGAATCGCCAACGTGTAGGATCGCATGCAAAAACCAGAGTGGTCAATGCACAGCTGCACCAGGCATTCATCCAGATGCAGCAAGCAGAGGAGTGGATCACCGGAGAGACCCTGGCCAAACGGGCAGGGGTCGGAGTCAACACCGCCTCTCACTATCTGCAGACCAAAGGGCACAACACGCTCCACCTTCAGCACCAGGACATCGCCGCCCGTCTGGATCGCGCATGGGAACACTTACAGGCGCAACATGCCCCGATCACAGCAAAGACCCTGATGCGGGCCGCCAGCGTAGGCTATGGCATCGCCCGCACGTACCTGCACCGCAAAGGCTACCGCGAAAAGGCGTTGAAACGTGAGCAGATCCAGCAACGCCTTTTCGCGGTCTCCACCGCCATGCAGGAGAAAGGAGAGCAGATCACTGCGCACACCCTGGCCGCCCGCGCACAGACCTCATCTAAAACGGCCAGGAAGTACCTCCCCTCGTTGCGCGTGATGCAGGAGAAAGGACGAGAACATGACCACGAAGAAGAAGACGCATCTGCAACCACTGACCTGTATCCGGCAAACGGGGACCAGGCGCACACCCGATGGCACCACGACCTATAGCTTTGTGGCTCACGTGAGTCGGGATCTTCCCCCCGTCTCCATCACCTTGAGGGTGACGCCGAGGGCCTCACTCACCATTGCCGCCGTCTTCGATGAACAGGCACGCGTGGAGGTACCGCAAGAAGATGATCACAGGAATGAGGGGGTCCAGCTCGCTCTTCCAAGCATCAACTCCTAGCACCACAGCAGAAAGTGAGTCCCGATCATGACCACATCCCCGCGCACGTTGGGCGTACAGACCATCCGCCACCATCGAACCCTGACCTTTCCTCGCCATCAAACGGGTGGCAATGCCTGCCCGCGAGCAGGCGACTCCATTCTGTTCTACCCACGCTGGTACCGCAGCGATCAACAAGGGGCGCTCCACCTGATAGGCACATCCCGCGTCCCAAGGGGCAAGGTCGTTCAGACTCCTCTGCGAGACTGGCGGCTGGAGTTGGAAACGTTGCTGGATGCGCCCCTGGATCAGTCCTTGCAGGCATTCCAGGGCACCGTGTGTTATACCGTCTTCTACGACCTGTCCCTGACAGCGAACTGGCAAGACGGCGAACCGATGTGGTTCCCTCCCTGTGCGTATGTGCACCTGGAACCCTGCCTCTATCGCACGGACGCACAGAGCCGCCTGCACGTCTTGGGACGCTTCTCTGCCAAGGAACGTCTCTCCCCAGAGGGCTTTGTCCACCAGTTCTCTCAGCTCACCGGCATTGATCCCTACACAACCCCGATCGTCAACCTCTCGCGAGCAAGGCCCTGATCCCCATTGTATCAGAGCCTTGCTTGCGGCCTGGGAAAGTGAGATGCACGTATGGAAACTGGCCTTCAAATTATTGCAGTAGAAGGTGAACATCGGATCGACAGTCGTCTTGTCGCTGAGTCATTGGGAATTGAACATAAGCATTTTATGGAAACGTTACGCACCTATCAAG
>WNGD01002452.1_pt1 | contig 19376 bp, 17 predicted proteins | sample 5400671 | NCBI WGS metagenome assembly WNGD01 (sample SAMN13153369, study PRJNA577476) | soil metagenome | isolation source: 40 cm soil or saprolite under grassland replicate 2 | place: USA:California | collected 2016-06-15
TGATTCGAGGTTCGTCAAAGGGGTTTACTGTTGTTCGATCAATTATTTCTTGGTCTTTCAAGAGCTCGGCTAACTCTGGAAAGATGGGTCCAAACATTCCGTTTGACATCGTAGTAGTTACTACTATTGGCACACCAAGAATCTTGGACGCACGGGTGAGTCCAACTGCGTTCTTTCGGAGGTCTTGCGGTTCTGGGTACCGCGAACCAGCAACCAGACCAACCTGATGGTCGACGAGTAGCAGTACCGCGCTAGTTCTAGTTAGCCGGTCATAGGTTGCATGTTTGAATTCGCCTTCTGGCATATTTTTCACTGATCAACCTAAACGACAAGCTGATATTTCACAACGATGTATTTTTTGTAATGAAAAGTAACTGTTTGTATGTAGAATGTTGGCGGGAGCAGTCGAAAAAGGATGCGGCGTTGCAAGTTGCCCTTCTTATGGCAGTGCCAGGTCTTTGAGTTCTCTTGGTCAATGAGGGTAGGATTTGAAAAAGTGGAACTCCTTTCTTACTCAGAATTTATGTTTGAATTTCGATAACCACAGCCTGGTCGGTGGTTGTTATCCTTGGCTCTACATTGATTTCCTCAAAGAGGGCCTTCACAAAACTGGACAGATAAATCGATCCATTTTGCCCCATAGGGTGCGTCAGGGTGATGACTCGCCTGTATTGGCTTGATCCGGTTTCGAGGAACTCTCCCCATCCGCCATATGTCATCATTAGGAAAAGGGTGTTGAGCAGACTCGTCAGATTCAGCTCGCCGTATTTTGCAATAATTGCAATTTTCCCCATCTCCTTCATGTGCTGCCTCGCGGCCTGGGCTACTCTATCCTCGGGCGATATCTCGAGTAATCTGCGAAAGGTACTCCTTGCCATTCTCATCATTCCAAATTTTTTCATAAACCTCTCATAGGAAGCATACACCCCGATAATCTGGTCGACCAGAGTGTTGACGCTTACATTAAGCAGTGCCGCTTCTTCTTCCAATACGTTGAAGGACTCCTCACTGATTCTAAAAGACCTAATGATAGTCTTCTTGCTCTTGGTCGGCATGGCTGAGGATCTGAAGAGAATGTGTCATACTAGCTATTTGAGCATTCTGAGTTCATACTCAGGCATGAAACTGAGATGTTGAGTTTGCGATGGCTAGTCTGACCCCAGGTGGATTTGCAGGATACTTGAGCGTAGGAATCAAGAATAGTACGAAAAACATAATACCTGTCAGAACCAGCGCTTTCTTTTTGTTGTCAGAACCAGCCAACGAATTCCTACTATATACAAAGACTATACCAAATAATGCTGACAGCGATATACCGTATATAGTACTCGCAACTACTTCTCCACCCTTTTGCCACCCACGGTACGGGATCAATATTTTCACCCGCATTAACAGCCCTCTGCGTCTGAATTTCTATAGCCTTATCAATAAAGGGTTCTACTACAACCTGATTAATTAAGCCAAGGAGAGTACATGCAATTGCACCAGAAAAGAGAGTTATAGCAATAAATGTTAAGGTCTTCATCCACTATCTTAGTTGAAGGATTCAGCACGCTGTAATAGCTATCCTAATGACATTGAATCTGTCTTTGATATTCTTTATAGTCTTAAAATTAGGAGTTCCTTGGTACAAGATTGATCTTTTTCTCCGACATCCCTTGGAATTGCTTTGCTGCATCAATTAATAACACTTTTTCTTCTTTTAGTGATCCATTTTCAACTACATCCGGTATAGATCTTACCTGACTTATAAAATCCTCAACTTCATTTACTATCACCGCGTCGTTTCCATTTTCAACTCTTATGCTCCGTTGGATCTGTTGAAGACTTCTTTCCAGTTTTTGTATATCCTTGTCATTTTTATTTTTTCCATTCATCTTGGATATTTCTGTAATTCCATCTTTCATCGATTGTATCCCCATTTGATTTAACGCATCTCGATATCCGTCTTCCATCAGCATTTCTATGGTCGTACTAGAATAGTCAAAGATCTTATCGTGGACTTCATTCCCATCATCTCTGCGATCTATGCGAACGACTTTGGTTAGTTTAAATCGTCCTCCTACAACATCCTTGTAAGTCCTCCTTTGCCCATTTCGATTCTTGCTATTTGCATATTTTTCTAAAATACCGTTTATTTGATCCTTGGAAACACCTTTTTTCTCTGCTAGATTTTTTATCTCATTAATAAAATCATTGTAGTCAGTGATAACCGTGGCTACTTGCTCATCATAGTCTGTTTTATCACTGAAAAGGATGTTCCATTTTCTATTTTCAACAAAGTCTAGATCAAAAGAAGTTGGTTCTTCCTTAAGTTCCGATGGCCATAAATCAGCTATATATACCTCTAGATTTGGAACGTCATCTTTATCAGTACGTGGCTCATGCCAATAATCTCTATGCGATTGTATGACTTCTCTTAAAGGCGTAGTGCTTCTCAGGCTGCCATCCCAAAAGTAATGTCTGTCATTTTTGAGGCTCATTTCAGAATCTATTACTTTGAATTTTGGATAGTCAAAGAAGTCTGGGAAAGTTCCACTTGCTAATGTATGCTCAATTTCAATACCGTCAGTGTAAGAAATTAAGTTTTCCTCATCATGGTATTTCACTTGATCAGAATAACTGTCAAATGTAACAGCATCACCTGTTTGTACGTCGACTGTTACTAGAAGAAATCGAGGATCAGGTTTTTCTGTTTTGATTGGAAAGTGTGCAAAGATTTCTAAAGTTCTTTTTAGAGAGTAGTTGACAAAGTGTTTGTTGTCAGCCCTGATATTTCTTGGAAAGAAATTAGATTGGTCTGAGAAGTCAAAGAATTTGCCAAATATGGACCATGGTGGAATTCCTGAAGCTACGTGCGGCGCTCCGCCATGTTTGCATTGCAAAGACGAATAATATCTTCTTGCAGCTTCTCCAGTAGCCGGAATATACCAACCATCTATAAAAAAGTCTTTCAAAAAATCTGATTCTAGAGAAAAAGAACTCATCAACAAATCATACCAATTTTTGAAATATGGATTTACATTTGAAATAAGCTCCATCAAAGTGTCAGCAGAGCTTTTTGATTCTTTGCTTATGGTATGCACAACATCCCACCACCAATGATATAGAGGATTCATATCTAGAAATTCAGCTAGAGTAGGCGATGGATATTCCTGATATTTCCAAAATCTTACAAGTTCTTCAGCTGAATGTTTCCAACTTTTACTTTTAATAGCGTTAGTTACAACGACTGCAGCATTCAGGGCACCGATAGATGCACCAGCGACAATATCAAAAAGAGGTCTTTTGTTCTCCAGGCCTCTTTTGAGATGTTCTTCGCTTAGCTTGTTAACTAAGGCCCGAAATACTCCAGCTTCGTATGCTCCAAGGGCCACTCCTGCCTGAAATATTACAGCTCTCTGAACTCTCTTAACTGTAATATTTACATATGCGGGTTTGCTGGAGTTGCCGCTATTATCATCTGAAACTATTAATTGAAATCTTAAAGTAGTACTGATTTTGACTTTACCTGAATTTTCATCATCAATAATATAGGGAGCTCTGAATTGTAAATTTTGTTTATTGTCACTATCTAAATTGACCTTATTCCCAGAGATTTGTTTCCAACAATAAGATAACTTTGTATCGGCGAGGGACCCGGAACCATGCAAAACTACAACTGATCCTTCCGAGACTGTTTGATCCAATCCAGCATCAGCTTCTAGTAAACTTTGGGTATCGGTGCTTTTGTTACCCACACTTTCTTTCGACATCTGAACATGGAGAGTGAATACCTCTTACATAAGTACTTCTACTACTAGTTGCCTGCCTATTAGTGCGTGTATTTAGAAATACAAAGCACACCTTATTTTACCAATATTTCGATCACTGTGCAGAAATAACAGTAAATGGGAAAACAGGAACTAGGACACTATTAGATATAGCAAAGGAACAAAATGCCATCCCTTTTGATGTTCCAAATGTTGAACTTGGCCACCATGATGGAAAATGCTCCTTTGACGCTATAATAGAGAAATACGACCTAGAAGACCGAGCGTTACAAGAAAATCGTTAGAGGTGCAGATCAACCAGACCCACCGCCAGAATCAATAGGTTTGGAAGCGATAGCCTAGGGTTTTCGACAGATTACCAAAGATGATTTTGACAATATCAGCAAACAGTTCTACGTATATGATGCACTATACGCTTACTGCAGCACAAACTAGGCTTTGGCGTCATAAAATGGCAGCATTAAGATTAGACGCTAGACAGACCATATAATTTCGTGAAATACTCTTCTGATTGTTCGAAAGAACGAAATCGCTAGTGATATGATATGATATTATTAAATCAGCCAATCGACCAATGACCAATTTCAATCATGAACATCGATTTATGATATTTCCTCGTGATTTACTTTAAGATGGGATAAAGGAGTAGGAGTAATAGTTTATGATTATAGATTCGGAAATAAAAACAACCCCAAGAACGATATGGATTGCAGAAAATTACCTGGTCAAAATAGGTGTTGTGTACAAGTAAAAGTAGAAGAATGTATGTGGGTGGATATTATTGAGCTATATCCGAACAAATGATGTTGAATAGCGCAGGTTCAGTCTAAAGGAGAAGCAAGAGCAGGATAATTCTCTTTTCCCCGCTAGCCCCAAGAACCGCTGCTTATGATGTAACCAAGCCCACTTCTTTTGTTGCTCTAGGGTCTGAACGTCAGTTACCATATTAGAGTAGAAATACACAGAGAAATCATCTTTTCTTCTAAGCCATGAGATACTCGTTTTCAAATTCCTCGACCTGTCATCAGTCTAAAGTTGCTTAGCTGACAAAACAAGCTAGATAATGAGAGTTCATTACCTCTCTTGGGCCGTGGGTCTTATCAATATCTCATTGACATTAACATGATTTGGTGCTTGTATTGCATATAGCACTGCATTTGTTATGTCATCTGACCGTAATGTTTCCATATTCTTTGAGGCTTGTATAAATCCGGCCATGGATTCATCTGTTATAGATTCCAACAGTTCTGTTGAAACAGCTCCAGGTTCAACACATGTAACTCGTATGTTATACCTTGGGCTTAATTCCTTTCTCAATCCTTCACTAAATGCCGTAATGGCATGTTTTGTCGCACAGTAGACACTTCCTCCCACAAATATTATTCTCCCTGCAACCGAAGAGATGTTCACTATATGTCCTGATTTCTTTTCTAACATATATGGAATTACTGCAGAGGTGCAATATAGGACTCCTTTGATATTTACATCAATCATCCTTTCCCATTCTTCCACTTTCCTATTTACGAAATAACTTAGCGGCATTAGACCAGCGTTGTTAATTAGAATATCAACTTTTCCCCATTTTCTAGCTACAGCATCAACGAAGGAATCACAATCTGATTTGGTTGTAACATCAAGTTTTTGAATCAATATTTCTCCATTGTTTTTAATAATTTGCTTTTCTAGCTCTTGTAACCTATCAATGCGTCTAGCTCCCACTGCCACTCTTACACCAGCCTTTGATAGCGCTAAAGCAGTATCGTACCCTATGCCACTACTTGCTCCCGTAACTATTGCAACTTTATTTTCCAACATTTTAGCAACATGATAACATGAATAATGAACCCACTTATGAACATAGAGTGCAAAATTGATACAAAAGATAACCACAGAACACTAAAACAGAAAGAGGAGAGAAGGAGATTATAAGCAAATTAGCCTAGTGGGGATAATAGATTATCTAGGGACCGCCATCTACAGACTCTTAACAGGTGTGATTAAAACACAGTAGCCTCTATTTATTGATGCAGAACCGTGGCAATTGATAGCAGTAGGGTTATTATGTTTCACAAGAACTTCCTACAAGAACTCTATCACCCTTAAGCAAACTGCTTATTGACCGACAATTTAAAGCACTATCATTAGTACTATGACAAAGTCAAGATCGTTTTTCATAAATAGTCTTTGGATCGGTGTATTCATTTGAAAAATGATACGTTGTGATCAAAAAGTATATCCACGTCACAACTTTATACAATCAAATTGGAAAAGTTCGATTTAATTGTGATAGGAGCTGGCTCTGGGTTAGATGTGGCCAATGCAGCTTATCAGCATGGTCTTAGAGTTGCTATTCTTGAAAAAGACAGAATGGGTGGAACATGTCTCAACAATGGCTGCATACCATCCAAGCTACTGATTCATAGTGCTGACGTAGCAGAAACAATCAAGCGTGCTGAACTATTTGGAATAAAGGTTGATGGATATACCGTGGAATTTGAAAAAATAGTTCAGAGAATAAACAGCATAACTGATTCTGATTCAGATGGAATCAGAAATGCATTTGAAGGTGTCGATAATCCTAAGCTATATCCAAACGGTTGCAAATTCATAGGACCAAAAACGATTGCAATATTAGGAGTAGATAGTCAAACTATCATAACAGCAGAAAAAATATTGATTGCTGCAGGCGCACGGCCCAGGATCCCAAACATTAAAGGTCTTGAAGGAACTGGCTATTTGACTAGTGATGAAGCATTACGTCTTAAAAAACAGCCTCATACCCTAACAATTATTGGCGGCGGATATATAGCATGTGAATTGGCTCACTTTTTTGGAGCTTTGGGAACAAAGATAAACATCATACAACGTAAAAAAGTTTTGATCCCAAATGAAGATGAAGAGGTTTCAGAGAAATTTACAGAGATATTTTCAAGAAAATATAACATATATGTAGATTATGAAACAGAATACGTATCAAGAGAAAATGATACTAATAATAGTAATAAATTCCATGTAGTAGCAAAGCAACACGCGTCTGGAGAATCTTTAGAACTCGTATCAGATCAGCTACTGATTGCTGCTGGAAGAATCCCAAATTCAGACACTCTTGACCTTGAAAGCACTGGTGTTAGCGTCGGTGAAAAGGGGTACATCAAGGCAGATAGATATCTAGAAACAAATGTCAATGGAATATTTGCCCTAGGTGATGTAATAGGCAGGTATTTATTCAAACATAATGCAAATCACGAAGCCCAATATGCGTCCAACAATATTCTACACCCGGATAAAAAAGTCCCTGTCAATTATGCAGCAATGCCACACGCAATTTTCAGTTCTCCTCAGGTTGCAGCAGTAGGTTTCACAGAACAAGAACTTAAGAAAGAAGGTATCGAATATCAAAAGTCTATCTATTCCTACATAAATACAGGAATGGGACATGCGCTTGAAGATCGAGACGGGTTTGTAAAGTTTCTTGCGGATAAAACGAGCGGAAAAATCCTTGGTTGCCATATTATAGGGAGTGAGGCGTCAATTCTTATTCATGAAGTTTTAGTAGCCATGAGGGCCGAAGATAACGGCGGTACTACTGACAATATTACAAAAACTGTTCACATTCATCCAGCATTATCTGAAGTAGTCGCGAGGGCTGCTGCTGGTATACATAGAAAATAGGTATAACTCCTCATCCTATGAAATTAATTCCATAAAATCAGGACCTTCTGAGTGTGGTACGTAAATTGTATATGGCATATCTGCCAATAATAACAACTACAAACCCAAGTCCACTATATTTAATGTATCGTCATTAGATAGCTGGCCGATCACTTCTTCTGGAAAACAAATTTAAAGTATGGGACGTCCTCAACTTTATTCCGAATTAATGTGAGCGTTCATGTTATCAAATATCTCTCTCAATCAGATACGAGGTTGAAACAGGTAATGAGATCAATTGGAGTATATTCAATCAAGATTCGCAAAGATCCATTCCAATCATTAGTCGAGTCAATAGTCTTCCAGCAACTTGCAGGAAGTGCTGCCAACACTATTTACGGCAGGTTTATCAAATATTACGATAATGTTTCTGCTTTACCTCAACAGATACTTTCAACTCCTGATTCGATATTTAAATCTTCAATTGGTTTATCGAGTAAAAAAATAGAATACATCAAGGATCTTTCGGCAAGAGTCATAGATGGAAGAGTAAATTTATCAATATTACCTAAATTGACAGATGAGGAGATTGTTGCTCAATTGACACAAGTAAAAGGAATTGGAAGGTGGACGGCAGAAATGTTTTTGATATTTTGCCTTGGAAGACCCGATGTCTTACCCGTTGGGGATCTGGGGGTAAGGAAAGCCATTCAGAAGATATATTCCCTTGAAGAACTTCCAGTGCCACCAACAATGTTGGCGACAGCCCAGCCATGGAAGCCTTATAGAAGTATAGCTACTTGGTAACTATGGAAATCACTTTCAAAGTTCAATACTATCGGCTAGATATTTTAGATCTGTAATTTGGAGCAAGAGCAAGACACTCTAACGATGATGCAACTCAATCTTTGTATGAATACTATCGCGAGAAAACACCTAAACGCGTCATAAACTGTTTCAATATCACCTTATACTTATTCTACATCACAGCTTTAACCTATTGCAAACCTAGAAATGGTTAGACCAGACAGGTTACTTTAATGATTGTTCGTCATAGCTAACAGGTTTCTTTATATACATTACAAATCTTGTATTGAATTATGACAAAAGTCGAAATTAAATGCACTGAGAATGGACCTAACCTGATAGTGGTAGATGGTAATGTTTTTGCTGCAATGTGTCGGTGTGGTGCATCTGACAGTAAACCGTATTGTGATGGATCTCATGCAAAGGTAGGATTCAAGGCCGATGCAAAAGAGCTACGGGTTTTAGGGTAGTCTTAGCCGTTTTTTGCGTGATATTATCTACTCCATCCGCCTTTTTTTGAATTCCCTTAGAAGTCTATACCAAAGGCTAACCTATACAGACACTTTACTCTAGCATTTGTTCCTCGAATTTCAGCACACTTTGTTCTCAATTCGAGAGATTCTAAAACACACATAGCTTTAGCAGTCTCGATATGTTGTCTCTATTCTCACTGCAACTAATTAATTTATATGTAGTTATCATGTGATAGCTACATAGGTGATAAGATATAATTCATACGACAAACAATTCATGGGACACCGATGTAACAAAATCGGATTTGCCCGTCCTCGTTGATTTTTGGGCTGAGTGGTGCGGGCCGTGCAGGATGGTTGGTCCAGCAGTAGAGCAATTGTCACAAACAATGAGCGATAAAATTAAAGTAGCTAAAATAAATGTTGATGAAAATCAAGAAATTGCAATCAGATATGGTGTGCGCTCGATTCCTTCTCTATTACTATTCAAAGGTGGAAAAGAAATCGCAAGAACTGTAGGTGCTGCTCCCAAAGAAGTATATCAAAAATTCATAGAAGAATCACTTCTAAAGAACCAATCTGTTACTGGATAAATTCTTTTTTTATTTTATTTTAGTTTTAGGATGCTCAAGAAGAAGAGCAACTCTTCATTAATGTTATGATTATCGTGCTGGTAAAGAAGCCAACTTTGTTTTGAAGTAAAGACATAGATCTTTTGAAAAAGTAATAATGACACTCGATAGCTCGCATGAAGTATATTTTAATCAATTACTCAAATTCGATCGAAAATATGTGCCCAGCTACTATCAGGATGACGAAGCGACGGATAAGATCTGTCTGGATCGGACTCTATAACTCTGCGTACGACGAATCATTTACAAAGATGTGATTAATAAATGAGCAGTGAATGTCGCCAGTGGGTAGCATTAATCAAACTGGAAACTCGTACTAAAACAGAATTCAGCTAAATATCGAAGGACCTACTATTACCGCGCATCACAGTATTTCGTTATTTGGTACATACTTTGGAATTACAAGTTTACACATAGACAACTCTCAAAATATATATCACGCCAAACTATTTTCTTAATAGAACATGATAAGTTATTTTTGGATAACTACTTCAATCTATATGCTTGTTTTCGTCACTTCTGCTCTAGCTTTTATCATATTTCAATATACTGCGTTCAACGTCCTTCCAATTCCCATACATGAGGCAAAAGCTATCAAACACAAAACTGCTACATCCTCAAATAAGGGCAATACAATTCCATCTTCTTCTTCCCCTCCTCAATCGAATGCTGCCTCTCCTGGTGGTTGCATCACTTACAATCCTTCCACAAGAACAATTACTGTCAGCTGTAGTAGTTCAGCTAGCCTTACTGATATCGATAACAAACTCCATGATAGCAGTATCCTGGCTAAGCAATCACCAAATGGCGATTGGTTTCTAAATGCAAATCTAGTAATTGCCAAAGGAGCTACATTCCATATTGATTCTACAGATACTAAGTGGCTAAAGATAAGCTCCAAGGTAGCAAGTGCGGGTATTGCCAGAAGCACCTTTCCTGCATACTTCATTGATGTACATGGCAGTCTAAAGATTGATTCAGTCAAGATAACATCTTGGGATCCAGCAACAAATAACTATGCTATAACTAATGGCTCAAGGACTGGAAGTGATGTTTTTATTTTTGGTGCTCCTAGGCCTGTTATAGAAGTTGATACCGATGCGACAGCACCTACTGAAATTACTAATTCGGAGATTGCATATTTGGGATTTGAGGCAGGAAAGCATAAAGCTGATTCAGGCCTTAGCTTTTATGGCGGTGATGGAAGTATCTTGAGAAATGACAACATACATCATGTTTATTTTGGCCTTTATACTTTTGGCGCTGGTCATATGATTATTGAGAACAATATTATCCGTAATAGCGGCCATTATGGACTTGACCCACATACAGGAACACATGATATGATAATTAGAAATAATGCAGTATTTGATAATAATGGAAGTGGTATAATTTGCTCACTTAATTGCTACAATATACTAATCGAAAATAATAAAGTTCATGATAATGCAGAGAATGGAATAGATTTTAGTAGAAACATGACGAAGTCCATTGCCAGAAATAATATTATTTATAATGAACCAACAGGCATCTTTGTTTCGCAATCGCATAACAATCAGATATTTAACAACACAATATCGAGTGGCATTGGGATTGAGGTAGGATCTGGCTCTTCAAATAACAAAATAGTTGGAAATAGTATAAGTAACTCTATCACAGAGGCTATACTCATAGACACTGATTCATCAGTGAATACATTTACTTCTAATAAAATAGTTAGTAGTACACCTCAAGGGCTAAAAATTATTCAAGATTCAACATCAAAGAATAATGCATTAGCTAATAATCAAATAGTTACATCAAGAGGAATATCATTGAACCACCCGCACTAGAAAATACGGTCAAACACCGCCCTTCTCGGATAAAAAGATGAACCTTGGAACACTAACATTGATCATCGATCCTCAAGATCATGGATTAATACTATTTGCTCTGCTTATACTTAGATTGATCGTCATCGGTCAATGTTATGTGCCTAACTGTTGCCTGCTCTTCGCCGTCTGACACATAGCGTTTTACGTAAGCTCTCCGAGGATGTAATATATGTCGGAAGACCTAAAGTATTGAATGTTTCGAATTTTACAATCGTAAAGGTCTGGTATTATATATTCGTGTTTATCAATTTACGTATGTAGTATATGGCAAAAGATCCCGTGTGCGGAATGTATGTTGAAGAAAGGCACGATGTGATAAGGCATGGTGTTGACGGAAAGGAATATTTTTTCTGTAGCAATCAATGCCTTGATGAGTTTACCGCTCCCGAAAAAGAACTAAAGAAACTTAAAAGACAGGTAGCCATAAGTATAGGCCTTACTATTCCTATAACAATTCTCACTTATGTTATGCTTTTTCCTACTGTGATAAACAACTATGTATTATTAGCATTAGCAACACCCATTCAATTCTGGATAGGATGGAGATTCTATAGAGGGTTATGGGATGGCATAAAGGCCAAAGCATCTAACATGGATACGCTCATAGCAGTAGGAACGAGTGCTGCATATTTTTATAGTGTAATAATTACAATTCTGCCCGCGGGTTCATTTCATTTTGGAAATGTATATTTTGAGACAGCTGCAATAATAATTACCCTAATCTTGATAGGGAGACTGCTAGAATTTAGAACAAAGGAAAAAGCATCAAATGCTGTGAGAAAATTATTAGATCTCCAGCCTAGAATGGCTCATGTGATAAGAAAACGAGAAGAGGGAAAGGGGATTGAGGTTGAAGTACTCATAGAAGAAATTCATGAAGGAGATATATTGGTTATAAGACCAGGTGAAATGATACCTACTGATGGGGACATCATTGAAGGTTACTCATCATTAGACGAATCTGCGATAACGGGAGAAAGTATGTTGGTAGACAAAACAGTGGGTCAAGATGTCATAGGTGGCACTATGAACAAAAGCGGGCTAATGAAAGTTATAGCAACAAAAGTCGGACAGGACACGGTTCTCTCACAAATAATTACACTTGTTCAGGAGGCTCGTACAGGAAAGGCACCTATGCAGAAGATGGCCGACCAGGTTGCAAAATATTTTGTTCCAGCTATAATTGCCACGGCATTAGCTGCAGGACTAGGATGGTATTTTATCGGTGGTATAGGCCTTACTTTTTCGCTTCTTGCATTTGTTTCTGTCATAATCATTGCATGTCCTTGTGCTCTTGGTATTGCCACGCCTGCAGCATTGATGATGGGATCAGGTAAAGCTGCTCAGAATGGCATTTTGTTTAAAGGAGGAGAGTATCTAGAAATTGCAAAGAAAGTAAAAACGATTGTGTTTGATAAAACAGGAACATTGACGGCAGGTAAACCTTCAGTCACAGATATAACTGATTTAACTTCTGAGGCTATCGGAGAAAAAGAACTTCTCAGGCTTGCAGCGATTGCAGAATCCGGCTCTGAGCATCCACTTGGTCAAGCAGTGGTAAAGAGAGCCAAAAACGAGGGAATAGTAGTCTCAAATCCTGATTCCTTCGAGGTTGTGTCTGGTCATGGTCTTAAGGCTTCTTACTCTGATCACATTATTCTCATTGGAAATAGAAAACTAATGGATGATAATAAAATCCCTGTTACAGAATCTGTAGAGTCAACTCTTACCAAACTTGAGAATGAAGGAAAAACTGCTACTCTTATAGCAATTGATAATAAGCTTTCAGGAATATTTGCTCTTGCTGATACAATTAAAGAAAGCGCGAAAGAAACAATTGATTCTTTAAAGTCCATGGGAATTGAAGTTATAATGCTTACCGGGGATAATGAAAGAACTGCAAATTCAATCGCGGCAAACTTGGGAATTAGCAGAGTCAGAGCACAAGTTCTTCCACATCAAAAAGAACAGATGATTTCAAAGCTAAAAGATGAAGAACATAAAGTAGTGGCTATGGTAGGTGATGGGATAAATGATGCACCTGCTCTTGCAAGAGCTGATTTAGGAATAGCAATAGGATCAGGCACGGATGTGGCTAAAGAAACAGGAGGAATAATTCTTATAAAAGATGATTTAAGAGATGTGGTTATCGCGATAGACCTAGGTAAAAGAACTGTAGCCAAAATAAAACAAAACCTATTTTGGGCCTTTGCTTACAATACGGGACTTGTCCCAATAGCGGCAGGCGTGTTAGTGCCTTTCCTTGGTGCTGGTATATTTTCATGGTTGCCATTTTTAGCCGCAGGTGCCATGGCTATGAGTTCAGTTACAGTCGTTAGTAACTCACTGTTGCTTGGTAGATACAAACCAAAATTTGCGAGCAAAAAGCAGGAAAGACATAAGGATATTCACTCAACCGAGGATATTAAGGAGACTTACATACCACCTTCGTCTGTAAAGGGTTAGTTAAGCTCTAGTATTATCGGGTGAAGTGAAGGGGATTAGCAGGAAATAGAAAATCTCACATATGAGACAATATATGTAAAATAACTCAACTGTATTATACCCTTTGAAAACCGTAATATTATCAAGCAATTTTGAGTTGATATTTTTGGAAAGGTCGTTGATGTAACTATCTGACATATTAGAAGACAGTATCTTCACGATGTTATCAGGACTATTGCTAACATCTTCTGGATGCAATAATCATAGTGACGCGGCGGATATGAAATAAAGATTACTGGAGTTAGCGTCGCGAGTTTATATGAGCGGGGAAGCAAAAATATACAATGAAACTGGGAATTATAGGTTTGGGTAAAATGGGCGCGAACCTTGCCCTACAAGCTGTTGAGAAAAATATTGCAGTTATAGGCAAGGCCAGGAGTAAAAGACCCGAGTTAGAGATAGAAGGTGTGAAAGTAGTTGACAATTACAAAGATTTTGTTTCCTTTCTGGAACATCCTCGGGTTATTTATCTTTCGTTACCGGCTGGACCTACGGTCGACACCGTCCTTACCGAACTTACGCCATATCTGGAAATGGGAGACGTAGTGATAGATGGTGGCAATTCTTTCTACATGGATTCTGTCAGACGAGATGAAGAGCTGTTTGCCAAGGGGATTTATTTTCTTGATTGTGGAACGAGCGGAGGACTAGAGGGTGCCAGGCACGGTGCTTGCTTTATGGTTGGCGGGAGAGATGTCAGTATCAAGATCGCTGAGCCCATCTTGAAGACCTTGGCAGTCAACGAGGATGGCTATGTTCACACAGGTCAACCGGGTACGGGACATTTTGTAAAGCTTGTGCATAACGGGATAGAATTTGGAATGTTGCAGTCTATAGGCGAAGGCGTCGCACTTTTACTACGGGGAAATAAATTTGAACTAGATCTAATTAAAATTTTTAAGAACTGGGCGAACGGCTCAGTCATTAGAGGGTGGCTTGTTGAACTGATGGAAAAAGGATTAAGAGAACAAAATTTTGCTCAGATACAAAGTTATGTAGAAGACACAGGAGAAGTTAACTGGCTTGTACAAGACGCTCTCAATAAGGAAATACCTATTCCGGTCATATCCCAATCAGTAATGGAATTGTTCAAATCCAGAACTCGGGAAGACGATGCTTATAAGGCGATTGCATTAATGAGGAATGGTTTTGGTGGGCATCCTTTTGGCAATAACGAGTATATAGCAGAGGAAAGAAAAACTAACAGGATTCAAAAGATCTAGCGACCGTAGAAAGCCACTTCTACTTACCTTATCGCTCGATTGTTTGGACCGTACCTAAGTAGCATTCACTTACAAGGCTTACTAGCCACATGATTGTCAGATAAAGAGCCGCTTAACACCTTCTACTATATACTGTATTGCAATGGCGGCAATAAAAACTGCAAAAACTCGTGTAATTATCATTGAACCACGCCTTCCGAGCAGTCTGTAAATAGGGTTTATGGACCTCAGGATCACGTAGGTGATGCCAATCACAATCGCTATTGATAATATTGTCACGATCAAGCCAGCTGTTTGAAAAGAAATTATGACTGAGGTAATTGCGCCAGGTCCTGCCAGTAATGGAAATGCTAATGGAACCACTCCCGACTCGCCTGTAGCACTACCGCCACTGCTGCCGAATCTCCATATCCCGTGAGTTAATAATTCAATCGCCACAATGAACAAAAGTATTCCGCCAGCAATCATAAAGCTGAAAATAGTGATACCAAAAATAGTAAGTATTTGTGTACCAGCCACTGCAAACACAACTAGCAAAACACCAGAAGTGATAATGGCCGTCTTCGAAACTGCTTTTCTTTCTTCTTTTCCCATCTTTTCAGTAAGAGCAATAAATAAAGGAACCGTCCCAATAGGATCGATTACGACAAAAAGAGCAATAGTAGATTTCAGTGTATCATATCCCACCGTATTCGGAACTGAGAATACCGTTTGCAATATATTCGAAGAGGCGTTGATAAAGTGAACCAGTGTTTGTTGAATACTTGAAAATAAATTCTCGAATCTGTAGGCGTTACTATAGGTACTAATACTAATACCATAGTTCTGCGACGCTTGAGCTTCTACCAATGTATCGTTACCTTTAGTTAGTGATAACGTTATTGAAAGTAACAATGCTATTCCTAATATTGATAGCCTCATGAATTTGATTCCCAATACAATAAAAATGGAATGAATACATCTAACTTAACAGTTTTCACTTTGTTTAAGGAAAGACGAGACAGAATCATAAGACAAATAAAAAAAATAGTAATTACTACATATTATTCACTCATTAATTGACTCTAAAACGGCGACCTGTCATTATACGTAAACGTAGAGAAGACGAAGCTCGTAAGGCCCTTGGGGGGTAAGACATGTCACACGAGTTGGTCTTATACGCACCTGAGTATGTGCTTGCAAATTGCAGAATTGTTCACGCTCATAATGCAGAGTAGTGGGTATTGATAGTCAGCCGCACTTGGATTTGGAGGTGGACAAATAATGAACATTTCAGATCCGAAAGCAGTTAGAACAATACATTTTGCTCGAAAAGATATAGAGTTTTGGGCCCACGCTTGATAACCGATAATTTTCGCCCTTGCTGAGAAATAGTTGTCCTAAAAGTGGGTTCTAATTAGTTATTGCAACACTTGGGTCTAGGTTTTTCTCATGAAAACAAGAGGCGAAAAGAGATCGAAAGATAGCGCAGATATTTCATAGGACTGGATCGTATTGACATTCTTAAGCGTCCATCGGTTAGAAAGGCAAGGTGCCGCAGCCTGAATTGCAAATACTAATAATAACAACATCTGATAATCGTCATCATCACTCTAGTATAGTGACATTCTTATTGGGTAGTTTAGCGTTATATTGTTATGAAGTACAGAGATAGAAACGAAATTACTGCGCAGATTCTTGAAAGTGCTAACGGTAACAGAGTACGACTAACAAAAATAATGTTTGACGGATATCTTTCGCACACAGTAACTAAGGAATATCTGGTACTTTTAATAGAAAAAGGTCTGATAGAATATCAAGATGGAGAAAGAACATTCAAGACTACAGAAAAAGGGATGAAATTCCTGCGTATTCGCGATAGAGTAGAAAAATTGAATCCTGTTGCTCCTGCATTGCACAGCAACGTGGAAAAGGATTGATTTCCTTAAAAGACTCTCATTTTGATAACAGTTGGGAAGAATAAATTGTTAAAGGATTAAGCTGAAGCAAGAGCGTTTTATGGTGCACAATAGGTACAGATAAGCTATTATACTGAACGGCAAACACGAAATTTTCTCCTCCTACGCTTTGATTCTAATTAACAACAACAGAATCATAGGAACTTGTAAAGCCACTCACGTGACAAATCTCATTTGCGCCTAAGTGTTGTGTAGCCTATGGAATTAAGGCCATTCAGGAAGCTTGGTCATGATCGCCTTAGGGAATGTCCCACCTGTACTGGTTGCTATGTCTCTGACTGTGTGTACTGTCACACGCGCTGCCACGGTTGTTTCTTGTATAGCGCCAGAAGTACCTCTGATAATACCGTCTTCTTTCAAATCCATAGCAGTATCACGAATTTCTCTCGCAGTGTCACGTGCAGCAACTGTTGCTTCATATACCGCCTGTGTTAGCTCGTTAATTGCTCCACTTTGATGAAGAACTCGTACTGTTTTTCTCATTTTATATGATCCTTCATGAATTCCTTTGGCAAGGGTCTTTATTGACTGCGCAATATTTCCAGGGTTCAATTGTGATGGAACTCTTTTATTTGGATAAACATTTCTGGTTTTGTAGGGGCGACGATTCTCCTTAGTCATACCCATTATATGCATCTAGACATTATAAACATATACAAATGTAGCCTTGAATTCAGATTCGTATAATTCGACTTGGAACAAAGAATGACCGATTGAGAGATTTGCAAGTCGTCCTTATCACTCTGCAAATACTCGAGATTATTCCACACATTAAGATGGTTTCATTTCTAATTCTCTTTTTTCAAGTACACGTGCAACATATAACGACGCAGCTGCTAAACCTGCATGGTCATTATCGAGCGAGTCGAGGGAATTATATTCTTCTGCAGCTTTCTTTATAATTTCAAGTGCTTTCCATTTTTTTTTGAATCTTTGGATTGTGTTATCTTTTGTGATGTTTCCAGCTCGAGGCAATACATTGTATGCATATAAGTAATACTGTCTGATAGTTAATAACTAAATCGAATATACCACATCAACCATAACGTGCAAGTTTCGCGCATTTTGAGAGATAACTGTCTAACACGCATAATCTCATGTTTGCATCCTGAAATTAGCATATAAAATTCCAAAATTGCGTGAATAGGATGGATAATATTCATGAAAAATAATCTTCAGTAGCAATGGATTTAAGAATGGTAAAAAAACTAACAATAGTTGGCCTTGTAATAATACTAGTTACAATTCTTCTCCATGCACCGGTTATAGGATTTGTACAGGCTCAAGGCGGCCCGAAGGTCTTAAGAATAGGATATTTTCCTAACATAAACCATGCTCAAGCGGTACTCGGGATTGGGGGTGGAGAATTCCAGAAGGAACTCGGAAACAATATTCAAGTGCAACCATACACATTCAACGCAGGGTCATCAGCTATTCAAGCTCTAATTTCTAATAGAATAGACGCCACTTACGTTGGCCCAGGTCCAGCAGTAAATGGATATGTAGCGTCTCTAGGAAATGGTCTCAGAATAATTTCAGGTGCGGCAAGTGGTGGTGCTGTCTTTGTAGTGAGAAACGATTCCGGAATTAGTTCTCCTAAGGATTTTGCAAATAAAGTGTTTGCTTCGCCTCAACTTGGAAACACGCAGGATATAGCTCTTCGAAATTATCTGCACTCTCAAGGATATCAAAGAAAAGACAACGGAGGAAATGTAACGGTGATATCTACTGATAATCCAATTATCTTTACGTTATTCTTAAAGAAACAGGTTGATGGTGCATGGGTACCGGAACCATGGGGTGCAAAATTAGTTAATGAAGCTGGAGGAAGAATATTGGTAGATGAGAGGACTTTGTGGCCACCAGATGGTAAGTTTGTAACAGCTAATATAGTGGCCAGAACAGATTACTTGCAACAAAATCCTGATGTAGTCAAGAAACTGCTTGCAGCGAATGTTAACGAAACATCATGGATAAATAATAATACAGATGCCGCAATAAAGGCTTTTAATATTGAATTTAAAAAATTAACGGGTAAGACCTTAGCAGAAAACGAGTTGCGGCAAGCTTGGTCAAGAATACAATTCACCTATGATCCACTAAAGTTGTCGCTTTTCCAGGGAGCCAATAGTGCCTACAATCTTGGATTCTTGGCAAAGGGCAAACCTAGACCAGACGTGTCTGGGATATACGATCTAACAATTCTGAATGAAGTATTAAAAGAGAAGGGGTTGCAACCAGTTGGAGGAGCAGGAGGACTAGCAGAAGCAATTCCTTAAGTTCTTTTATCTTATTTTTCCAATTCGTTTATGTCCTATACTTTTCTCCGTCTTTTACAATCTTTGCGAATTATTGAAAAATGGCCTCTGAGTAGTATAACACTTCGTAGATGCCAAATCAATCAAAGATAGGAGTCAGATGCAACTTCTAAAAATATAGGTCACAATTTTTAGAGGCTCATATGATGGTATCTTAATTAC
>WNGD01002526.1_pt1 | contig 19372 bp, 12 predicted proteins | sample 5400671 | NCBI WGS metagenome assembly WNGD01 (sample SAMN13153369, study PRJNA577476) | soil metagenome | isolation source: 40 cm soil or saprolite under grassland replicate 2 | place: USA:California | collected 2016-06-15
CCCGGTCGGCGGCGACGGCGGGTGGTACCCGATCCTCGGCCATGATGCGCTCCACGTTTTCGATCACGACGATCGCGTCGTCCACCACGATGCCGATCGCGAGCACCAGGCCGAACAGCGTGAGCAGGTTGACCGAGAAGCCGAGCACTTGCATCCCGAAGAACGCGCCGATGACCGAGACGGGCACCGCCACCACCGGGATCAGCGTTGCCCGCCAGCTCTGCAGGAACACGAACACAACCAGCGTGACGAGCAGCAGCGCCTCGAACAGCGTCTTCACGACCTCGTTGATGGACGCGGTGACGTAGGGCGTGGTGTCGAACGCAATCGACCAGCGGACGCCCTGAGGAAAGCTCTTGGCGAGCTCGGTCATCCGGTTGACGACCTCGCGCTTCACCTGGAGGGCATTCGCACCGGGACGCAGGAACACCGGCGTCAGGGCCGTGGGCGCGCCGTCGAACCGGCCAGCCAGGTCGTAGTTTCGCGCGCCGAGGTGAGCGTCTCCGATGTCCGAGAGGTGCACCAGCGAGCCGTCGGGGCGACCCCGAACGATGATGCGCTCGAAGTCGCTCGCCTCTTTCAGGCGCCCGCTGGTGATCACGGGAATGGTGAGTTGCGTGCCAGGCGGCGCGGGCTCGCGCCCGATGCGGCCGGCGGGATTCGTGGCGTTCTGCTCCTGGACCGCGGCCGCGACGTCCGACACGGTGAGGCCGAGCTGCGCCATGCGGTCGGGGTCGAGGCTCAACAGCATCGAGAAGTCGAGCTGGCCGAACGTGCTCGCATCACCCACGCCGGGGAGCCGCTTGAGCTCGTCGTCGATATAGATCTTCGCGTAGTTGTTCAGGTATTCGGTGTCGTACCGCGGATCGTCGGAGGAAAGCGCCAGTACGACCAGAAAGGCCGTCTGGCGCTTGCGCACCGTGATACCGTTGCGCACCACTTCCTGCGGCAGCTGCGGCTCGGCGAGGGCGATCTGATTCTGCACGTCCACCGCCGCCAGATCCGGGTTACGCGAGACGTCGAAGTAGACCGACAGGTTCATGACCCCGTCGCTCGAGTTCGCCGACTTGAAGTACAGCAGGCCTTCCATGCCCGACAGCTGCTGCTCGATCGGAGCGGCCACCGCATCGGCCACGTCCTGCGCCGTTGCACCCGGGTAGACCGCTTGCACCTGGATCTCAGGTGGCGTGAGCGGCGGATAGCTCTCGACCGCCAGCCGCGAGAGAGAGAACAGCCCGAGCAGGACGATCACGATCGAGATGACGGCCGAGAAAATCGGGCGTCGGATGAACAGGTTGCGGATCTGCGGCGCGTCACTCACGGGCGGCTCCTGATCCGAAGGGGGACGGCGGGAGGAGCGATCAGCGTACTATCTTGCGCCGCGGTCCCGGTGCTGTCGACCGCCGGCCGATAGGCCACGGGCCGCGCCGGCTGCCCGGGCGCGACTTTCTGCACTCCGTCCACCACCACCCGATCCCCGACCTGGAGCCCCTGCTCGATGAGCCACGATCCGCCGTCCCAGGAGGTGGCCGCGACGCTCCGGGCCGCCACCTTATCGCTGTCGTCGACCACATAGACGAACGAGCCGGTCAGGCCCTGCTGCACGGCGCGTTGCGGCACGAGGATCGCGCTCGGCCGCTTGAGGCCGAGCAGGCGGACCCGCACGAACTGCCCGGGGAGCAAGACGTGCTGGGGGTTTCTGAGCTGCGCGCGGAGCTGTTGGGTACCGGTCGCCGGCTGCAGCGCCAGATCGGCAAAGTTCAGCTCGCCCGTCGCGGGAAACAGACTCCCGTCCGCGAGGGTGACCTGAACGGCGAGGGCGTGCGGTGCGGGCGGCATGACCAGACGGCCGTCCGCGATGTCGCGTCGCAGGCGCAGCAGGTCCTCGTCGGACGGACTGAAGTTCACGTAGATCGGGTCTACCTGCTCGACGGTCGTGAGCCAGTCAGCCGAACCGGTCACGCGAGCGCCGAGCTCCAGCTGCGCGCGTCCAGCGCGCCCCGAGATCTCGGCGCGCACGAAGGTGTCCTCGTAGTCTTTCCTGGTCTGATCGGCCGCCGCCTGCGCCTGGTCGAATGCCTGCTGTGCGTCGTCCACATCCTTCTGCGCCACCGCGCGCGCCGCGAGCAGCGGCTTCAGCCGCGCCAAGGTGCGGTCCGCGTTGGCGAGCCGGGCCTGGGCGCTGCGATAGGCGGCCTCGTACGTGGTCGGGTCGATCCGGAACAGCAGCGTTCCCTTCGCTACGTCCGTGCCCTCGGCGTAGGGCCGCGCGACGATCACGCCGGTGACCTGCGAGCGAACTTCGACTGAGCGTGAGGCGGCGGCCTGCCCGACGTACTCGTACCGCGCGACCACCGTCTCGGGAACGACGGTGAGGACCGATACTTCCGGGGCTGGTGGAGCAGCGCTGGCCACGGGAGAGCGCCGGCGCGCCGCCGCTGCGCTAGCAAGAAGAACGAGTGCGACCGCGACCGCGGCGGCCCACAGGGCTGGTTGGATCAAACGCTTCATGCGAACACCCGCTGGTGAAGGTGATGACTACCGAGCCGATAGTGCAGGAATGAACTATGCTTGCCCAAGGTTCCCGCGCATTCGGCGAGCGAGGCCGGGCTCCCCCGTTTGGGTGGGGCCGCACCACCTGGTTGGCCGGCGTGACCGGCGCGATGCGCCCGAAGCGGTACTCGAGGCCGGCCCCCAAGTTCCGGGGAACTTCCCGCCGACCTGGACCATTGGTTCATTTATGAACGATTCTCGGACTCTGGAGAGGAGCCGGCCATGATGCCCCCATCGGCACCCGACACTGGGAACGCCACGCCAGACGAGGGGCCCGCCGTCTCGGGCCTCACGCCCCCGCAGGCACACGAGCTGGTGGCGGGCGGGCGGGGCGTGCTGGTCGATACCCGCGACGGGCGGCTGTTCGACAACGCGCACGCCGCGGGCGCCCTCTCACTGCCGCTCGCCACGATCGAAGCCGCCCAGGGGCATGCGCCTGCCGGCGTGCTGCCGCCCGATCGCATGATCATCCTGTACTGTGCGTGAGTGGACGAGCGCACAAGCGCCCGGGCGGCGCGACTGCTGATCGCGGCGGGATACGACGCGCGCAAGGTGGCCGTGCTGCTCGGCGGCATTCGCGCCTGGCACCAGGCAGGCTACCCGCTCCAGAAATGGACCGACGGCGCGTGAACCGTGCGGTCGCGGCGTGACGCTCGCCCCGGTACTTTGCCCCCCATGATGGACGTGCTCGGAGCCTTGCGCGAAGGCCTGGCGCCCCACTACACCGTCGAACGGGAGATCGGGGCCGGAGGCATGGCGCGCGTGTTCCTCGCCGCCGAACGCCATCCGCCGCGCAAGGTGGCGGTGAAGGTGATGAACCCCGAGGTCGCGGGCTCCGAGTTTCGCGAGCGCTTCATCCGCGAAGTCGAGCTCACGTCCCGGCTCAGCCACCCGCACATCGTGCCGATTCTCGCCGCGGACGAATGCCTCTTCGTGCCCGATGGGCCCGACGGACTGTGCTACTACGTGATGCCGTACATCGAGGGCGAGTCGTTGCGGGCCCGCCTGGAGCGGGAGCAACGCTTGCCACTCGAGGCGGCGTTGCGCATCGCCCTCGAGGTCGGTGACGCGCTGTCCTACGCGCACGGACACGGCGTCATCCATCGCGACATCAAGCCCGAAAACATCCTCTTGTCCGGAGATCACGCCTGGGTGGCCGACTTCGGTATCGCGCGCGCGATCAGCGCCGCGGGCGGCCACACGCTCACCGGGGGCCACCCGGTGGGGTCACTGGCCTATATGAGCCCTGAGCAGCTGATGGGGAGCCGCGCCATCGATGCGCGGACCGACGTGTACAGCCTGGGGGGCGTGCTCTACGAGATGCTGGTGGGCGAACCGCCGCTCGTCGGGCTCGCCGGCGGGACGCCCCACGGCGGCGCGCCCCTCGACGCGGTGCTGCGTGCACAACGTGTGAGCCACCGGACCGAGCGCTTGGTCAAGGACACCATCGCTCGCGCGCTCGCGCCGGAGCCCGACGACCGCTTCGCATCTGTCGACGAGTTCGCGACCGGCCTCCGGGAAGCGGTGGGCCGGCGGCTGGTCCCGCGCCTGCGGTTGCCGCGGGTGCGCTGGAAGCCGCTGCTACTCGGTGGGGCAGCGGTCGCCGTCCTCGGCACGGCCATCGTGGTATTGCTCGGCAGGCGCCCTCCGGCGCTCGACCCGAGGCGCGTCGTGGTCGCGGGATTCGAAGACCTCTCGGGGGATCCGACCCTCGCCCCACTGGGCCGCATCGCCGCCGATGGGCTGACGCAAGCACTGGCACGCCGCGGCGGGCTGGAAGTCGTGCCCGGCGCCGCTCCCGGCCATCTCGACGCCACGCACCTTCGAGCCCTCGCCGCGCAGACCGGGGCGGGGACCGTGGTCTCGGGATCGTACTACCGGGATGGAGACTCGGTCCGTTTCCACGTCCAGATCATCGACGCGGCGCAGGGCACGGTGCGGCGTGGCGTGGAGCCCATCGCCGCGCCGCGGCGCGCGCCGGCCCAGGCAGCCGAGGCGTTACGCGGCCGCATCACCGCGTTGTTCGACACGTTGTTTCCCCCCACCAGTCGGTGACGCCGCTGGGGCCCGGCTCGGGTCACAGCGTGAACCCGACCCCCACACCGAGGGACGCAACGTGGTCGCGGTAGAATTCGCCGTATGGCGCCGGCCCGGTGTATGCCTTGAGCAGTACGCTCCACCGCCGCCCGAACCCCAGTGGGGCCAGTGGGTCGCCAAGCTCGACACCGGTCACCATGCTCCACCCCACCTGCCACTTCTGATCCTGTATCGCCTTCGCGTCCAGACCCGCGACGAGGCGTCCTGTGGCGAACCGGCCGAGTCGCAGCAACGAGCGCGGCTGGCGGTATTCCAGACCGCCGTGCAGGACGCCGGGTTTCAGATCGGCCGGCGAGTGCGCGAAGACATAGTTCCCGCCGCCATACACGCGCCATCGGGACGTCTCGCTCGCGACGAGCAGTTCCACGGCCTGGAACGTCAAGTCGATCCGCCGGGCGTTCGTGTGCGCCATGTATTCGTCGCCCAAGTGCGAGCTTTGGTGAAACACCAGCAACCGCGTAGCCAGGGAACCGCGGCGGTACGTGAGCGGCAGCCCGACGAGGTAGTCGGTGTTCAACAGGTCGGTCGTCGAGGATGCCATGTTGAACTCGGAAAACACGCCGGCGGCGATCCCGAGCTGCCAGTCTCGCCCGTGCAACACGCCGATCGTTTGGCCGAACCCTACGGTTCCCAGCCTCGACGCGAGCCGGGGCGAGCGAGCCCAGAGATAGCCGGCGAAGAACTGCGGCTCCTGCGGGTCGGCGAGCAGCGGTTGGAAGAGCACGGTCGGGGGTCGCCCAGCGGGCGCCGGAGCCTGCACGGCAGCCCCCGCCTGCGCGATCACGACGGCGGCCCCCAACTGGTACACGACGGCGCTCGCCCGCATCCCCACGTCCCCCCGAGTATGATAGTTCAGTAATGAACTATGGCGGGGCGGAGTTCCCGGCGGGCTGCCGGCACGGCGCCGCGGCGCGACCGTTCCCGCGACCGGCGCCGGGCGCTGCGACGCGGGCGGCCGTTGCGGAACGCGCTGCACGGCAATCGGTTGCAACACAGCTCCCGGTCCCACTGTCGCTGTCTATTGTGACTGAGGACACCGTAGTGAATCCTGTGAGGCCGCATACTGCATGATGGTCGGACCTATGGCCTTACGGATCCTGCTGCTGGAAGACGTGCCGGCGGACGCCGCGCTGGTCGAGCGCCACCTGACAAAATCGGGATTGGAGTTCGTCAGCGAGCGGGTCGACACGCGCGCCCGTTTCGAGGAGGCGCTGCGGGACTTCGTGCCGGACATCATCCTGTCCGATCACGGCCTCCCCGGGTTCGACGGGTCCGCGGCGCTCCAGCTCGTGAGGGAGCGCTTCCCCACCCTGCCCGTCATTCTGGTCACCGGATCGCTCAACGAAGAAAAAGCCGTCGAGTTCATGAAGGCGGGCGCCGCGGACTACATCCTGAAGGACCACCTGACGCGACTGCCCGAAGCGATCCGCCGGGCCATGCGGGAGCGGCAGCTGCGCGAAGAGCGCGAGCAGGCGATCGTGGCGCTACGGGAGTCGGAGGCCCAGTACCGCTCGATGTTCGAGAGTACGCCGTATCCCATGTGGGTCTTCGATCTGGAGACGCACCGCGTACTCGCGGTGAACGGCGCCGCGATCAAGCACTACGGGTACTCGCGCGAGGAATTCCTGGCGCTGCGGATCGAGGACCTGCGGCCGCCGGAGGACATCCCGGCCCTGCATCGACACCTCGAGGCCATGCCCTCCGACTACCACAACGCTGGCATCTGGCGGCATCGCAGGAAGGACGGGACGCTCATCGAGGTGGAGACCAGCGGTCACGGAATCACGTTCGCGGGCCGGCGGGCGGAGCAGGTCGTAATCAACGACGTGACGGAGCGGAAGCGGCTGGAGGAGCAGTTCCGCCAGGCGCAAAAGATGGAAGCGGTGGGCCGCCTCGCGGCCGGCGTGGCGCACGACTTCAACAACCTCTTGACCGCCATTCTCGGCACGACCGACCTGATGCTCGAGGACCTGCCGGCGGACGATCCCGATCGCGAGGGGCTCCTGGACATCCGGAGCGCGTCGGAGCGGGCGGCCGTGCTGACGCGGCAGCTGCTCACGTTCAGCCGCCAGCAGGTGGTGTCGCCCCAGGTGCTGCGGCTGAACGACCTCGTCCTCGAGCTCGAAAAACTGCTGCGCCGGCTGCTCGGCGAGGATGTGGCGATCCGGGTCGCGGTCGCGCCCGATTGCGGCGGCGTGAAGGCCGACCCGGGCCAGCTCGAGCAGGTCATCGTGAATCTCGCGGTGAACGCGCGCGACGCGATGCCCAACGGCGGACGCCTCACGCTCGAGACGAAAAACGTCGATCTCGACGCCGACTATCCCACCGATCGGGTCACCATTCCCACGGGGCGCTACGTGATGCTGGCCGTCACCGACACCGGGACCGGGATGGACGCGCAAACCAAGGCCCGGATTTTCGAGCCCTTCTTCACAACCAAGCCTGTCGGCAAGGGGACCGGGCTCGGACTGGCGACGGTGTACGGCGCGGTGAAGCAGAGCGGCGGATTCATCTGGCTGTACAGCGAGGTGGGGCAAGGCACGAGCTTCAAGATCTACCTGCCACGGGTCGATGCCCCGGCCCCGCAAGCGGCGGTGGAGGAAACGGCGGCGTTGCTCGACGGCTCGGAGACGGTGCTCGTCGCCGAAGACGAAGAGGCGGTGCGGCAGATCATCGAAAAGGCGCTCCAGGCCCGCGGCTATCGGGTGATGGTCGCCCGGGACGGGAGCGAGGCCCTCGCCCTCGCCACCCGCCACGCCGGCCAGATCGACCTGCTCGTGACCGACGTGGTGATGCCCGACATGAATGGTCGGGAGCTGTCACAGCGCCTGACGCACGTGCGTCCCAGGATCAGGACGTTGTATCTGTCCGGCTACACCGACGACGCGATCCTGCATCACGGCGTCCTGGAGGAAGGCGTCGCCTTCCTGCAGAAACCGTTTTCGCTCGGAGCCCTGGCACGCAAGGTCCGCGACGTGATCGAGGCCCCCCTCTGACAGAGCTGTCCCTCGTCGCCCGCGCGCGGGGGCACGGTGACCGACCGGCGATCATCGCCCGAGAAGGCACGTTCAGCTATCGCGACCTGCTCGACGCCTCGGCGCGCGTCGCGGAGTGCCTGCTCGCCGGGCGCGACGACCTCGCCGAGGCCCGAGTCGCCTTCCTAGCCCCGCCGGGGTTTCCCTACGTCGTGATCCAATGGGGCGTCTGGCGGGCCGGCGGCATCGCCGTTCCGCTCGCCGTCTCGCACCCTCCCGCCGAGCTCGAGTACGTGATCCGCGACGCCGAGGCCGAGACCGTCGTGGTGCACCCCGATTTGGCCGCCGCCATGCAGGCCGTGCAGCTGCGGCCCACGGTGCGAACCGTAACCACGGATCAAGCGGTTGGTACTGCTCCCCGCTCCCCGCTCCCTGGTGTGGCGGCGGGGAGGAGGGCGATGATCGTCTACACCAGCGGCACGACGGGCAAGCCCAAGGGCGTGGTAACGACGCATGCGAACATCGTCGCTCAGGTGACGAGCCTCGTCACCGCCTGGGAGTGGCGGGCGGACGACTGGATCCTGCTGGTGCTGCCCCTGCACCATGTGCACGGCATCATCAACGTCCTCACCTGTGCCCTGTGGGCCGGCGCGCGCTGCGAGATGCTTCCCAAGTTCGACGCGGAACGGGTCTGGGCCCGGATCGCCGCCGGCGAGCTCACCCTGTTCATGGCCGTGCCCACCATCTACGGGAAGCTGATCACGGCCTGGGAGGCGGCCGCGCCCGAGCGCCGCCGCGCCTGGTCGGCGGGCTGCGCGCCGCCCCGGATGCGGCTCATGGTGTCGGGCTCCGCCGCGCTGCCGGTGCAGCGGCTGGAGCGGTGGCGCGAGATCAGCGGCCACGTGCTGCTCGAGCGCTACGGCATGACCGAGATCGGCATGGCGCTCTCCAATCCGCTGCACGGGGAGCGACGGCCGGGATTCGTGGGCACGCCGCTGCCCGGTGTGGACGTGCACCTGGTGGACGAGGCAGGCCGGCCGGTCGTTCGCGGGGAGACCACACCGGGAGAGATCGAGGTGCGTGGGGCGACCGTGTTTCTCGAGTACTGGCGGCGGCCTGAGGCGACGGCGGCGGCGTTCCGGGACGGCTGGTTCCGCACCGGCGACGTGGCCGTCCTGGACGACGGGGCGTATCGGATCCTCGGCCGCTCGAGCGTGGACATCATCAAGACGGGCGGTTACAAGGTGTCGGCGCTCGAGGTGGAGGAGGTGTTGCGCACGCATCCGGCGATCGCGGAGTGCGCCGTAGTGGGCGTGGAGGATCCCGAGTGGGGCGAGCGGATCTGCGCGGCGGTCGAGCGGCGCGGTGAGGCGGACCTGACCCTTGCCGCGCTGCAGGCGTGGGCCAAGGAGCGGCTCGCGCCCTACAAGATCCCGCGCGCGCTCCGCTCGGTGCCCGCGCTGCCGCGGAACGCCCTGGGAAAGGTCACCAAGCGCGACGTCGCGGCGCTGTTCGGCTCCTGACTGTCAAGAAGCTGTTAGGGTTCGACCCAGCCTCTAGTGGGGTCGCGGACCGCGCGCCATGTTCGCGCTCCAAGAGGGACGCTCCCGACCCCCGGTCGCCTGCCGCCAGCGTTCACCTACACCCCCACATCGGAGGCGACGATGACGTCTGTCCGTCACGCGCCGGTACGCGCGGTTCTGGTGTTGGCGCTGTGCGGCTCCTACGCCGGCGCCGCGGCGCAAGATTCGCGGTCCGCACTCGATCCCGTCACCAGTGCGGTGATCAAGCACCCGATCACCACGTCCTCCGTGCCAGCGCGGAACCACTTCCTCCAGGGCCAGCGGGAGTTCGATCTGGCCCGCTTCATCGACGCGAATGCGCATTTCAAGGAGGCCGTCGCCGCGGATCCAGACTTCGCGTTCGCTTATTTGAACGTCGCGAATACGGCCAACTCGCTCGAGGAGTTCAAGACCAACCTGGCGCTCGCCGAGCAGCACGCCGCGGGGGCCTCGGAGGCCGAACGGCTCCAGATCCAGATGGCGCGCAAAGGGTTCGACAACGACCTGGCGGGGCAGCTCGCCCTCGGGCAGCAGTTCGTGGCGAAGTATCCTGACAGTCCGCGCGCCTGGCTGGCGCTCGCCGGAGCCCAGATTGGCTTGAACAAGAACGCGGACGGGCGTGCCTCGATCGCGAAGGCCCTGGAGCTCTCGCCCAAGCTGTACGTGGCGCACGCCACCTTGGGGAACGACTACATCTTCGGCGAGCCGCACGACTTTACGAAGGCGCTCGCGCACATGCAGGAGGCAGAGGCGCTGGCGCCGGATGAGTCCAATGCGCACCTCCTGGTCGGCGATGCCTATCGGGCGCAGCGCAACCTCGAGAAAGCACGCGACGAATACCTGCGGGGCCACGAGCTCGAGCCCCGCAATGCCGTGCTGCTCGTGAAGGCGGGACACGCGAACACGTTCCTGGGCGAGTACGCGGCCGCACGCGCCGACTATGACTCCGCCATGGCCGTCGGCCGGGCGAACGAGAAAGCCGCCTACGCGCCGTTCCGCGCCTACGTGAGCGTCTACGCCGGCGATCCTGCAGCCGCGATCGACGAGCTCAATCGGCTGGTCGCGTCCGTCGACGGATTGGGGGTCCCCGATCCCAAGGCCAACAAGGTGGCCGCGCTCACGAACGTCGTCGTCATCGCGACGCACACGCGTAACCGTGCGGCCGCGGAGCAGGCGTTGAAGCAGCTCGAGCCGTTACTGATGCAGCAAGCGGACGAAGCGGGGAACCCCGCATTCAAGCGGGGGCAGCAGGCGCAGATCGCATACCTCGAAGGGTGGACCGCGGCGCGGCGCGGGGACTATGCGTCGGCCCAGAAGCAGGCCGATCGCATTACCCAGCTGCTCGCACCCGACGCGAACCCGCGCAAGCTCGAGCCGATGCACCAGCTGGACGGATTCATCGCGCTGTATCAGGGCAAGTACAAGGAAGCGGCCACACACCTGCGGCAGGGCAATCTGTTGGACCCGTACATCAAGTATCAGTTCGCAGTCGCCACAGAGGGCGCAGGCGACGCCGCGCGGGCCAAGACGCTGTTCCGGGAGATCGCCGATTACAACTTCAATGCCCTCGGCTTCGCGCTCGTCAGGAAGGACGCGCAGCAAAAAGCGGGGGCGGGAACCTAGACGCGCAGGGTAGGACGGCCAATGGGGTGGCGCTGCTGGACCTGGGCCGCCAGGGCCAGCAGCGCCTCCTCCCCGAACGGCCTGCCGACGATCTGCAGGCCCACCGGCAGACCGTCGGGATCGAGCCCGCACGGCACCGAAGCGACCGGAAGGCCGGTGAGACTCAACACGAACGTGGGCGCGATCCAGTCCACGTACGTCTCCATTGTCTTGCCGGCCACGGTGTCGGGATAGTTCTGGTCCACCGGGAACGGCGGGACCGCCATGCATGGCGTGAGCAGGTGGTCGAATTTCCCGAAGAACTCTCGAAACAGGTGCCACAGGCGGCCGCGTGCCGCTTCCGCCGCGCCGAGGTCCCGGGTGGTGGTGTCGAGCCCGGCGCGAATGTTACCGGCGACGTTGGTGCCGAACCGGTCGAGCTGGTCCATGCGCGGAAACATCTGCGCGACGAACCACAACCCCCGCAGTGCGAGGAACGCCTTCCGCCCGAACGACAGGTCGAGCTCGATTTCGTCGACTTCGGCGCCCAGCTCACCGAGCCCGACTGCGGCGCGGCGGCACACCCGTTCGATGGCGGGATCGATCCCGATGCCAGCGATGTCGGGGCAGTAAGCGACCCGCAGGCCTTCCGGGATTCCGCGGGCCGCCGCGGCCACGAAGTTGCGCCCGGCCGTGGGCTGGGAGAGGGGAGAGAGCGGGCTCGCACCCGCCACGGCCTGCAGCATCAGGGCCACGTCCTGGGCGGTGCGCCCTACGGGACCTTCGACCTGGAGCGTGTCCCACGCCCAGTCCGCCGGATAGGTGGGGACGAGCCCGACCGAGGGCCTGAGCCCCACTACGCCGCAGAACGAAGCGGGAATACGGAGCGACCCGCCCAGGTCGGTTCCTTCGGCGAGCGCGATCATTCCGGTGACGAGGCCGGCCGCGCCACCGCCCGTCGAGCCGCCGGCGCTGCGCGTCGGGTCCCACGGGTTGCGGGTGCGGCCGAACACGTCGTTGAAGGTGTTCCCGCCGGCGGCGAACTCGGGACAGTTCGTCTTGCCCAGAATGATCGCACCGGCGGCCCGCAATCGTTGCACCACGAGGGCATCGTCGGCGGGAACATGGTCCCGGTAGAGCGGTGAGCCGTAAGTGGTGCGGAGGCCCGCGACCGGCGTCACGTCCTTGATGCCGACCGGGAGGCCCGCGAGCAGACCCACGTCCTCGCCGCGCACGAGGCGCAGCTCGAGCTCGCCGGCGTCGTCGAGCGCCCGAGGGTTGAGGGTCACGACGGCGTTGACGGCCGGGTTGTAGCGCTCCACGCGCGCCAGGCACGCCTCGACGACCTCGACCGGCGAGACTTCGCGCGACCTCACGAGCCGCGCGAGCTCGGTGGCGGAGCGATCCGCTAGATCTTCCATTCTCCCAGGAACGCGACCGTGCGGCAGAACGCGGCCTCGCCTCCCTTGAACTTCCAGGGGAAGCAGCCGACGATGAGGCGCTTGTTCTGGAGCTCGGGCGCCTCGATCTCGCCGCCCAGGTTCTCGATGTGGATGCAGTCCTTCGGGAACAGCGCGTTGTGGGTGAGCTGGTAGGCGGAGTCGGGGAACATCTTATCGACCGCCGCTTTGCCGCCGAATTTCTGCTCGGCCTTGGCGCGCACCTTGTCGCACTGGCCGTGGGCGCCTCTTCCGAGAAAGCGTCCTATCGGAAGGTTCATCGGATGGTCGGTGGAGACGCAGTCGACACCCCACACGTGGATCTTCTTTTCCAGCAACCACGGCACCAGATCGGGATGCGCGCCCGGATGATAGTGATAGTAGCGCTCCTCGTCCGGCGTGGCGCCGAAGTCCGCGTAGCGGTGCCATCCCGTGTGCAGCAGCAGCAGGTCGCCCGGCTTCACCTGGACCCGCTGCTCGATCATCTGGGGCGTGTACACCGCCAGCTCGTCCATTTCGTCCCGCAGATCCACGATCGCGCCCGGGCCGCACAACCACTCGAGCGGCAGCTCGTCGATCGTCTTGCCGGCCGTGACGAAGTGGCGCGGCGCGTCGAGGTGGGTGCCCATGTGGTTCGAGGTCATGATGTACTGCGCGTTCACACCGTGCTCGGCCTTGCGCTTGATGTACTTGACCTCGAACGGCGGGTAGTAGGGCCAGAAGGAGGAGCGCTCGTTCAGCGGTTGCGACAGGTCGTAGATCTTCATCGCGGGGACACCTCCGGGGAGACGACATTGCGGAATGTGGATTGCGGATTGCGGATTTGACGCACGAGCGTCACTCGGCTAATGCGGACTCGCATTGCCAATCCGCATTCCGCAATCCGAAATCCGCAATTGGGTGCGCTGGTGCTCGTCACGCCCGCCTCTGTTCGGCTGCCCCCGCCCGCTCAAACGCGCGCGCCAGCGCGCGGCGTGTCAGCACGGCCACCAGCTGCCGGCGGTACGCGGCCGACGCGTGGATGTCGGACGGTGGATCCACGTCGCGCGTGGCCGCCGCGTCGCTCGCGGCTCGGAGCAGCTCCTCCGACGGGGCCTGGCCGGCGAGCATCTTCGCCACCTCGGTCGCGAGTACCGGCCCATCGCCCACGCTCAGCAAAGTGAGCCGCGCCGCCTTGCAACGACCCCGTGAATCGAGTGTCACCACGGCCGCGACCCCCACCAGAGCGTAGTCGCCGTGGCGCCGCGCCATTTCGACGAATGCCGTGCCGCTCCGGCCGGGGAGCGGCGGAACCGCGATTTCGACCAGCAGCTCGCCCGGCTCGAGCGCCGTCTCGAGCATGCCCTTGAAGAACTCGCCCGCGGGGATCGAGCGCTCGCCCGTGGCGCTCTTTGCCTGGAATCGAGCCTCGAGGGCGAGCATCACCGCCGGGAGCTCGGCGGACGGGTCGGCGTGCGCGATGCTGCCCCCCACCGTGCCGCGGTTCCGGATCTGGGGGTGCGCGATCGACGGCATCGCCTCGGCGAGGAGCGGTGCCGCGCGCGCGACCACATCGCTCCGCTCCACGGTCCGCTGCCGGGTCATCGCGCCCATGGCGACACCGCCCGATTCCGCGCGCACGTACGCGAGCGCCGAGATCCCGTTCAGGTCCACGAGCACGGCCGGCCGGGCGAGGCGGAAGTTCATGGCCGGAATGAGGCTCTGTCCCCCCGCGAGCGGCTTCGCTGCGTCGCCGTGCTCCGCGAGCAGCGCCAGAGCCTCGTCCACTGTGCCCGGGGAGAAGTAGTCGAACGGCGCCGGCTTCATCGGGACCTCACGCCCCGGGTGCGAGCAGCACTCATGAGTTCGAACAGGCGGTTGGGGCTGAGCGGGATCTCACAGATCTCCACCCCCGAGTCGCCCAGCGCGTCCTCGACAGCCTGCGCGAACAGCGCGCCGGTGGGGATGGCGCCGGCTTCGCCTACGCCCTTCACTCCCATCGGGTTCAAGGGCGACGGCGTCTCGCGGTGGGTGATATCGACGCTCGGGACGTCGGTCGCCGTGGGAAGCAGGTAGTCCATGAACGAGGCGTTGAGCAGCTGTCCCTCCTCGTCGTATACGAGCTGCTCGTAGAACGCATTGCCGATCCCGTGCGCCACGCCGCCGTGAATCTGGCCCTCCACGAGCATCGGATTGATCACGCGCCCACAGTCGTGCACGACGACGTAGCGCTTGATCTCGACCTGCGCCGTCTCCGGGTCCACTTCGACCACCATCGCATGGACGCCGTTCGCAGTGCTGCCACGGTGGGGCCCGAAGTAGGCGGTGGCCTCGAGGCCAGGCTCCGTCCCCGGCCGCACCGCGCCGCGCAACGGATTCGCCTTGAGCGCGAGGCTCCCGAGCGTGATGCCGCCGCCGGGGTTGTCGCGCAGGTGCACGCGCCCGCCGGCGAGCACGAGATCCGCCGGTGCGGCTTCGAGCTCCCGGCTGGCCAGCTCGAGCACCTTGGCGCGCACGGCGACGGCCGCGGCGTGGCACGCGCTCCCCGCCACCACGGCGCCGCGACTCGCGAACGTGCCCGTGCCCCAGTGGAACTCTCGGGTGTCGCCCGTGATCACGTGCACGTCCGTCACGTCCACGCCCAGCACCTCCGCCACGATCTGGGCGAACACGGTGAAATGCCCCTGCCCCTGCGTCCCCACTCCGGTCGCCAGCCGTACGCGGCCGCTGGGCTCGACGGTGACCCGCGCGCCCTCGTACGGCCCGATCCCCGTCCCCTCGACGTAGCACACCACGCCGATCCCCACGTGACGCCCCCCTGCCCTGAGCCGCGGCTGGTCCTCCCGCACGAAGCGCTCGTAGTCGATGGCCTGGAGCGCCTCGTCGAGCGCCGGCTCGTAGTCACCGCTGTCGTACGTGAGGGGCGCGGAGTCTTGGAACAGGATCTCGTTGTTGAACGGGAACTGGTCGGGCCGGAGCAGGTTACGGCGTCGGATCTCGGTGCGGTCGATCCCGAGCTGCTTGGCCGCGAAGTCCAGGAGCCGCTCGATCACGAACACGCCATGTTGGCGCCCCGCGCCCCGCACCGGCGTCACGATCGTCTTGTTCGTGAAGACCGCGGTGAACTCGCTCTCGTAGCTCGGGATGTCGTAGGGGCCAAGCAGGGTGCACTGGCTGTTGATCGGCACCGTGAGTCCGTAGGGATCGTAGGCGCCGGTGTCGTGCAGGAAGACGTCCTTCACGCCGAGGATCTTGCCGTCCTGCGCCACCGCGAGCTCGGCGTCGTGGATCTGGCCGCGCTCCTGCGTCGTGGCGAAGAAGTTTTCCTGACGGTCCTCCGTCCATTTGACGGGTCGACCCAGCCGCACGGCCGCCCAGGGCACCAGCACTTCCTCCGGGTAGAACATCATGATCTTCGGCCCGAAGCCGCCGCCCACGAACGGCGCGACGACCCGCACCTGCGATTCGAGCAGGCCGAGCAGCTGGGCGAGGCCGTTCCGGATGGGGATCGGCGCCTGCGTCGTGTCCCATACCGTCAGCTCCTCGGCGCGCGGGTCCCAGTGCGCCGCCACGGCGCGATTTTCCATCGCGGCCGACGCGCCGCGATCGTAGCGGAACCGCCGTTCGATGACCGCATGGGCGCGGGCTTTCGCCCGCGCGTAGTCCCCTTTCCGCTGTACCGCGTGCGCCGCGAGGTTCGAGGACAGATGCTCGTGCACGCGGGGCGCCTCCGGGGCGAGCGCGGCCTCGAGGTCCACCACGGCCGGAAGCGAGTCCGCCTCCACCACGATGTCGTCCAGCGCGTCCTCGGCCAGGTAGCGGCTCTCCGCTACGACCATCGCGATTGGCTCGCCCACGTGGCGGAGCTTGTCTTTGGCGAGCGGGACCTGCGTGCAGGCGTTGAACACGAGGCCGGCGATGGGCGGGGGCGGAACGAGCAGCGGACCGGGGCGCCAGTAGTCGCCCAGGTCCGCCGCGGTGTATGCCGCGATGACGCCGGGCCGGCCGCGAGCGGCGGAAGCGTCGACGCTCGTGAGCCGGGCGTGGGCGTGCTGGCTGCGGAGAAATGCGACGTGCAGCAGTCCGTCGAGCCGCACGTCGTCGACGAACAGCGCGCGCCCGGTGAGGAGCCGCGCGTCCTCGTTGCGACGCACGCGCTCGCCGATCCCGCTACGCGCGCGGGGAGGGGGAGGCGGGGGCACCACAGGCGAGTCTCACGGCCGCGACGATGTTCTGATAGCCGGTGCAACGACACAGGTTCCCGGAGAGCGCCTCGCGGATCGCGCGCTCGTCGGGATCGGGATGCTCACGCAGGAAGGGCACGAGGGTCATGAGGACGCCCGGCGTGCAAAACCCGCACTGCAGCCCGTGGGCCTCGCGGAACGCGGCCTGGAGCGGATGCAGCGCATCGCCCCCCCCGCCCCCCCCGCCCCCCCCGGAGCCGTCCGACAACCCCTCGACGGTCGTGACGTCGTGGCCATCCACCTGGACGGCGAACATCAAGCAGGAGCGTACCGCCTCGCCGTCCACCAGCACGGTACAGGCGCCGCACACGCCGTGCTCGCACCCGACGTGCGTGCCGGTGAGTCCCAGCTCGTGGCGCAGAAAGTCGGAGAGGAGCAACCGCGGCTCCACCGCGCGCTCGTGGCGCACGCCGTTGACCGTGACGACCAGCGTCATTCTCAAGGTCCGCAACGTTACGCCCTGGCCGGGAGTGCAGCAAGGCGACAGAATTCCATCATGAAGCGTCGCGAAGCACTCGCCAAGCTCACGGGTCGCGAGCGTTACGTCGACGACCTGCCGCTCGACGACTTCCTGTGGGGCATGACGGTGCGGAGCCCTGCCCCGCGCGGCCGCGTCTCGGGCGTCCGGTTCGGCAAGGACGTCGACTGGTCCCAATACGTCGTGGTGGACCAGCGCGACATCCCGGGACCGAACGTCGTGGCCCTGATCGAGCAGGATCAGCCGGTGCTCGCGGCCGGATACGTGCGGCACATGCACGAGCCGGTGCTGCTCTTGGCGCACCGGTCGCGCGAGGCGGTGCGGCGCGCCGTACGCTCGGTGGAAGTCGTGGTCGCGCCCGAGCCGCCCGCCCTCGACTTCCGGGCTCCACCTTCGCCCGGGCAGATCCAGTACGGCCCGGACAACGTGCTCAAGCACTTGCAGATCGTGAAGGGCGATGTCGAGCGCGCGCTCGCGCAGGCTGCGGTCGTCGTCTCGGGCACGTACGAGACCGGCGCGCAGGAGCACGTCTACCTGGAAACCCAGGGGATGATCGCCTATCTCGAGGGGGACGTGCTGGTGGTCAAGGGCTCGATGCAGTGTCCCTACTATGTCCTCAAGGCCCTGCAACACGCGCTCGCGCGCGAGGACTCCCTGGTCCGCGTGATCCAGACGCCCACCGGCGGCGGGTTCGGCGGCAAGGAGGAATTCCCCTCACACATCGCGCTGCACGCCGCGCTGCTGGCGCTGAAGAGCGGTCGGCCGGTGAAGCTGATCTACGACCGCGGCGAGGACATGGCCGCGACCACCAAGCGGCACCCCGCGCTGGTGCGGCACCGCACCGGGCTGGCGCGCGACGGCCGGCTCCTGGCCCAAGACATCGAGGTCGTGATCGACGGCGGCGCGTATGTGACGCTGTCGCCCGTCGTCCTGTCGCGCGCGATCATCCACGCCGCGGGGCCGTACGCCTGCGAGCACGTCCGCATTGCCGGCCGCGCGATGTTCACGAATGCCGTGCCGTTCGGGGCGTTCCGCGGATTCGGCGCGCCCCAATCGCAGTTCGCGGGCGAGCGCCACATGGACGTGATCGCGCTGACCCTCGGGATCGATCCGGTCGAGCTGCGGCGCATCAATCTGCTCAGGGACGGCCAGACGACCGCCACCGGTCAGGTGATCCGGGACGGCACCGATCGCCTGGCCGTGCTGGAGCAGGCGCTCGAGCTCTCCCGGTACCGGGAAAAGCAAGGGGAGCACGCCGCGTTCAACGCGAGCCACGCAACGCTCTGCCGAGGCTCGGGGCTCGCCACGTTCTATCACGGCGCCGGGTTCACCGGCGGCGGCGAGGTCGCGCTCCAGTCGCGGCTGCGTGTGGCGGGCCGCCCGGACGGCGGCGTCGAAGTGTTGAGCGCCAACATCGAGATGGGACAGGGGACGCTGACGGTGTTCACCGAGCTCGCCGCGGCACGGCTGGGCCTCGAGCCCGAGGACGTGACCATCGCCGAGGCCGACACCGCGCGGGTCCCGAACTCGGGTCCCACCGTGGCGTCGCGCACCACCATGATCGTGGGCGGCCTGGTCGAGCGGGCGGCGGACGATCTGCGCCGCCGCGTGGGCCTGGACGACACGATCCGCGGTGCCGCGGTGAAGCAGGCGATCCGGACGTGGCACCGGGAGCACCCCGGGGCGCCGCTGTTCGGCGAAGCGACCTACGAGAAGCCGCCCGGCATCGCATGGGACGACAAGACGTATCGGGGCGACGCCTACGGTGCGTTCGCGTGGGCCGCCTACGTCGCCGAGGTCGAGGTCGATCTGCGGACGTGCGCCACCCGCGTGATCGACTTCGTCGCGGTGCAGGAGGTGGGCAAAGTGCTGAACCCGACCCTCGCCAAGGGACAGGTGCAGGGGGGCGTGGTTCAGGGAATCGGCTGGGCGCTCATGGAGGAATGCAAGTGGCGGGATGGGGCGATGGCGAACAACCAGCTGACCAACTACCTGATCCCCACGTCGGACGACGTCCCGGCGGTGCGCGTCGCGTTCCTCGAGAACCCGTACCCGCACGGCGCCGGCGGCGCGAAGGGGCTGGGCGAGTTGCCGATCGACGGACCCGCGCCCGGAGCGCCTCATGGAACTCCTCGAGGGACAGGCGGATGTGCGCCAACCAAATTGAAGAATGCGGAATGCGGAGTGCGGAATGCGGAATGGCAAGGTGAGGTCGATTGCGGAATCACAAGCCCGCGTCTCAATTCCGCATTCCGAATTCCACATTCCGCACTTGGGGGGTGGATGACGACCCTCACCGTGACCTTCACCCTTAACGGGAAGGCGGTGTCGTTGGGGGTGGACCCCGCCGCGCGTCTCCTCGACACCCTCCGCTATCAGCTGGCGCTCACCGGCACCAAAGAAGGCTGCGGCGAGGGCGAGTGCGGCGCCTGCACCGTGTACT
>WNGD01007467.1_pt1 | contig 19364 bp, 20 predicted proteins | sample 5400671 | NCBI WGS metagenome assembly WNGD01 (sample SAMN13153369, study PRJNA577476) | soil metagenome | isolation source: 40 cm soil or saprolite under grassland replicate 2 | place: USA:California | collected 2016-06-15
GGGGACGCCGGCCGGCTGTCCGCTGTGCTAGCCCCGAAGTCCGGCGGGATAGGCGCAGCCGTCAGGCCCGCCGTCGTCCTGGCGGCGAAATCGGCGGTGACGGGGCCGAAATCGGCCGTAGCTGGCCCGTAGTCCGCCCCCGGCCCGTAGCCGGTGCCGGAATGTGCGTAGCCGGCCATCGCGGGGCCGTAGTCCGCGGTCGCCGGATCGTAGTCCGACGCGGGACCGTAGCCCGGCGCAGGACGGTCATCGGCAGCCGGGCCGTGGCCAGCAGCCGGACCGTAGCCCGGCGCAGGACGCGGCTGGTCCGCCGGTCCCGTCGCCTGACCGGGGTAATCAGAGCGCTCTTCGGTGACCTCGGCCACCTCATCCCGGGGCGTGACCAGCTCGAACACCCCGCGGTCCACCTCCCAGTAGCCGAGCTGCTGCGCCTGGTAGGCATCATGGCCCAGGTAGGCGATGTGCAGCCGGTCACCGAGATCATCGAGGACGAGGCAGCGCTGGCCCCGGTACAGGCCCATCGGCCTGGATTCCCAGAGCTCCTGGACATCCTGCAAGCGCAACTGCTTGCGCCAGTGCCCGGTAGCCGGCTCGAAGCCGAGCTCTTCCGGCGGCGGACAAGCGGCGAAAAGCACGACGTCGCCGTCGGACGGGCCGATGCCAGCCTCGTAGGGAACACCCTGGTATGTCGCCATCAGCCGGTAGCGCATGACTCAGATCCCTCCGGATGGCCGCAGCCAGACCTGGCCGTCGAACCGGGCGATGAATTCTTCCGCGCCCGGGGTGATGCGGTACATCTCGGCACCCACCGGCACCGGGATCGGATCGATGTAGTACTCGGGGACCCGGTGCGCCAGCGAGGACGTGAAGCCAGTCCCGGTGAACGGCGGCTTGCCGCGCCAGTCGCCGCCGTTCTCCGCAGAATAAGGGATCCGGTAGGAGCCCACCGCCACGGCGCTCCAGCGAAGGAAGTACACCTCGGTGAGGTCCGGACCGAAGTCAGATCCGTCGTAGCGCAGATCCAGCGCATCGCAAAACTCGGCGGGGTCATTGAATGAGCTGTCCTGTACCCGGTAGACGAAACCGGCGATCACCGAACGCCGGCCGGTCAGATAAGGTTCCACTAGCCGGGGCGGGATCGCCTTCTGCATCAGCGTACCCGGCCGAATGGGCCTGGATCTTGGCTCGACCTGGCGCACGTGCTCCCCTGGGCAGACTCCGATGCAGTCTCAAGAGAGTCTCATATCGGGAAATACCTCCTCAACTGCTTCGGCTTACTGGCCAGGCCAAACGGCGGGCCAGGCTTTCCGGCGACAGTCGGCGGACCGCGGCTGGCGACGCTCGCTCGGCCGCCGAACTACAGTGGGCCCGTGCTGGGTCGCGGCAGCGCGGACGGTCGGCTGAGCGCGGACGGTCGGCCGAGCGCGGACGACGGATCCGCCGATCCTGATGCGGCGGCCGCGCTTGCCGCATTCGCCTCGGGCGCCGGCAGCGAGCACGCCGCGCTGACGGCGCTCGCCAGCACGCGGCTGCTTGTTCCCGTGCTCGCCGCGCCGGCGCAGGATTCCGGCGGCCTCGTGTCCGGTGATGGCCCGGCAGATCACGCAGCCGCCGGCCGCCGGGCGGCCAGCCACGGAACGGCAGGCACCGGCGCGGAGAAGACCAGCGAGATGAGCATTCCGGCCCTGGTCGGGCAGGATGGCCGCCTGGCAGTGCCCGCATTCACCTGCCTGGACGCGCTGACCAGGTGGCGCCCGGGAGCCCGGCCCGTGCCGGTGGATGCGGGCAGGGTATGGCAGAGCGCCGTCGCGGACGCCAGGGCGGTCGTGCTCGACGTCGCCGGGCCGGTCCCGGTTGCGATTGACGGCGCGCGGCTGGCGGCCCTCGCCAGCGGGCAGCCAGTTCCGCTGCCGCACGATGACCCTGACGTGCTGGCCGAGGTGGCCCAGGCCGTCGCCGGACTGCCAGCGATCGGCGCCACCCGGCTGTCCGCCGGCGGTGCCGACGGCGACCTGACCGTCGAGCTGGCGATCTCGCCCGGCTATGCCGGGCCCGCAGCCGAGCTGGCCAGGAGCGCCGCGACGGCCATCATGGCCAGGCTCGGCACAAGGCTGCGCAGGGGAGTCCAGGTGGTGATCAGATCGCCGCGCGAATAATCACGGCAGATTGATAACGAGGCGGCCGAGCGCGGTCAGCCCGCCGCTGACGAGTCGCTGGCGGGGCTGGGGTCCTGGCTAGGCGGCCGTTCGCCAGCAACGCTGGTGCCTCGCGGGGTCCGGCCGGGCCGCATGGCAGGATCTTCTTCATGCTGCGCTGGCTCACCGCGGGAGAATCGCATGGCCGGGCGCTCGTCGCGATCTGCGAGGGGATGCCGGCCGGCGTGCGGATCGCCACGCCGGACGTTTCGGCCGCGCTGGCCAGGCGCCGGGCCGGATACGGTCGCGGCGCCCGGATGAAGTTCGAGCAGGATGAGGCCGAGATCACCGGCGGCGTGCGTCATGGCCGCACTCTCGGCGGCCCGGTAGCGATCCGGGTGTCCAACACCGAATGGCCGAAGTGGGACGTGGTGATGTCACCCGACCCGGTGGCTGCGGCCGAGCTTGCCGGGCTGGCCCGCGCTGCCCCGCTGACCAGGCCCCGGCCTGGCCATGCCGACTTGGCCGGCCTGCAGAAATATGGTCATGATGACGCCCGTCCGGTGCTGGAGCGGGCCAGCGCACGGGAGACCGCTGCCCGGGTGGCCCTCGGCGAACTGGCCCGCCGGTTCCTGCACCAGGTCCTCGGCGTGCGGATCGTGAGTCACGTCGTGTCCATCGGCACGGTCAGCGCTCCGGACGGGATTCTGCCAGGCCCGCAGGACGCCGCCCGGGTGGACAGCGATCCGGTCCGCTGCCTGGATCCCGCGGCCAGCGCAGCCATGCGGGCCGAGATCGACGAGGCCCGCAAGGACGGGGACACGCTCGGCGGCGTGGTCGAGGTCGTCTGCTACGGGCTGCCGCCGGGCCTGGGCAGCTACGTGCACTGGGACCGGCGGCTGGACGGCAGGCTGGCGGCTGCCCTGATGAGCATCCACGCGATCAAGGGAGTCGAGGTCGGTGACGGGTTTGCCACCGCCAGGCGGCGCGGTTCCGCGGCGCACGACGAGATCGACGGCGGGCAGGACGGGGTGCGCAGGCGCACCAACCGGGCGGGCGGGATCGAGGGCGGCATGAGCACGGGCGAGGTGCTGAGGCTGCGCGCGGCGATGAAGCCCATCTCCACGGTGCCCAGGGCCCTGGCCACCGTGGACGTGCGCACCGGGGAACCGGCGAAGGCGATCAACCAGCGCAGCGACGTGACCGCCGTTCCGGCGGCCGGCGTGGTCGCCGAGGCGATGGTCGCGCTGGTGCTGGCCGACGCGGCGATCGAGAAATTCGGCGGTGACTCGACCGACGAGACGGCACGCAACCTGCGCGGTTACCTGGACTCACTGGTGATCTCATGAGCAGCCCGGTCGCGATCCTGATCGGCCCGCCGGGCGCGGGCAAGTCCACGGTGGGCCCGCTGCTGGCCATGCTGCTCCGCGTTACGTTCCTCGACACGGACAGCGAGATCGAGGCGGCGGCCGGCAAGCCGGTCGGCGACATCTTCATCGATGACGGCGAGCCGGCGTTCCGCGCCCTGGAACGCCAGACGGTGGCCAGTGCCCTCGCGAGCCATCCCGGGGTACTGGCCCTCGGCGGCGGCGCGGTGCTCGACTCCGGCACCCGGCGGCTGCTCGCTGGCCAGCCGGTCGTCTACCTGGAGACCGGCTTCGCCACGGCGGCCAAGCGGGTGGGAATGGACCAGGCGCGGCCGTTGCTGCTCGGCAATCCGAGAGCACAGCTGAAGGCGCTGCTCGAGCAGCGGCTGCCGGTCTACCAGGGGCTTGCCCGGATCACCGTCGGCACGGACAGCAGGTCGGCGGCGGAGGTAGCGGACGAGATCGCCCGCCTGCTGGACGGCGCGGGCGCCCGCCGGTGAGCGTGACCCGCATTCCCGTCGGCGGGGAGCGCCCCTATCAGGTGGTCCTGGGCGACGGCGTGCTCAGCGAGTTGCCGTCACTGGTCGGCAAGGATGCCCGCGCGGTGGTCGTGGTCCATGGCAGCGGCCTTGGCCAGATCGCCCAGCCCGCCTTGCGGGTGCTCGATGATGCGGGCTACGTCGTGCATGCGGAGCCGATCCCGGACGGCGAGGCGGCCAAGGACATCGAGGTGGCTGCCGGGCTGTGGTCACGGCTGGCAGCACGCCGGATCACTCGTTCCGACGTGTTGATAGGTGTCGGCGGCGGGGCAGTCACCGACCTGGCCGGCTTCACCGCGGCGTGCTGGCTGCGCGGCATCCGCCACGTCCTGGTGCCGACGACTCTGCTCGCTGTGGCCGACGCCGCCATCGGCGGGAAGACGGGCATCAATATCCCGGCGGGCAAGAACCTGGTCGGCTCCTTCCACCCGCCGGTCGGCGTGCTCGCCGACCTGACCGCGCTGGCGACGCTGCCCGGCGCGGAATACCGCAGCGGGCTGGCTGAGGTGATCAAGGCTGGCTTCATCGCCGATCCGGTGATACTCGACCTGATCGAGGCCGATCCGGTCGGCTCGGCGGCACCGTCCGGCCGCAGCGAGCGCGAACTGGTCGAGCGGGCGGTGCGGATGAAAGCGGCCGTCGTCTCCGCCGACCTGCGCGAGGCCGGCCCGCGGGAGGTGCTGAACTATGGGCATACGCTCGGGCACGCCATCGAGCGGACCGAGCACTACCGGCTCAGGCACGGCGAGGCGGTGGCCATCGGCATGGTGTACGCAGCCGCCGTAGCCAGGCTCGCGGGCAGGCTGGACGCCGCGACGGCGGACCGGCATCGCCGCCTGCTCGCCGCCGTCGGGCTGCCGGTCAGCTACCCGGCCGGCGCCTGGCCCCGGCTGCGGGAGGCGATGGCGGTAGACAAGAAGGCGCGCGGAGCGCGGCTGCGGCTGGTGGTTCTTGACGGGCTTGCCCGGCCCGCCATACTCGATGACCCGCCGGAGGAATTGCTGGAGCAGGCCTATGCGGAGGTGTGCGGCCAATGAGCCAGGTGCGCGGCCAATGAGCCAGGTGCGCGGGCCAATGAGCCAGGTGCGGGTGATGAGTCAGGTGTGGGATCGATGAGGCAGGTTCTCGTGCTGAACGGGCCGAACCTGCGGCGGCTCGGTTCCAGGGAGCCCGAGGTGTATGGCTCGGCGTCTTTCGACGACCTGGCCGCCGCCTGCCAGCAGGCCGGCCGGGATCTCGGACTCGACGTGCAGGTCAGGCAGACCGATGACGAGGCAGAATTGGTCAGCTGGGTGCATGCCGCCGCCGACGCGAAGACTCCGGTGGTGCTGAACCCGGCTGCCTTTACCCACTATTCCTACGCGCTGCGGGACGCCCTGGCGATGCGCACCGCGCCGCTGGTCGAGGTGCATCTGTCCAACCCGGCGGCACGGGAGTCGTTCCGGCACAACTCGGTTGTGGCCGGCGTCGCTGACGGGACGGTGGCCGGGTTCGGAGTCCTGTCCTATGAGCTGGCTCTGCGCGCGGTCGCCGCACTGATCTCGGCGGCCGGCTAGCAGGTTTGTGCTCCATCGAGGCACTCATCGCCAAGGCCGGCGGGTCTGCGCACCTGCACGGGGTCTCATCGGGCGGCGCCCTGGTCCTGGAGGCCGCTGCCGCGGGCCTGGCGATCGAGAGGATCGCGGTGTACGAGGTGCCATACAACGTGGCCAGCAATTGGCCGGGGCGGTGGCGGGAGTACGTCGAACAGCTCGGGGCGGCACTGGCCGGCGGCCGTCGCGGTGAAGCGGTCGAGCTCTTCATGCGACTGGCCGACACCTCCAACGAGGACATCGCCGGGATGAGGGAATCCCCCTACTGGCCGCCGATGGAGGCCATCGCCCACACGCTCGCCTATGACGCGGCCTGCTTGGGGAATGGCCAGCCGCCCGCCGCCCGCCTGGCGAAGATCGGGCAGCCCACCCTGGTCGCTACGGGGGGCGCGCATCCACCGGGAGCCGCGGAGTGGATCCTGGCCCTCGATCCGGCCGCAGACGCGATCGCCAGGAGCATCCCGCGAGCAGAACGCCAAATCCTCGGGGGTCAGACACACGTGGTCGATCCGAAGGCGATGGCAGCCGTGCTCGAGCGGTTCTTCGCTGACTGACGGCGACAGCGCAGAACTACCTGCCGCCTGCCACACCCGGCCGTGACCGGCACAGTGATGTCGAAACGGCGGTCCGGCCGTTCGTGGAATAAGTGAGAGGGCGCCACAGGGGTGCCCGGTCCGGACACGCGGAGGCGAAAGATGAAGTACCTGATGCTTGGTGCGATTACCGAGGCGGGCCAGCAGCTCCAGGGATCTGATCTTGAGTCATGGATGGCAGAGATCGGCGCCTGGTATGAAAAGCATGCCAGCTCGGGAAAGCTCGCCGACGCAGGCCATCAGCTCGACTGGCCGCACAAAGCCAAGACGGTGCGGGCAAGCGGAGTGACTGATGGCCCGTACATGGAGTCCAAGGAGGTCCTGGGCGGCTACTCGCTGCTGGAGACCGCCACCATCGATGAGGCGGTGGAGATCTCGAAGACCTGGCCAGGCGTCGACAAGGGATGGATCGCGATCGAGATCAGGCCGGTCATGGTCCAGTAAAGGCCGGTAGCGTCACAGCGACAGGCGGCGGGCGAGCAGCTCCCGTTCGGCCGGATTGGCGGCAAGCGCTAGCGCTCGCTCGTTCGCCGAGCGGGCCTGCTCGTGGCGGCCGAGGTCGGTCAGCAGTTCGGCCCGCACAGCGTGGAACAGCCGGTAGCCGTCGAGTTCACCGGCGAGCGGCTCGACCTCGGCCAGCGCGGCCTGCGGGCCGATCGCGAACCGGGTAGCGACCGCCCTGTTGAGCCGGACGACCGGAGAGGGCGTGAACAGGTGCAGCCGGTCATAAAGGACCCGGATCTGGTGCCAGTCCGTGCGCTCGTAGCTCGGTGCCGCCGCGTGGACTGCGGCGGTGGCGGCCTGGATCTGGTAGGGGCCCGGGCGGTGCATCGCCATCGCCCGGCCGAGCAACCCGGTTGCCTCGGCGACCAGCGCGCGGTCCCAGAGCGCGCGGTTCTGATCTTGCAGCCGCACCAGCCGTCCCCAGCCGTCGAACCGGGTCGCGGCCCGCGACTCGTGCAGCAACAGCAGCGCCAGCAGCCCCAGCACCTCGGGTTCGCGCGGCATCAGCGCATGCAGCAGCCGGTTCAGCGCCACCGCTTGCGCCGCCAGGTCACGACGTGCGGGCGTGCGCCCAGCGCTGGCCAGATAACCCTCGTTGAACACCAGGTAGATAACGGCAAGTACCTCATCCAGCCGGTCACCGAGCTGGTCCGGGTCGGGAACGCGCACCGCCGCGCCCGTCTCCCGGAGAGCTTTCCGCGCCCTGGACAGCCGCTGCGCCATCGTTGGCTCGCCGACCAGGAACGCAGCCGCGATCTCGGCCGTGGTCAGGCCGCAGACAACGCGCAGGGTGAGGGCGATCTGCGACTCCCGCGGCAGCAGCGGATGGCAGCACGCGAAGACAAGGCCAAGCAGTTCATCCCCCTCGCGCTGGCCAGCCTCGGAATCAAGTCCGGATGGCTCACCCGGGTGGCCAGCGGAGCCTGCCAGCAGCGGCTGGGTCACGGCCAGCAGCGCGAGCTTTTCCTGCCCGGCACGTTCCCGGCGGAGCCGGTCAATTGCCTTGCGCCGGGCGGTGGTGGCCAGCCAGCCGGCCGGCTTCGGCGGCACGCCGTCGGCCCGCCAGTGCTCAAGTGCCTCGATGAACGCGTCCTGGACCACCTCTTCTGCCAGGCCAACATCGCCGAGCCGTACCGCAAGCGCAGCCCGGATCCGGGTGGCCTCCTCGCGGTACGTCTTCTCGAGCTCTCCGGCATCATCCACACCCGCCAGTCTCCCAGCTCAGTCATCTCCGACGACCACCCCGGCTTATCCACGACTGGATGTTCAACGGCAAGACCGATCGCGAGGCCAGGGCCTGGGAGGAAGAACAGTTCGCCGGCACCGGCGCCTTGATCAGGGCAACACGACGTTCGAGCTCGGGGTCGGTCCCTGGGGCGGCAATCCCACATTCCACGCGCCATGCTTCGTCGTTTCCCATCACTCCCGGGAGATGATCGTCAAGGAGGGTGGTACGTCCTACACCTTCGTCATCGACGGGATCGAGAGCGCTCTCGCCCAGGCGAAGGCGGCCGCAGCAACGAAGGATGTCGTGGTGATGGGGGGCGCGAACATCGCCCGGCAGTTATGCGGATCCATCTCGTGCCGGTCTTGCTCGGCCGCAGGAACCCGCCTCCTCGACGACCTGGGCCCCGAACCCGTGGGCCTGGAACCATTCGAGGTGGTCAACACGCCGCAGGTGACCCACCTCCGGTACCGTTTCTCGACGCCGCCCCGCCCCGCCCATTAACGAGCAGCCTGCCTGCCTGCCTGGCTGGCAGGCCGGAGCATGCGCGCCTACGCTGGACAAGCGCCTGATCTTTGCCTGGCGGCGCTCCGACGGCGAAAGGTGCACCGGTAATGCGCATCGGGATGTCCCTGAACTACGCAGGCGGATTCGCCGAGACGGTCACCGAGCTCGCCGACTATGAGAAGGCCGGGCTGGACATCGTCTTCGTCCCGGAGGTTTACACCTTTGACGCGGTCAGCCAGCTCGGCTTCATCGCCGCGAAGACCGAGCGGCTGCAGATCGCGTCGGGCATCCTTCAGCTGTATTCCCGGACGCCGACGCTCACCGCGATGACGGCGGCCGGGCTCGACTACGTGTCCGGCGGCCGGTTCATGCTCGGAATCGGGGCATCCGGGCCGCAGGTGATCGAGGGCTGGCATGGGGTGCCCTATGACGCTCCGGTCAGCCGAACCCGCGAGATCATCGAGATCTGCCGCAGCGTCTGGCGGCGCGAGCGGCTGCAGTACGCCGGCCGGTACTACACGATTCCGCTGCCGCAGGACCAGGGGACCGGCCTCGGCAAGGCGCTCAAGCTGATCAATCATCCGGTCCGGGAGCGCATACCGATCATGGTGGCCGCGCTCGGGCCGAAGAACGTCGAGCTCGCCGCCGAGCTGGCCGAGGGCTGGGAGCCGATCTTCTACTTCCCGGAAAAGGCTGCCTCGGTCTGGGGCGCCCCGCTCGCCGCAGGCGCGGCCCGGCGCGATCCGGCTCTCGGCCCGCTCGACGTGGTCGCGCAGGCGGGCCTGGCAATCGGCGATGACGTGGCCGGCTACCTGGAGCTCGGGCGGCCCATGCTGGCCCTGTACATCGGCGGGATGGGCGCCAGGGGCCGCAACTTCTACAACGACCTGGCCGTGCGATTCGGCTACGAGAGCGAGGCAGCCGCCATCCAGGAGGCGTACCTGGACGGCCGTAAGGACGAGGCGACCGCGCTCGTGCCCGGCTCCCTGCTGGCCGGCACATCGCTGATCGGCCCGCGGTCGCTGGTGGCAGAGCGGGTAGCGGCGATGCGGGAGTCCGGCGTCACCACGCTGAACGTCGCGCCGCTGGCGGCGACGCATGCCGACCGTGTCCAGCTGATCGAGCAGGTCCGCGACTTGGCCGGGTGAGGCCGGTGTCATCGGCGGTGCCGCTGTGGCCGGATTGCCGGCTGCCTGGTTTGCGCTGGCCAGCGTGGCCGATGGTGCGGTGTGACGGGAATGTCGCGTTCCAGGTCCCGGTATGTTAAAAATGGCTGCAATCGTCGTGACTTCCATCAACGGAGGTGGCGGTGCTTGACCAAAACGTCACCCAGGAACTCGCGCGCGAAGCCGCTGAGCTGCTCAGCATCGCGAATGCGTCGGACATAAGGTCGCTGCACCGGCTCGCGGTGCTGGCGTCCCGCCAGGTGCCCGCCTGCTCGGGGGCAACATCGGCGCTCTGGCGCGACGGCGAGCCCGTCGAGATGGCTGCCACTCACCCGGACCTGGCCGACCTCTTCGAATTCTCATGGAACGGCCGCACCGGGCCATGGGCGGCCGCGCTTGCCACCGGGGAGACCGTAACCTCCGCAGACAGCCTCGCCGAGCAGAGATGGCCCGAGTACGCGAGCGCCGCGTTGTGCCGCGGTGTCCGGTGCTCGATCACGCTCGTGCACAAGTTCGATCCGATGGCCGTGACGCTGTCGCTCTTCGGGGCGCGGCCCCGGTCGCTGGTCCCGGAGCGGGTGGCGCTCGCTGAGCTGCTGATCGCGTTCGGCGGTGCCACGGTCGACAACGCGTCAATCTACGGGAACTCGCAGCGAACGGCGCTGCAGCTGCGCGAGTCGGCTGAGTCCAGGACCGTCGTGGACCAGGCCAAGGGCATCATGATGCACGCCCTCGGCTGCAGCGCCCAGGAAGCCTTCGACCGGATGCGCGAGATCTCCCAGACGCGCCACGTCAAGGTCACCGAGGTGGCCAAGACGATCATCAAGGCGCATCGCTCCGTATCGGGCCCCGGTCCGGCAGGCCGCCAGGCACCGGGGCCGGCCGACGGCCAGGCGGCTGCACCGGACGGCCCGGCGGCGGTGCCGGACGGCCCGGCGGCGGTGCCGGACGGCCTGGCGGCAGCCCCGGACGGCCCGGCGGCACCGCCGAATGGTCAAGCCGCCGCCGGCAAGCGCCGGGGGAGCGACCGCTCATAGGCCGCGAGCGTCTCCCTGCCGATGCGCTCCCAGGAATACCGGGCGCGAGCCCGGTCGGCGGAGGCGATCCCGTAGCCCTGCAGCAGCATGGGGCTGGCCAGCAGCTGGCGTATCCGCCGCGCCAGCAGGGCCGGCTGGCCTGGCCTGACCAGGACGCCGGTCGCGCCGTCCACGACGGCGTCCTGGTGGCTGCCTCCCGCGGCGGCCATCACCGGCGTGCCGCACGCCATCGCCTCCAGCGGGACCATGCCGAACGGCTCATAAAGCGCGGTATGCACCAGCAGGTCCGCCGACCGCAGCAAGGCGGGCATCCGAGCGCGGCTGACCTTCCCGGTGAACACGACCCGGTCGCTGACCCGCAGCTTGGCTGCCAGCCGGACCAGGCTCCGGTAGACCGGGTCCTTGCCCAGCTGCGCGCGGGGCGGACCGCCCGCGATGACCAGCTCGCAACGGGGCACATCGGCCATCGCGCGCACGATGACGTCCAGCCCGGACCGCTCGGTGAGCGGCGCGACGGCCAGCAGCCTGGGCTGGCTGGTGCGCCTCGCGACCGGACCGTCGGGCACGAACTCGTCGGTATCGACGCCGTAAGGGACCACCTTGATGGAAACGCGCGGCACGCCCAGCCGGGCGAGCTCGGACATCTCCCAGGATGAGCTGGCGAGCACGGCGCTGACGCTGCGCGCGATGAGAGCCTCGAGCCTGAGCCTGGCGTCGGGCACGCCCGGCAGCACCCCGTAGTGCCGCCGCTCTGCGGTCCCGAGCGAATGGAAGGTCTGCACCACGGGCACCGGGACATCGCGAGTCGCCGCGAGCGCGGCCAGGCCGCCTGTCCAGAAGTGCGAGTGCACGATATCCGGCCGGCTCAGCCGCCAGCGCTGCGAGAGCTGGCCGCTGAACGCCGCCATATGCTGCAGGACCTCGTCAGCGGGAAGCCGGGTGGCCGGGCCGGCGGGCAGGTGCTCGACGGCCACTCCTGGAGCCACTTTCGCCCTGGCCGAAAGCGCGGGCGAGTCCTTGCGCGCATAGATGGTGACCTGATTCCCGAGCTCGCCAAGTGCCCGGGCAAGGGCCAACAGCCCGAGAGCCTGGCTACCGGAGTCGGCTGCCGCTGTGTTCCGGGCTGAGCTGGCCTGGCTGGCTTGCTCGGCGACGAGTGCGATCTTCATGCGGCGGTCTCCTTCGTGATCGCCACGGCGATGACGCCGAAGGTCGCGAAGGAGGCAGGCAGGCCGGGGGCAACGGGCAGGCCGACGCATCAGCGAGGGCCTTCCCTGCAGGCACGCTCCGCGACCACGCCGTGGCGGCGTGGGGGAGTGCCTGCGTCGTAGGCACCGTTACTTTCCCAGTATGTCCTCGGCAGGCATGCTCAAACCCGCGATCGGCGGACAACCCGGGCCTAGACTTGCCTGACCCGCTGACGGTCCGGGCGGGATCCGGTGAGTGCGCGGGGCTCCCGCGCAGATGGGGCCCCTATGCAGCACGCCAGCGGATTCCCCGTGCCGGAGCGGGAGATCGCCGAGCTGAGGCAGAGATCTGGCGCGCTCCGCCAGTCTGCCGCGCTGCCGGGCGCGCAGCTGCCGCAGCTACTCGACGCCGCCCTTGCCGAGCTTGACGGTGCCATCGACACCGCGGTGAAGCTGCAGGCCGGCTCCGGGCTGAGCACCGCGCAGGGACCAGATCCTGCCAGTGCGGATCCTGAGCGGCGGCTGCTGCGCGCGATGTTCCAGGACGCGCCGGTGCCGCTGTTCCTGCTCGACCGCGATGGCACGATCCGGCGCGCCAACAAGCGCGCGGGCGAACTGCTCGGCTCGGGCCCGCGATATGCGACCGGGAAGCTCTTCACCGCTTTCGTAGCGCTGCCGTCAAGGGCAGCGGTGCACTCCCAGGTCGCAGCGGTCGCGAGGACCGGTAAACCGCGCCGTGTCCCGTGCCCGCTGCTGAGCGCGGATGGCGTGCTGCAGGCAGTGCTCGCGGTCCACCTCATCGATCTCCCCGGCGAGCCCGGGCTGCTGATCGCGGCGGCCAGCACGGTGCCCGGCGGGCAGGCAGCCGAGGCCGTTGCGGCGGAGACCGCGGCCGCACCACCGGGGGACTCGGCCGCGGTTCCGGCCGGCCGGCCGGATCCGGCAGCCGCTGGCGCCGGGGCGGCGGTCCGTGCGGTCGAGGCGATGGCACACCGGCTCGACCTGGTGACCGCCGCGACCAGGCTGCTGCTGGAGAACGCGACCTTCAGCGAGTCGGTGACGCTGCAGCGGTGCGCGCGCTTGCTGTCCGGCGAGCTTGCCGCCTGGGTGATCGTCGATGTGGAGCGCCGGAGCCGGCTCCGGCGGCAGGTCGTCATAGGCCCGGCCGACCACCAGTCCGAGCAGCTTGCGCGACGGGTGACGGCCGTCGACCCGCAGCCGGGGTCGGCGCCCCGCCAGGTGCACGAGTCGGGCAGCTCGATGCTGGTCGCGCACGCGGAAGATGTCGGCATTCTCGGTTCCGGCGCCGATGATGTCCCGCTGCTGATGCAGCTGGGCGCGACCTCCGTGCTCTGCGTGCCGCTGACCGACGGCGAGCAGACCTACGGCGTGCTGACGCTGGCACGGCAGGCGAGCGAGCGGCACTTCGAGCTTGCCGACCTGGGCATGGTGGAGGAGCTCGGGGAGCAGCTGGCGCTGGCGATCCGGGTGGACAGGATGTTCCGGCGGCGCACCGAGATCGCCGACTCACTGCAGGCGAGCCTGCTGCCCAGGGACCTGCCGGAGATCCCCGGCGTCGAGATCGCCGCCGCTTACGTGGCCGCCACCGAGGGACTCGACGTGGGCGGTGACTTCTACGACGTCTACCGAATCCCGGGCGGCTGGGGGGTGGCGATCGGGGACGTCTGCGGGAAAGGCGAGGAAGCCGCGGCGGTCACCGCCGCCGCGCGGCATGCGATCCGCGTCCTCGCGCACTGGAACCGCGACCCGGCCGAGGTGCTGCGGCAGGCCAACGAGCTGATGCTGGCGGAGGAGTACGACGGGCGGTTCGTCACCGCGTGCGCCGCTCACTTCAGCTGGCGGGACGACAGCCTGCTGGTCACCGTCGCCAGCGCGGGACACCCCGGCCCGGTGCTGATCAGGCCCGACGGGCGGGTGCGGATGCTGAACGGCGGCGGCATGCCGCTCGGGCTCTTCCCCGACGCGGAGCCTGGCACGCAGGACGTCGAGCTCAGCCAGGGTGACCTGCTGTTCCTGTTCACTGATGGCGTCACCGAGGCGCGCAGCCCGGAGATGACCTATTTCGAGGACCGGCTGACCGACGAGCTGGCCGCCCTGGCCGGCCGGCCGCCGGCCGAGATCATCGGCGCCATGCAGGCGCTGGTGGTCGAGTTCAGCATGGATGAGCTCCGCGACGACATGACCATGCTGGCGTTGCGCGTCAGCGGGGCGGCTGCCACCTGATCACCGCCGCCGGCCCTGGCCGGCCGGGCCTTCCAGCAGATCATCCAGGGCGCCGGGCGAGCCGGGCGGCTCGTCACCGGCCGGGCCGACGACCGTCAGCCCCGGCGTGATCGGCGCGGTCTGTGCGTCGTCCTGCGCGGTCCCGGCACGGTGGGCGCTCCCGGCCAGCTCGGCGTCCTGCAAGATCGCTGCGGCCAGCGCAGCCGGGTCGCGCAGCACGTACGGCGGATACGAGCCGCGGTCACTGCCGTCGCTGCGGCCGGAATTCGGCTCAGCCAGGTTTCGCCGGACGGTGATCCGCCTGCGCAGCCAGCCGGATGCCCGGCCCGGCAGCAGGATTCCGGCCACGCCGGTCAGCATGATGACCCACCCGACGGTGTGGATATTGACGCCCGGCGGGCTGGTGCGGACGGCGAAGGCGAAGATGGCGCCGACCGCGAGTAGTGTCAGCCCGGTCGCGATTTTCATGATCCGCCAACCTCCGATAGCCGCTTCTCCGGCCCGAGCAGGCACTCACGCAGGTAGCTGAGCGACTGGGCGAGCAGGCGGGACACGTGCATCTGCGAGATGCCGAGGGCCCCGCCGATCTCGGCCTGGGTCATGTTCCCGTAGAACCGCATCAGCAGGATGCGCTGCTGCCGCTCGGGCAGCTCGTTCCAGTGCGCGGACACTGCCGCCATGTCGAGCGTGTGCTCTACCTGGCCGTCCTCCTCGCCGAGCAGCTCGGCAAGGCTGGCCGTGTCGTCCGCGCCGGACATCGGGGCATCCAGCGACCAGGCATGGAACCCGAGGTCCGCGCACCTGGCATCGAGCAGGTCGTCGACGGTGACGTTCAGGTGCCGGGCAAGCTCGGCGTCGGCGGGGGCGTGGCCGAGTCGCTGGGTAAGCTCCCTGGCCTGCTTCCGCATCTCCAGCACGAGTTCCTGGGCGGACCGCTTTACGTGCACCTGCCAGCAGCGGTCACGGAAATGTCTCTTCAGCTCGCCGCTGATGCTCGGGAACGCATAGGCGGCAAGGCTGCCGCCGAAAGCGGGATCGAACTTGTTGATGGCCTTCATCAGCCCGACGTAGCCGACCTGCATCAGCTCGTCGGCCGACTCCGGCCCGTTCCAGTACTTCCGCGCGCACGACCTGACCAGCGGCTGGTAGCGGGTGACGAGCACCTCGCAGGCCGCGGTCCGCCGCTGGCTGCCGAACGGCAGCGAGCGGACGAGGCCGAGCAGCTCGCCGTCGTCGTAGCGGGAGAGATCCTCTGCTGGCATTGCCGCCCAGTTGGGGGCCGACGGCTCTGTCATGTTCACCTCCGTGCAGCTGGGGTGGCTGACTGCCCGGCAGCCTGCCCGCCCAGCGGGAAATAAACATGAACCCCCTTTTGAACGAGCCGTCGGGAGCCGGCCCCGGCCCGCATGGCAACGCGGCCCTACAGTCGTGGCATGCCCGATATCCATGCCGCCCGCAGGTCCCGCATCCAGGATCAGGCCGCCGCCATCGGCGCGGATGCCGCGCTCATCACCAGCGGTGTCAACGTCCGCTACCTGACCGGGCTGGCCAGCTCGAATGCCGCCCTGCTGCTGCCGGTCAGCGGGACCGCGGTACTGGCCACGGACTCGCGGTACGCGCCTGCCGCGCAGCGCGACTGCCCGGATCTCGAGCTGGTCACCGACCGCTTCACCGAGCCCGCGCTGGCCGCGCGCGCGGTCGCCGGCGGCCTGGCCGCGGTGGGCTTCGAGGAACATGAGATGACGGTGGAACGCCATCAGGCGCTTGCCGCCAGTGGCTTGACCCTGATCCCGATGCACCGGGCCGTGGAAGGCCTGCGGATGGTCAAGGACGAGGCTGAGATCGCCCTGCTCGCCCGCGCCTGCCAGATCACCGCCGAGTCGTTCGAGGCCGTGCTCGCCGGCATCCGGCCCGGCCGCACCGAGCGCGAGCTGGCGATCGCGCTGGAACGCGAGATGACCGACCGCGGCGCGGAGAAGCTGGCCTTCGACACCATCGTGGCCAGCGGGCCGAACGGCGACACCCCGCATCATGTGCCGACCGACCGCCCGATCTTCGCCGGGGATCTGGTCACGATCGACTGCGGCGCCCGGTATGTCGGCTACCACGCGGATATGACCAGGACCGTGGCGGTCGGCGAGCCCGCCGCCTGGCAGCGGGAAATTTACGACCTGGTGGCCGCCGCGCAGCAGGCCGGCCTGGCGGCGGTCGCCGTCGGCGCCGAGGTGGCCGACGTCGACGCGGCGGCCAGAGACCTGATCAGCGCGGCCGGGCACGGCGGGCATTTCGGTCACGGCACCGGCCACGGCGTTGGCCTGGAGATCCACGAGGCGCCGATGATCGGGTATGGCCGGACGGGTAGACTGACGGCCGGAGTTCCCGTCACCGTCGAGCCCGGCATCTACCTGCCGGGCAGGGGTGGTGTCAGGATCGAGGACACCCTCGTGGTGCGCGCCGGCACTGGCGCGATCCCCGGCGAGCTGCTCACCACGGTAACCAGGGAGTTGCTCGTCCTTTAGCTCAGGACGCGCAGCGCCCGCCCGGCCCCGGAACCATCGGCCCCCATGCAGGAGACACGACAGACTTGGCCACGACGAACGACCTGAAGAACGGCATGACGCTCAACCTCGACGGCCAGCTCTGGGGCGTTGTGGACTTCCAGCACGTGAAGCCCGGCAAGGGCGGGGCATTCGTGCGCACGAAGCTGAAGAACGTGCTCACCGGCAAGGTCGTCGACCGGACCTTCAACGCCGGCGTCAAGGTCGAGGTGGCCAACGTCGACAAGCGGGAGATGCAGTACCTCTACCGCGAGGCCGAGGACTTCGTGTTCATGGATGTCCAGGACTACGACCAGCCGCGGATCCCGGCGGCAACGGTCGGCGCCGCGGCGGACTACCTGCTGGAGGAGCAGACCGCCGTGGTGGCGTTCAACGACGGGGTGCCGCTGTACGTGGAGCTGCCCGCGTCGGTGGAGCTGACGGTCAGCCAGACCGACCCGGGGGTGCAGGGGGACCGGTCGACCGGCGGGACCAAGCCGGCCACGCTGGAGACCGGGGCGCAGATCCAGGTCCCCCTTTTCATCACGACCGGCGAGAAGATCAAGGTGGACACCCGCAGCGGCGATTACCTCGGCCGGGCGTGACCCCCGGAACTGCAGGCCAGCGTCAACCGGACGGCGACCATGTCGGCACGCGGTAAGGCAAGGAAGCGGGCGCTCGACATCCTGTTCGAGGCGGAGATAAGAAGCGAGCCGGTCCTTGACCTGCTCGCCGAGCGGGCCGCCGCGGCGAGCCCGCCGGTGTCGGACTACGCGGCCGAGCTTGTCCGCGGCGTGCATGCGCACCAGGCGGAGATCGACGAGCTGCTCGCGGAGAACTCGCGGGGCTGGACGCTGGAGCGGATGCCCGCCGTCGACAGGAACATCCTGCGGATCGGCGCCTACGAGCTGTTCTTCGGCGCTGGCGTGCCGGCCGGCGCCGCGATCAGCGAGGCCGTGCTGCTCGCCCGCGAGCTGTCCACCGACGCGTCGCCTGCGTTCGTGAACGGGTTGCTCGCGCGCCTGCTGGAGCTCAGGCCGACGGCCGGCGGATAAGAGACCCGGGGGCCGCTAAGCCTGCCGGACCGTCGGTGGTCCCGGCTACATTCGGGAATGCGTACCGACGCCGCGAGGAGGCTCCAGTGACCGGCGAGCGGACCCGGGGGACCAGGGACGACACCGGCTGCCACATCCTGCATGTCGACATGGACGCGTTCTACGCCAGCGTGGAAGTCAGGGACCGTCCCGAGCTGGCGGGCGCGCCGGTGATCGTGGGCTCGCCCGCCGGCCGCAGCGTCGTGCTGTCGGCGACCTACCCGGCGCGTGCCTTCGGCGTCCGGTCGGCGATGCCGATGGCCAGGGCCAGGCGGCTGTGCCCGCAGGCGGTGATCATCCCGCCCCGGCGCGGCCTGTACGCCGCGGTGTCCAGGGAGGTCATGGCGATTTTCAGGGCGGTGACCCCGGAAGTCGAGCCGCTCGCGCTCGACGAGGCGTTTCTTGACGTCTCCGGGGCGCTGCGCCGGCTGGGGCCGCCCGCGGGCATCGGCGAGCTGATCCGGGCCAGGATTCGCGCGCAGCAGGGGATCACCTGCTCGGTTGGCGTCGCGACGTGCAAGTTCATCGCCAAGCTGGCGTCGATCCAGTGCAAGCCGGATGGCCTGCTGGTCATCCCCGCTGACGGCGTCCTTGAGTTCCTGCACCCGCTGCCGGTCTCGGCCCTGTGGGGCGTGGGGGAGCGGACCGGGCGCGTCCTGGCTGGCCTTGGCCTGCGCACCGTCGCCGACATCGCGCACGCGCCGCAGGCCGCGCTGGAACGCGGGCTCGGCCGCGCGGCGGGCGCGCACCTGGCCGCCCTGGCCTGGGGGCGGGATGACCGCAGGGTGGTGCCCGGCATGGCCGAGAAGAGCATCGGTGCCGAGGAGACCTTCCTGCTCAGGCTGTCCGGGCGGACGGCCAGGAGCCTGCGCGCGTCCGGCTGCGCGGCGCGGACGATCGTCGTCAAGCTGCGGCTCGCGGACTTCACCACGATCACCCGTTCCCGCACGCTGCCCGAGCCGACGGACGTGACGCAGCAGGTCTACGCCACGGCCTGCATGCTGTACGCGGCTGCGGGCCTCGATGCCCGCGCCAGGCTGCGGCTGGTGGGCGTCCGCGCCACCGGCCTGGTCCCGGCGGCGGCCGCGGAGTCGCAGCTCGCCCTGGGGGAACGGCCAGATTCGTGGCGCGAGGCCGAGCGGGCGGTCGACCGGATCGCCGGGCGGTTCGGGACGGATGCGGTGCGGCCCGCCGCCCTGGTCGACGGGAACCAGGCTGGCCCGGGTGACCGGAGGGGCCAGGAGGCGCATGAGCAGCACGACAGTTCTTGACCGGGGGCCGGTGTACCCTTTCACTTGACGTACTCGCGCTCGTATTCTGGGCATAAGCCAGGCCGTGAGGTGAAGGTCATCGAACCAGTCGCCAAGCGCGAGTTCTATGGGAGGCAACGTGCCGCTTTCTGAGCACGAGCAGCGTCAGCTCGAGCAGATCGAGCAGGCGCTCTACGCCGATTATCCGCGCTTCGCGCATGCTGCCCGCCGCAGTGATCCGCGCGTGCACTACAAGCGGCGGGTGGCCGAGGCGGCATTCGGGTTCCTGCTCGGCATCGGCCTGCTGCTTGGCGGCGTTGTGTCCATGATCATATGGGTCGGCGTGGCGGGCTTCGTCGTCATGCTGGCCTGCGCCATGTGGGCGCT
>WNGD01002456.1_pt1 | contig 19357 bp, 12 predicted proteins | sample 5400671 | NCBI WGS metagenome assembly WNGD01 (sample SAMN13153369, study PRJNA577476) | soil metagenome | isolation source: 40 cm soil or saprolite under grassland replicate 2 | place: USA:California | collected 2016-06-15
CGATGCACTCCTACTCACCGGCGGCTCAATCGGAACCTCCGAGCTAGTGGCCAACCGCCTTGGCCTGACCACTCGCTTCGGTCTCGCGCGCATGCTGAGACAGGACGGTCTCCCACCGCTCCACAGTCTCTCCGGCTACATCACCGTCCTGCGCTGGGTGTGGCAGTGGGAGCAGGAGCGAACCGCCCTGTCTCGCTCAGCACTGCGCGAAGGCAGGGAGCCCGCGGCGTGCTATCGGCTGGTCGAGCGCGTGACCGGCGCACCTTGGACCAGCGCCTGCGCCTCCGGCGTCAGATGGGTCCTTTCGAGGCTTCTCGAAGAGTGCGAAAGACCTGTCGGGGCCCTGCCTGTGGAATCAGAGATGGCGATCACCTAGCCGCGGCCAGGCGCTTCGCCCAGCACCTCGTCCAACACGCCCAGCGTGCGCGCCACGGCGGCCTCGTCGTGCGCCAGCGACACGAAGTTGTACGCAGTCCGCTTGAACAACAGCCCGCGCGCGGCGCAGCCCCGCGCGACGTCGCGCGAGATGGCATCGCTCGCAAAGTGCAGAAAGCACATCTCCGCTACCCCGCCGACGCCGGTCACGAGCTCGGCGTGCGCGCGGTGCAAGCGGTGCAGCCCGTGCAGCAGCCGCGTCCCGATCCGGTGGAGATGCCCGCACACGTCGTCGCGCGCCATCACCGCGAGCGTCGCCTGCGCCGCCGCCAGGGAGACGCTTTCGGTGGCGAGCGTGGACGAGATCCACGTGCGCGCCGCCCCCGCCATCAGGTCGGCGCGCCCGCCCACGACCGCCAGGGGAAAGCCGTTCGCGAGCGCCTTGCCGAGCGCGACCAGATCGGGCCGCACCCCGTAGCGCTCGGCCGCGCCGCCCAGGGCCAGCCGGAACGCGGTCTTGATCTCGTCGAACACGAGCACCGCGCCCACCCGCGAGGTTTCGGCGCGCAGCGTCTCGAGCCACTCGCGCGTCGGCTCGACGACGACCAACGGCTCGACGACCACGACCGCGAGGCGGTCGCCCACCTCGCGGATCAGCCGCCGAGTCCCCTCCACGTCGTTGAACGGGACCTCGGCGTACAGGGCGCGCGTCGCGGCGGGCACGCCGTCCCCACCCTGACACCAATCGAGCCAGCCGTGATACCCGCACCCGAGCACCCGCTCGCGCCCGGTGGCGACGCGCGCCAGCCGCACCGCCGCGGCCACCGCCTCGGCGCCGGTCTTGAGAAACCGCACTCGCTCGAGCCAGGGGATCGAGCGGGCCAGCGCCTCGGCCAGCTCTTCCTCCAGCACGGGCGGGAGCGGTCCGGCGACGCCCGCCGCGATCGCCTGCTCCGCGGCGCGGTTCACCTCCGGATGCCCGTAGCCGAGCGCCACCGCGCCCAGCGCCATGACGTAGTCCAGGTATTCACGCCCCTGCACGTCCCACACGCGGCACCCGGACGCGCGCACCATGCGCGTAGGCAGCCCCGTGTCTTCGTGCGGGGTCGCGCCCCCGAACAGCGCGTCGGGCCGTTTGCTACCGGTCGACGTGAATCCCGGAACGCGCCAGTCGCTCGCCATACTTGACGACCTCGATCGCCATAGCCCGGAACAGCTTCGCCTCCCGCTCGTCCAGCGGCGTGCGGTGCAAGACCTCGCGCACCGTCCGCAGCACGCTCTCCGCCTGGCGCGTCTTGAAGAACTCGATCACCCGCAGCGCCGCCTCCACGTCGCCGAACAGCCGCTCCAGGTCCTCCACCCTGGCGGGCGGACCCTCGCGCCGCGGCGCCTTGAACGGGCGCGCCTCGTCGCCGCGCGCCTGCGCGAGCTCGTACAGCATGAGCACGACTGCGTGAGCGAGGTTGAGCGACGGGTAGGCCGGGTCGGTCGGCATCGTCACGACGCGATGGCACACGTCGAGCGCCTCGTTGGGGAGCCCCTTGTCCTCGCGACCGAACACCAGCGCGACGACGCCGGCGTCCGCCTGTGCCAGAATCTCCCGCGCTGCGGCGCGCGGGCGCTGCAGGTTGCGTTTCGCGCTGCGGCCGCGCGCCGTAAAGCCCGCCACGTGGACGCAGTCCGCGAGCGCGTCCTCCAGCCGCTCGAATCGCGCCACACGCGCCAGGATGTCCTGCGTCTGGTGGGCGATGCCCTCGATGCGGAAGGCGTCGTACTCCCGCGGTTGCACGAGCCGCAGGTCACGGAAGCCGAAGTTCTTCATCGCCCGCACGACGTGGGCGATGTTGACGAGGTCCTGGGGCTCGTGGAGCACGACGACGATCATAAAGAGGCGACGGACGAAACGGCGACGGATGACACTACGACGGAAGATAAGGCGACGGAACGATCGGGCGACGGTCCCTCATTCCGTCGCCTCACCATCCGTCGCTTCACCATCCGTCGTGGTATCATCCAACGAGTTCCAGCACACCCATCCGCTCCGGGTCTTGGCGGTCGCCGCGCAGCCACACCCATCCGTTCCCCCCACTCCAGACGAGCTGGCCGGCGCGCCGCACGCGGTCGGGGAGCATCTCGTTAATGATAAGGTCGAACCCCACTCGCCCGCCGACGTGGGCGCGGTGCCACTCGGGCCAACGGACGGCGAGCGTCACGCAATACCCGTCGCGCGTGCGCCGCCACGCGCCGCGGGCCGCCTCGGGCGCGCCCGGCGAGTCGCCCGCCCCTCGCACCCGGAGCGGCCCCGTCTTCGCCTGACCGCCGTCCGTCCCGTCGGGCACGACAAGGAACCCCACGACGTCGCCACCCTCGGAGTCCCGCAGATACAGCTGCAGGCCGTCCGAGTGGATGTCGTCTGGCTCGTTGTCGAGCCGCAGCGGCGGCGCGCCCGCGGGCCGGACGCACAGATCGGGCTTCCTCACGTCGACAGCGACGTATAGCGCGTCGTCGTCCCAACCGGCGTAAGCGACGGCGGAGAAATCCTCCGGCCCCGAGTACGGCTCCTCGCTGCGTCGGTACTGGTCTTCCAGCTCGAGCCGCAGCGGCTCGCTCGTGTCGAACCCGTCGACCGACCCGTCGAGGGGTGGGGGCTGGCTCACTCGCAGCGCCGCGCCCACCGCCGGAGTCGGCCGGTCGAGCTCGAGCAACGGCGCCAGCGGCGGCTCGGCCTCGCGGGCGCCCCCGAGCCGCACGCGTCCCCCGCCCCTCCCTCCCGAGTCCGTGGTGATCTCCCAGCCGACGGCGGTGACGGTGTGACGGTGGACGCCCTGGGCCGTCTCGACCTCGATCACGCTGCCGTGCGCGCGCACGCCGCGCACGACCGAGGCCTCGCCCACGGGCTCGAGCACGGTCACGAAGCGGGCGCTCCGCCCGCGCGCGCGAGCCAGGTAGAACATCGTCCGCGTCCCGCTCCCCGGTAAGCCGGGACCCTCCGCGCGGAGCAGCTCGCCGTCGAACAGGAGGAACACCTTGAGCACACGGGAGCCCTCCGCCAGCTCGAGGACGACCGACCCCGAGCTCGCCGGAACGAAGCGCTCCACTCGGGAGACGAACTCGTCCGCGAGCTCACCCGACGTCCACGTCCCCCGTCCCCCGTCCCCCGTCCCCCGAAAGTGCCACGGCAGCTCGACCACGTGGTCGCCCCGGCTGGCGAGCTCCACCACGTCGAGCACGTACGCCGGACCGGACACGACGGTGCGTCTCACGTCGCCGTAGCGGCCGCGGGTCCAGGCCCACTCCCCGGGCGCGTCGAAGGTCTCGCACGTCGCGTCCCCAGGCGGTTGGGAAGCGCCGTCGAGCCGGGGCGCGTTGTGCGCCAGGGTGGCGCGATACCAGAAGAGGTCCGGCGTCACGTACGACCCCGTACCCGGATCCGGGAGCCAGTGCACGCCGTCGGCGTGCAGCGTGAGGTGCAACCGATCGGGGTGCCCGTGCCCGCCGCCGAACGGGCCGCACTCGAGGCTCACGTAGCGGCTTCCTCCCCCGGCGCGGAGCACGGCGAGCCCCTGCGAGGCGAGCAGCACGCTGCCGGGGGACCAGGGCGGTGGATCCGGAGGCAGCTCGGGGAGCATCGCGAGGAGCGGCCACCAGGACAGGGTCCGCCGGGAGAGGGGAGAGGGGAGAGGTTCGATCGGTGCATCATGCAGATACGATTCGAACAGCTCCGGCTTAGGGGCAGGCGCGCGGTAGAGCGCCGCGAGCCAACTCTCGAGCTCCCCTCTCCCCTCTCCCTTCTCCCCTCTCCCGAGTTCAGCAAGCCCGATCTCCCACAGCTCCAGGTACATCGGCTGCGCCAACGAGACTCCGAAGCGCGAGTCCTTACGCGCCGGGAACGAGAGGTCCGGGAGCGCGGAGCGCGCCGGCGCGAGCAGCGCCGCCGTGAGCCGCCCCGCGAGCCGCGGCTCGGTGGCGATGTCCACGCCCGCCTCGCGCGCCCACGCCGCGCCGGTGAGCAGCCCGCGCAGCGCGAACAGATGGTAGTTCTCTCCCTCGTACCACATGCCGTCGCTGCCGAAGCCGCGCAACAGGTGCGCCAGCAAGCCGGTGGGGCCCTCGATCGCGCGCTGCGCCAGCCCCTCGTCCGCGAACCACGCGGCGATCGCCGCCAACGCCGCGTTATTCCACGTCTGGCGGTTCGAGAACCCCTCGTCGTACTCGCCGATCAGGTTGGCGGCCTCGTCGGCCACCTGGCCGACGCCCTGCCCGGTAGCGTCGTCCAGCCGGCCGGACTCGCGCAGCAGGACGGCGGCGGCGAGATAGCTGCAGATCCAGAGCGACTCCAGGTACGTCGAGAAGAACAGCCGGCTCGGCCCGAGCACGTTATCGCGGTTGGGGTAGCGCAGATAGCTCCGCGCGTAAGCGCGGAGTATCTCCGCAGCCCGGGCTCCGGCAGCGTCGTTGCCTCCCAGCGCCGCGAGGGTCGCGAGGTGGGCGGCGCGTTCCGCGAGCCAGAGGTGCTGATAACGGGCCCAGTGGCGGTCGTGCCGCTCGCCGCTGAACGTCTTGCCGCAGCGGGCGCAGCGGTGGGCGCGCGGGCTCCAGGGATCGAACACGAGGGGCGTGCCGTCCTCGGGGCACACGCCGCCATCGGTCGAGAGCAGTGCCTTGTCTTCCGGGACGTGCGGCATCCGCGCGAGCAGCGGCGCCGCGCGCTCGGTGAGGTGCGCCAGCAGCGCGGCGAGATCGGCCGAGCGCGCGATCTCGTCCTTCCGCGCCGCGAGCCGCTCGGTGGTCACCATGCCCGCACTCCTGGGTGCGCCCACCGCACCGGCAGCACGGTCGCACCGGCCGCGCGCGCCGCCGCCACCGCCGGCGCCGGGTCGTCGCCCGTCACGAAGAACATCGCGCCTCCCGCCCCCGCCCCGGTCGCTTTCCCGCCGAGCGCGCCTGCATCCGCCAGCGCACGCTCGAGCCGGGCCATGTCGGGCGTGCTCATTCCCGCGTCGAGCGCCTGCTGGTGTCGCCAGTTGTCGGTGAGCAGCGCGCCCACCCGCGCCACATCGGCCGCGCGCAACGCCTCCGCCATCGCCGCCGCCACGTCCTTGAGCGCCCGCAGCGCCCCGATCACCACGCGGTTCCCCCGCTCGTACGCGGCCGCCACGCGCGCGATCGTCTCGCCCGAGAGGCGTGATCGGCCGGTGTTACAGAGGACGGTGCGCCGCTCCAGCGCAGCCGCAAACGCCGGGTCGAGCGTGATCGGCTCGATTCCGACGTCGGGATCGCGAAAGCTGAGCCGGTGGAAGCCGCCCAGCGCCGCGGCGAACTGATCCTGCTTGCCGCCCGGGAGGTTCGCCTCGACCGTCTCCAGATACCACGCCTGCTCCGCGATCTCCCGGTCGGGGAGCCGCTCGCCGCGCGCGAGCGTCAGCGCCGCGACGAGGGCCACGTCGAGCGCGCCCGAGGCGCCAAGCCCGGCCCCGGGGGGCGCGTCGCAGCGCGTGGAGAGGGTGCAGGTCGCCTGCACGGGGAACATCCGCAACGCCGCCTTCAGCAGGTCGAGCCGCCCGTCCAGCACCAGGCCCCCGGAGTTGGCGCACTCGAGCTCCTGGCCCAAGTCTTCCGCCACCAGCTTGATCCGGGGTCCGCCCAGCTTCAGCTCCACGTGCGCCGAGAGGCCGATCGCGGCGTTGACGACGACCCCGCCCTCGCGCGCCGAGAACGGCGGCACGTCCGTCCATCCGCCGGCGAAGTCGAGCCGGACCGGCGCCGCGGCGTGAAACTCGGTCGGCAGGTCGCGGCGCCTCACGGCGCGACCTGCCACCCGGCCACCGTCGGCAGCTCCCCCCGCATGTCCATCCGCACGCCCAGCACCCGGCGGTTCATCCCCGCCACCCCGCGGGCGTGATAAAGGAAAGCGACCGGCAGCGAATCGCGGAACATGCGCTGCGCCCGGGCGGGGTCGTCCGGGGCGGCGAGCCCGGCGAGGTCGGCGAGGGTCGTGAGATAGCCCAACCCCGGATCGCCCAGCGTCCCGATCACCGCGGCCTCGAAATCGCGCCGCCGGGGGTTCACCCGGTCGAGGAACGCCGTGAGCTCGAGCTGCCGAATGGAGACGTCGAACCCGACGACCGCAAGCCGCGCCTGGATCATCTGCTCGAGCGGCGCTTCGCCGCTGCCGACGGTGAGCAGCTCGAAGGCGATCCGGCGGCCGCCCAGCAGGCGGCGCGCCGAATCGGGATCGGTCGGGACGGGGCGCACGGGCACGTAGCCCGGCACGCCGGGCGGCACGGGCCCGTCGGCGACGGCCCCGAACGCGTACAGATACCCATCGACGATCTCCTGGCGGTCGAGCGCGAGCGCGACTGCACGTCGCAGGCGCACGTCGTCGAACGGCGGCCGCCGGGTGTTGAAGGCGATCCCGTAAGGAAAGATCTCGGGGTACTCGAGCACGGCGAGCGCGGGGTTCTGGCGCACGAACGCGGCGTGGGCCGGCTGAATGCCGGCGAAGTCGATTTCTCCCGCGGTGAGCGCCGCCAGCTTGGTGGTGGGCTCGTCCACGACGACGATGACGAACCGCTCGAGCCGCGGCGGGCCGCCGAGCGCCGCCGGGAAATCGGGATTGGCGGCGAACACCCAGCGCCGGTTGGACTCGTGCGCCACGAACCGGAACGGCCCGTTTCCCACCGGCCGGTCGTTCCACGCCGCGCGCCGCAGCTCGGCGTGCGGGATCGAGTCGAGCAGGTGGGCTGGCAGCACGGCCAGGTCGGTGAGCACGTCGGGCAGCGCGCGCTGCGGCCGGTTGAAGCGCAGGATCACGGTCGAGTCGTTCGGATCGTCCACGAAGGCGACGGACGCGAGGTCGTTGAGCCGCGGGTAGCCGGTGGCGGCGTCGCGTGCCGTGTTGATCGTCCAGGCCACGTCGCGCGCCGTCGTCGCGACGCCGTCGTGCCAGCGCACGCCGCGGACCAGGCGGAACGTGAGGGTCGTGCGGTCGCCCGACCACGTCCACGTGCGCGCGAGATACGCCTGCGGGTTGAGCGCCGAGTCGTAGCGCACGAGGGTGGTGAGCAGCACGTAACGCTGCACCTGCTTTGCGAGCGGATGGACGGCCAGCAACGGATTGATGGTCTGCAGGTCGGCCCCGGAAGCGTACACGACGGTCCGGCCGCGGCGGGCGGCGTCGGTCCCGCACGCGCTCCCCGCGAGCGCCGCCCCCGCGAGGGCGACCCACAGTGTCTGTCGCAGCACGCCCGGATTCTAGCGGCCCCCCGCGGGTCGCGCGAGATTCGGCGCATGCTCGCGAGGGTCGCCCGTCGCATCGTGGTGGGCATGGCCGTGGTCCTGGGCGTGGTCACGCTCACGTTCGGCTTGTTGCAGCTCGCACCCGGGGACCCCGTCGCGCGGCTCCTCGGACCCACGACGACCCCGGCCCAGCTCGCCGCCCAGCGCCACGCCCTCGGTCTCGACCGCCCGCTCGCGGCCCAGTACGTCGCCTGGCTCGGCCGGTTCGCCCGCGGCGACTGGGGCCGGAGCATCGCCACCGGGCGCCCGGTGCGGGAGCTGCTGGGCGAGGCGGTGCCGGCGACGCTCGAGCTCGTCGGACTGTCGCTGCTCTTGAGCTATCTCCTGGGCGTGGCCGTCGGCGCCGTCCAAGCGACCGCCGGTCCACGCGTGGATACCGCGCTCTCCGTCACCACGGTGACGCTGTTCGCCCTCCCCGGCTACTGGCTCGGGCTCATGCTGGTGATGGCGTTCACCTATTGGGCGCACTGGCTCCCCGCCTTCGGCGCGAGCGGTCTGGACGCCGACGTCCTCACCGGGTGGAGCCGCGTGGTCGACGAGCTGCGCCACCTCGCGCTGCCGCTCGTCACGCTCACCCTCATCGGTGTCGGCGGGACCGCGCGCTTCGTGCGGGGCGCGATGCTCGATGTGCGAGGGGAGCCGTTCGTGCGCACGGCCCATGCGAAAGGACTGGCACCGTTTCTCGTCACACGACGTCACGTCGCACGCAATGCGCTGATCCCGGTGATCACCCTGCTGGGCCTTTCTCTGCCGGCCCTGTTCTCGGGCGCGGTGTTCGTCGAGGCCGTGTTTGCGTGGCCCGGCATGGGACGGAAGCTCGTCGAGGCGGTCCAGGCGCGGGACTATCCCGTGGTGATGGCCGCGACCGCGGTGAGCGCGATGCTGGTGGTGCTGGGGAATCTCCTCGCCGACGCGGGCCTCACCTGGAGCGACCCGCGCCTCCGCCACCGGAGCCGCACGCTGTGAAACGCCTGCTCCGCGACCGCCGCGCCGCCTTCGGCGCCGCCGTGCTCCTGATCGTCGCCTGCGCGGCGGTCGCCGCCCCGCTCGTCTCCACCGGCGATCCTGCGGCGCAGCACGACATCGTCGCGACACGTTTTCTCCCGCCCCTCGCCACCGATGGCCACGGCAGCTTCCACCTCCTGGGCACCGATCGCTTCGGGCGCGACGTGTGGACCCGGCTCGTGTACGGCGCCCGTGTCTCGCTGGGCGTGGGGGTGCTCGCCGTGCTACTCTCGATCGCGATCGGGGTCGCGGTGGGCGCGGTCGCCGGCCAGTGGGGTGGGCCGGTGCGCGCGCTACTGCTCGCGCTCACCGACTTCGCGCTCGCGCTGCCCAGGGTCGTCCTGCTGCTGCTCCTCGCGGCTCTGTGGCGGCCGAGCGCCGCGCTCGTGATCGTCGTGCTGGGGCTCACGGGGTGGATGTCGGTCGCGCGCCTCGTGCACGGCGAGGTGCGCTCCCTCACGGCGCGCCCGTTCGTCGAGGGGGCGCGCGCGCTCGGCGTGCCCCGCTATCGGGTGTTGTGGCGCCACATCCTGCCCAACGCGCTCACGCCCGTGATCGTCGCGGCCGCGCTGGGCGTCGGGAACGCCATCATGCTCGAGGCGGGGCTCTCGTTCCTCGGCCTCGGCGTGCAGCCGCCGACACCGTCGTGGGGCAACATGATCGCGTCGGGGCGCGACACGCTCGTCAACGCGCCGTGGGTCGCGACGGCGCCGGGGGTCGCGCTGGTGCTCGTCGTGGTGGCGTGCACACTGCTGGGTGATGCGGTCCAGCAGGCGCTGGATCCGGTGAGGCGTTATCCGTCATCCGTCATCCGTCATCCGTAACTGCACGGCGACTACGGACGACGGATAACGGATGACGGATGACGCACTACTTCGCGAGCTCCCGCAGCGCCCCGTCGTCCAGCTCGTGACCCCCGTCGAACGGCATCTCCCGGTACGGGATGCCGTACTGTCGCAGTCGTCCCGTGACTCCGGCGACTACCTTGGGTGTGATGAACTCGTCCGACCGGCCGTACACGAGGGAGAGGCGAGCGGATTGCAGGCGACTCACGACTGTCCCGAGCGTGAGGTCCAGATCGGGCGGAAATTCGCCGCCCCAGAGCGCGAGGCGATCGATCTGGGCCTTCCCCAACCCCGTCCAGCGACTGACGGTGGCCGCGCCCTGGGAGAACCCCAGCGCGTGCACGGTCACCCCGGCGCGGTCGACGGATCCGAAGACGTCGTCATAGACCGCGTCGAGATAGCAGATGTAGTCCTCGATCTCCCTGAGCCGGTCCTCGCGTGTCATCCAGCTCGCCCCCACCCGGCGCTCGGCGGGGCTCTCCGTCAGGTAGAAACGGGAGAGGCCCTCCGGCGCGACGAGGTACCGGCGCCCGTCGTCGAGCACGCGAAACTTCTCCAGGAAGCGCGGCGCGAGCTGCGCGTAGCCGTGACACAGGAACCACACCGACCCCGCGCGGGCCGGGTCCCCCAACGCGAAATAGCGCGCGCTGCGCTTGACGGACAGGTGGTGCTCTTTCAAGGACCCTTCCCCCCTTGATTCACGTCACCAAAATCGTCACGATCTCGTGCGGCTCCGCCGTGAACCGCACCGTCTTCCCCCGCCCCTCGAGCACCAGCGCCACCGCCTCGCGCTCGTCGGCGCGCACCCGGTGCGCGTTCTTCACGCCGTCGCCGAACGACCACGCGCCCGCCACCTTTCGGTCCGTCGCGTTGTAGCAGCGCAATACGAGCGGCGACCCCTGCTGTGCCGGCTTCACCGCCGAGACCACGAGCCCCGACCCCTCCAGCACCACGTCCACCGGGGCGGGCGCGAGCGCCACCGCGTCGCGCAGCCAGAACCCACGGACCGGCAGGAACACGTCTTCCCACAGCGACGGGATGGCGTCCCCCCGCTCCACTTCGGCTTGCGAGATCGGCGCGACCGCGAGCTCCACCCGGCTCGTGCCAAGGCACTGCGCCAGCGGAGTCGCCGTGGGCCAGCCCGCATGCCCGGGGCGGGTCGGGAGATCGCCGCGCGACAGCTCGCCCACCGCGCGCAGCAGCGTCACGATCAGGTCGCCCCCGGTGGTCCACTCGTACTCGAAGAATCCAGGCGCCAAGAGCGCGAGCCCGCGCCGGCCGTCGGCCGCCGCGACGAACCGGTGCGCGGGGGCGGTGGCGACCGGCCTCTCCAGCGGATAGTCCGCCGGCGTCACGACCAGCGCCGGCCGCGCAACCGCGCCGAACGCCGTCCCCGCGACCGCGGCGGTGCCCCCCCCGCCCCCGCCGTCCCGCACGAGCCCCGTGGCAAGCCGCGCGCGCAGCCGGTGCCAGGTGGCGCCATTCTCGATGTCCAGAATGCAGCGCACGAGCGGGCTGTCGGCGTGCAGCATCACGACCAGGCGGACCCCGACCCGCCGCGGGATCTGGTACCGCGCCTCGAGCGCCGCGACGAGCGGCCCCGCTGCGAGTCTCCGGACCGTGATCGGTCCCGCGGCGCGGATCGTCCGATCCCCCGCAGCTGGGCAATAACTGTAGCTGTCGCCGACGTCGCCGGCGTCCTCGAGCCGCAAGATGTCGGGGAACCGCTCCCCCGTCCGCCGGTCGTGCAGCGCCAGCGACCCCGCGGGTTCGAGCGTGACCTCGATCCAATGATTCACGAGCGACCGACCCCTGACGACCGCCCCGTCGCCGGCGGCTTTCACACCTGGCTCCTCGAACGTCGGCTCGGCGACCGCCAAGCCGAGGCCGGGAACGGCCGGCGCCCGGAACGCGACCCGCACCTGCTCCACTTCATCGCAGTCGGGATAGTGGCGCGCGGCATCGAGGCGCTCCGTGGTGATGCGCCGGTCGAGCAGCTGCACCGGAATGGGTCGCCCCGCCGGGCCGACCAGCGAGAAGCGCCGGTAGCCGTCGCCTTGCCGCGCCGCCCGCCCACCCGGGGGGCCGACCAGCACGTCGCGGCGGAACAGCGTCACGTCCGCCACGACGATGCCGCCGCGCGGGCGCGCCGCGGGGTTCCACAGCACGAGCGCCGGCCGCGCCTCGGTAGCGCGCTCCCGTGCCGCGTCGGGATCGTGGCGCACGAGGTCCAGCACGCTGCCGCGCACGATCTCGCCGCCCAGCGCCTCGACGTCCGTGAGCCGCGTCGCCAGGGTCCGCGCGACGTCGTCGCTCGCGCATCCGGCCAGCGCATCGTGGAACTGGCACTGCACCAGCGCGCGCCACGCCAGCTCGAGCAATGCCCGCCGGTCTCGCCCTCCGGCCCGACGAGCCAGGGCCGCGAGCGGCTCGGCGGCGCGCTCGAGCAGGAGTTCGGCGGCCGAGTAGCGCCGCTTGAGCGGGGCGCGGGTCGCGTGCACGCCTTGCAGTGTCCACGCGTAGCGGTACGACCAGCGCAGCTCGCCCGCGAGCTCCGCAGGCTTCGCTCCCTCCGCCGCCGCCTGGAAAAACTCGTCCAGCCGCGAGACGCGGAACGCGCTCTGCGGCTCCAGCTCGGCGAGCAGGTCGCGCAGGCGGGATACGTCGGGGTGCGCCGCGTGATGGTCGGCGCCGATGAACACGGGGATGTGCTTACCGGCCGCGCGCGCGACGACCGCGTGGCGGACGGGAGCCCACGCGGGCAGCAGTCGAGCCGCGTCCGCCGGCAGCGCGGCACCGATTTCGTACCCGGCGGGCGGGAGGTGCCACAGCAGGACGTCCTTGCCGTCGGACCCGCGCCAGCGATAGAGATCCTTCTCCTGGCCGGGCTCGCCGCCCAGGCCGCGCCACACGACTCCATAGCGCAGGCCGAACTCGCGCGCCAGGGTGGGCCACGCCGCCGGGTGGCCGAACGCATCGGGCGAATAGAGCACGTCGAGTCGCCCGCCCAGCCGCTCGGCGTCCGCGGCGCCCAGCAGCAGGTTGCGCACCAGCGCCTCGCCCGAGGGAATCTGCTCGTCGGCCAGCACATACCACGGCCCCAGCTGCAGCCGCCCGGTCTTCACGAGCGCCTTCACGTCGCTCTCGCGCTCGGGGTGCGCCCGCAGATAGTCCTCGGCCACGACCGTCTGGCCATCGAGCAGAAAGCTCCGGTAGCCGGTGTCGGTCTGCAGCCGCTCGATCAGATCGTTCACAACTGGGACGAGTCGCGCTTGAAACGCGGCGGCGGGCAGGTACCACTCGCGGTCCCAGTGGGTGTGCGGGATCAGATGGAAGATGAGGCCCGTCATGGCGCGCCTAAGCCTAAGGGGATGACGCCCCTCCCGCGAGCGGCGATATTCCCGCGCATGCGAAACCGTCTCGTGTTCGCGCTCCCCGCGCTCGCGGGTGCGGCGCTCCTCGCCACACGGCTCGTTCCCGGCCCGCAGCGGGACGGCACGACGCTCCTCCCGTCGGGCTGGCGCATCCGGCCGGCGGGACGCCAGGTGCCGGTCGGCACGCTGCCGCTCAACCTGGTCACCCTTTCCGACGGCTCGATTCTCGTCACCAACAACGGGCACGGCGCAAACGGGCTGATGCGGATCGATCCCATCGCAGGCCAGGTCACGTGGCGGGCGAGGCTCCCGGCCGCCTGGCTCGGTCTCGCGCGCGCGGGACGCGACTGGCGCGACACCGTGTGGGCGAGCGGCGCCGTGACCAACCGCGTATACCGCTTCACCTGGCAGGGCGGTACGGCGTGGGCGACGGACAGTGCCACGCTCGCCGACTCCGGCGCCAGCGTGTTCGCCGCAGGCGTCGCGGTCCTGCCGCGTCGCGGGCTCGTGGCCGTGGTCGGGAACCTGAGCGACTCGGTCTACCTGCTCGACGCCGCCACCCTCGAGCGGCGGGCCGCGGTCGGCGTGGGCCACCGGCCTTACACCGCCGTGGCCGACTCGGCGCACCTCTACGTGAGCAACTGGGGCGACTCGACGCTATCGGTGATCGACATATCCGCCAGTCGGCCGATCCGCCTCTCCCCCTGGTTCGTCGGCCCGCACCCCTCGGCGCTCGCGCTCCGCGGCTCCGACCTGTTCGTCGCGCTGGCGGGCACGAACGGCGTGGCGCGCGTCGATCTCGCGAGCGGCCGGGTCCGCGAGCAGCTGACGGTGGCGCTCGCGCCGCGCGCGCCGGTGGGCAGTGACCCCAACGCCCTCGCGCTCTCGCCCGACGGCCGCACGCTCTACGTCGCGATGGCCGGCAACAATGCGGTCGCCGTGGTGCGCGTGGGCCGGCAGACCATGCGGGTGGCGGGCCTGATCCCCGTCGGGTGGTATCCCACGGCGGTTGCGGTCGCCGCCGACGGCCGCACTCTGTACGTCGCAAACGGCAAGGGCCAGGGCTCCGGCGCAAACCCCGACGGCAAGTACATTGGCCATGTCATCACCGGGTCGGTGTCGATCGTCCCCGTGCCCGACCCCGCCGCGCTGGCGCGTTACACGCGCCAGGTGTACGCGCTGAGCCCGTACTCGAATCTCGGGATCCGTCCGACCGTCCGACAGTCCGACCGCCCGTCGCAGTTGAAGCACGTCGTCTACGTCATCCGCGAGAACCGCACCTACGACCAGGTGCTGGGCGACCTGGTAGAGGGGAATGGTGACCGCAGCCTGGCTCTCTTCAATGACTCCGTGACGCCGAACGCGCATGCAATCGCGCGCCGCTGGGTCTTGTTCGACAACTTCTATGTGGACGGTGAAGTATCGGCCGACGGCCACGAGTGGTCGGACCGCGCGTTCGCGGGCGAGTACAACGAGAAGACGTGGCCGCAGATCTATTCCGACCGACGAGCGTGGGACCTGACGGACGGCGAGGATCTCGTCAACCCGCGGGACGCCTACCTGTGGGACGCAGCCAAGCGGCAGGGGCTGTGGGTCGTCAATTTCGGCGAGATGACAGAGTCCGGCGACGACGACACCAGCTCGGCTGGCCGTGGCCGGACCAACCTCCCCGGCCTGCAAGACATCACCGCCGCGACCTATCCCGGGTTCGTGCTGAGCATCCCCGATACGGTGCGCGCGGGCATCATCGCCGACTCGGTGGCGAGCTGGGACCGCCAGGGCCGCTTCCCCGACCTCGTGATCGTCTGGCTCCCGCGGGACCACACCCTGGGGCGTAGGGCCTCGCAGCCCACGCCGCGGGCGATGGTGGCCGAGAACGACCTCGCGTTGGGGCGGCTGGTCGAGACGCTGAGCCGGTCCGCGGCCTGGCCGTCGCTCGCGCTGTTCGTACTCGAGGACGACGCCCAAGACGGGCCCGACCACGTGGATGCGCACCGCTCGGTCCTGCTCGTCGCGTCGCCGTACGCGCGCCAAGGGGTCGTGGACAGCACGTTCTACACGACGAGCTCGGTGGTGCGCTCGATCGGGCTCATCCTCGGCCTCGAGCCGCTCAGTCAGTACGACGCGGCGGCCACGCCTCTCTGGAACGCCTTTTCGCGACGCTCCGACGAGACGCCTTTCATGCACTTTCCCAACGCCTGGCCGCTCAACGAGCTCAACCCCCAGGCCTTTCGCTCACGTATCCCCGACCGCGATCTGGCGCAGGCGGACGCAGCGGACGAAGCGATGTTGAACTGGGAGATCTGGACGAGTGTGCACCCGGGGTCGGCGCCCCCGCCGGTCAGGCGATCGCTTGCGGGGACGAAATGAGCGCGGGCAAACCCTAAAGACGCTTGTAACTCGCTGTGGTAACGCGGCGAAAACCGGCCAGTCGCGCCTGCGTTGCGCGACCGCAACACCGCCGACACGCCGAGCCTACACCTTCGCGCCACGTAGCGGCGCGGCAGCGAAAACACGAGAGCGGGACCTCGCCGCCGAGCGTCGCACGTTCGCCATTGGCCGACAACTCGTTAGCCGTGCTGCGCCACGCCTGCGCACTCCGTGCATCTCCCCGCGCGCCCCGTTCCACAATGTGGCACGTCGATTGCCAATAATCCTCCGGTCGCTCGCAGCTCAAATCGAACATTCCTGATGTGAAACCGGGCACAGGGCTTGGGCCCCTGCCCGCAACAAGGCCGGTGTTGGAGGGGCACCTGGGTCTGACCTCGCCGCTAGGTCCCATAGGTACACCCAGGGTCGGCAGTCTGAGGAGCGCGGTCTCCGTGCGGATGCCGGTCCTGGCAGATGCCGATCGCACGGCTGCGGCGCCGCCGGCTCTCGTTGCGGCCGCGCTGCCGCGGCCGAGCGTGCGCGGCAAGTTCCTCTTCATCGGGGACGAAAAGTTCTACGTCCGCGGGGTGAGCTACGGCGCGTTCCAGCCTGACGCGGACGGACGGGAATACCACGACCTCGGGCAGATCGAGCGGGATTTCGCCGCCATGGCGGCGAACGGGATCAACACCGTCCGCATCCCGCATACGACACCGCCCCGCACCCTGCTCGACGCCGCCCTCCGCCACGGGCTCCGCGTCATGGTCGGCCTCAGCGCCGAGCAATACGTCGGCTATCTCATTGATCGCGGGAAGGCACCGGACATCCCGGCGTTGATCCGCAGCAAGGTCCGCAGCTGCGCGGGCCATCCGGCGCTGCTGTGCTATGCGCTGGGCAACGAGATCCCGGCGCCGCTGGCGCGCTGGGTCGGCCCGCGACCGATCCAGCACTACCTCGAGCGGTTGTATCGGGTCGTGAAGCACGAGGACCCGGCCGGCCTCGTGACGTACGTGAACTACCCGACGACCGAATACCTCGAGCTGCCGTTCCTCGACCTCCTGTGCTTCAATGTCTACCTCGAGTCCCAGCAACGGCTCGAGGCGTATCTCGCGCGGCTCCAGAACATCGCGGGCGATCGCCCGCTCCTCATGAGCGAGCTCGGCCTCGACAGCCTGCGCAACGGGGAAGGCGCCCAGGCATGCTCGCTCGACTGGCAGTTGCGGACCGCCTTCGCGGCTGGGTGCGCCGGGGCGTTCGTGTTCTCCTGGACCGACGAGTGGTATCGTCACGGCCACGACGTGGAGGACTGGGGCTTCGGCCTCACGGGTGCCGACCGGTCTCCCAAGCCCGCGCTGCGCGCCGTGCGCGAGGCGTACGCCGACGTGCCGTTCGCGCCGAACCTGCCGTGGCCGCGGATCTCGGTCGTGGTGTGCTCGTACAACGGCGCGCGCACCATCCACGATTGCCTCGAGGGGTTGGCCCGGCTCGCCTATCCCGACTATGAGGTCATCGTGGTGGATGACGGCTCCACCGACGCCACCGCAACGATCGCGCGCGAATACAACTGCCGGCTGATCCGGACTCCGAACCGCGGGCTCGCCAACGCGCGCAACACCGGCCTCGAAGCGGCCACCGGCGACATCGTCGCGTACTTGGACGACGACGCGTACCCGGATCCGCACTGGCTCACCTATCTCGCGGCCACGTTCTTGAGCGCGCTGCACGCCGGGGTGGGCGGACCGAACATCGCCCCCCCAGGGGACGGGCCAATCGCCGAGTGCGTGGCGCGCGCGCCCGGCGGACCCGTGCACGTCCTCGTCAGCGACTGCGAGGCGGAGCACATCCCGGGCTGCAACATGGCGTTCCGGAAAGCGTGCCTCACGGCGATCGGCGGGTTCGATCCACAGTTCCGTACCGCCGGCGACGACGTGGACGTGTGCTGGCGGCTCCAGGAATCGGGCTGGACCCTGGGTTTCCACCCGGCCGCGATGGTCTGGCACCATCGCCGCAATTCTGTCCGCACGTACTGGAAGCAGCAAATCGGGTACGGCCGCGCGGAGGCGATGCTCGAGCGAAAGTGGCCCGAGAAGTACAACGGCCCCGGTCACGTGCGCTGGGCCGGTCGTCTGTACGGTCCCGGCCTCACGCGCATGCTCGGGTGGCGCCGCCCGCGCATCTACCATGGCGTGTGGGGGGGCGCGCCGTTCCAGTCGCTGTACGAGCCCGCGCCCAGCCTGATCGGCTTCCTACCGCAGATGCCCGAATGGCATCTCATCACCACGGCCCTCGCGGGGATGGCGGGTCTGAGCGTCGCGTACCCGCCGCTCAAGCTCGCGGTGCCGCTGTTGATCGCGGCCATGCTGCCGCCCATCGCGCAAGCGTGTCTGAGCGCGGCCCGCGTTTCGTTCCCCGAAGCGCCGCGCTGCACGGGTCGGGTGACGCGGCGGCTGTTGACCGCCGCGCTGCACTTGCTCCAGCCCATCGCCCGCCTCAGCGGCCGGGTCAGAGAGGGGCTCACTCCCTGGCGCCGTCGCGCGCGCTGGGGGCGGGCACCGCTCTGGCCGATCACGGCGTCAATCTGGAGAGAACACTGGGAGCCGCAGGACAAGTTGCTGCGGACGCTCGAAGCGAGGCTGCGAGCGGAGGGCGCGTGCGTGCTGCGCGGCGCGGAGCACGACCGCTGGGACCTGGAGGTCCGGGGCGGGATCCTCGGCGCGGCGCGCCTGCTCATGGGGGTCGAGGATCATCCCGGCGGCAAGCAGCTGATCCGGGTGCGCTGCTGGCCCGAAGTTCCCGAGCGGGGACCGGTCCTCGCGTTGGGCTTTGCGGCGCTCACCATCGCCGCAGTGCACGCCAACGCGTCGCTGGCCGCGGTGTTCCTCGGTTGCGGCGCCCTGTTGCCCACGCTGCACATCGTGGAGCAATGCATGGCCGCCATGGCTACGATCAAGCAAGCCGTCGCGCGGCTGCGGCAGGGAGACTGGTGATGGGCATGGTTCTGTGGGGCAACCTGTCGTGGCACCCCGCCGCGGCGGCGTGGCGGGCGGTCGCGCCCACCGCTCCGGCCCCGGAACGCATCGAGGTGCTGCGCCGGGAGAACGGCGCCGCGGTGTACCGCCTCGTCGGGGCGGGGCCGGGCGGCACGCCGATCATCGCCCGGCGCTCGGGGATGACGAGCGCGCGCGTCGTGCGAACGATCTACGAGAAAATGCTATCGCGCCTGCCGATCAGGGCGCCGCGCTATTACGGCTTTCGGGCGGAAGCCCCGGGAGTCGCGTGGGTGTTCCTCGAGGAAGCGGGGGGCAGCCGCGAGGGATGAGCGACCTCGCCCTGTACCGCCGGCTGATCCGGCAGGCTCGGCCCTACTGGCTCCACCTCGCGGTCCTGTTCGGGGTCGGGCTGCTGGCGAGCCCGATCGCGCTGTTGAACCCCGTCCCGCTCAAGATCGCCGTCGACTCCGTCCTCGGGACGCGACCGCTCCCCCACTTTCTCCACGCGCTGCTGCCCGCGACCGTCCTGGGATCGGCCTCCGCCCTGCTCGCGGTGGCCGTCGGGCTCCTGCTCGCGGTCGCGGCGCTTGGCCAGCTGCAATCGCTCGCCAACAAGTTCATGCAAGCCTACGTCGGCGAGCGGCTGGTGCTCGGCTTCCGGACGCAGCTCGTGCAGCAGGCGCAGCGCCTCTCGCTGTCGTACCACGATTCCAAGGGCGCTGCCGACTCGCTGTATCGTATCCAACAGGACGCCTCAGTGATCGACAAGCTCATGGTCGAGGGCATCATCCCCTTCATCACGGCAGCGATCACGCTGGGGACGATGATCGTCGTTACGGCCAAGCTCGACTGGCAGCTGGCGCTCGTGGCACTCGCGGTCTCCCCGCTGCTCGCTGCGCTGTCGCGCCTGTACCGCCCGGGCATGCGGCGGCAGCATCGCCATATCAAGAAGCTCGAGAGCTCCGCGCTGGCGGTCGTGCAGGAGACGCTCGGCGCCCTGCGCGTCGTCAAGGCGTTCGGCGGGGAAGCGCGGGAGACCGATCGGTTTGCCCAGCGCTCGCGCGAGGGGGTGGCGGCGCGCATCCGCGTGGCGCTCATG
>WNGD01011510.1_pt1 | contig 19347 bp, 18 predicted proteins | sample 5400671 | NCBI WGS metagenome assembly WNGD01 (sample SAMN13153369, study PRJNA577476) | soil metagenome | isolation source: 40 cm soil or saprolite under grassland replicate 2 | place: USA:California | collected 2016-06-15
CTGTACTCGAAGATGTGGCACCACCACACCGAGTTCCTGATGCTGGGCTACGGGGCCTACGTGGTCTTCTTCGAGTTCTGCAAGAAGGCATTCCCCGAGATCGCCGATCAGGCGGTCGCGCGCATGGTGGCCGGCATCGAAGTGATCATGTACAGGCCGGACGACGAGCTCAGGGGGCTCGCGCGGCTCGCCGTCGAGTGCGGGGTCGACGACCTGTTCGCCGAGGGCTGCTCGCCCGCTGAGGTGCTGCAGGCGCTGACCGAGCGCGGCGAGGCGGGGCAGCGCTGGCTCGCGGGCTTCGACGAGGCCCGTGACCCGTGGTTCAACGTGTCGACCGGCGACGGCTTCTACCACCACCACCGCAGCTGGAACGATGACCTGACGGTGCCGTTCGCCGCGCTGCCCCGCTACGTCCGGCTGGTGCGCGAGGGTGACCCGCTGACCCGGCCCACCGAGCGGCTCCGGGAGGAGCGCGAGCGTATCGTCGCCGAGTACCGCGGCCTGCTGCCCAGCGACGACGAGCGCGCCGCCTTCGACCAGATGCTCGGGCTGGCCCGGCTCGTCTTCCCTTACGTGGAGGACCACAAGTGGTATTGCGAGCACTGGTTCACGACCCAGTTCTTCGCCAAGATCCGGGAGTTCGGCGAACTGCTGGTCCGCCAGGGCGTGCTCGCCGACGTCGAGGACATCTTCCAGCTGCACCACACCGAGGTCGACCAGGCGCTGTCCGATGTGATGCTGGCCTGGGCGGCCGGCACGAAGCCCCTGGGCGCCGCCCACTTCGGCCCGGTCATCGCCGAGCGCAAGCGGATGCTTGAGCTGCTCAGGGGCTGGTCGCCGCCGCCGGCCATCGGCCCGGTGCCCGAGGCGCTGAACGACCCGGCCGTGCGCATGCTGTGGGGCGTGACCGCGGAGACGCTGGCGACCTGGGCAGCGGCCGAGGACAGCGACGGCCAGGAGATCCACGGTTACGCGGCCTCGCCGGGCGTCGTCGAGGGTGTCGCGCGCGTGCTGCGCAGCGTCAACGACATCGGCCAGATCCGCGACGGCGAGATCCTGGTCTGCGCGGTGACCGCGCCGAGCTGGGCACCGGTGTTCGGCAAGATCAAGGCGGCCGTGTCGGACATCGGCGGCACGATGTCGCACGCGGCGATCGTCGCGCGCGAGTACGGGATGCCGGCCGTCGTCGGCACCGGTCACGCGACCAAGCTGATCAAGACCGGCCAGCGCGTGCAGGTCGACGGGGACCGCGGGATCGTCCGCATCCTCGGCTGACCGGGCAAGGGCAGGCACCATGACAAGCCAGGACCTCGTGCGCCAGGTCAGCGACGTCGGCCTCGGTGACCGGCCGGCGGTGGGGGGCAAGGGGGCGAGCCTCGGCGAGCTTTCGCGGGCAGGCATGCGCGTCCCTGCCGGGTACGTCGTCACGGTGCAGGCCTTCGAACGTGAGATCGAGCGGCTGCCCGCCGGTGACGATGCCGCGATCGCGCGGGTCACCGCACGCATCCGCGGCCGCATCGCGGCAGCCCCGCTGCCCGGCGACGTCCAGGCGGCGATCAAGGCCAGCTATCGCGGCCTCGGCGCGGGCGGGCGCGGTGCGCCGGTCGCGGTCCGCTCAAGCGCGACCGGCGAGGACAGCGCCGAAGCCAGCTTCGCCGGCCTGCAGGACACCTACCTGTGGGTTCGCGGCGAGCAGGCGGTGATCGACAACGTGCGCAGGTGCTGGGCGAGCTTGTACAACGCCGAGGCGGTGAGTTACCGGCTGCGCCACGGGATCCCGGAGCAGGCGGTCGCGATGGGCGTCGTGGTGCAGCGGATGGTCGACCCGCGCTGCGCGGGCGTCATGTTCACCTGCAGCCCGACCACCGGCGACCGCTCGGTGATCGCTATCGAAGGCAGCTGGGGGCTGGGCTCCGTCCTGGTCGGCGGCGAGGTCACACCCGACTCCTACGTTGTCTCCAAGGTGACCGGCGAGATCGTCCGGCGCACGGTGGCGGCCAAGCTCAGGCTGCACCGGCTGGACCCGGCCGGCTCCGGGGTAACCAGCGACGACGTGCCGGCCGACCGGCGCGAGCAGGCCTGCCTGGACGACGACGAGATCCGCGCCCTCGCGCGGGCCGGACGGCAGGTGGAGAGCCACTACGGGACACCACAGGACATCGAGTGGGCACTCACCGAGGGCGCCAGCGCCAGCGAGAGCATCGTCCTGCTGCAAAGCCGGCCGGAGACGGTATGGACACCGCGCGCGACCGGGCCGATCGCCACGGCGAAGGCCAGCGCGGTCGACCACGTATTCGAGCACCTCAGCCGTGTCGTCCCGATCGCGCCACCGGAGCGCTGATGTGGACCTGACCAGCGACGACGTGCAGGACATCCTGCACCTGCTCGATGGCCTGCCGTTCGGCGAGCTGCACCTGGAGACCGCCAGGTTCAGGCTGTCGCTGCGCCGCACCGGGAACGGGGAATGGACGCAGGAGATGCAGGTGCTGACAGCGCCGAACGTGCTGCCAGCGGAAGCAGGGACGGCGGCACCTTGGCCGGATGCAGCGGGCACGGCGGCATCCGCGCCAGGGCCGTCCCCCCGGGGGTCGTCCGCGCCGGGGCTGCCCGCGCCGGGGCCGTCCGGGCCGGCGCCGTCCGGGCCGGGCGACCGGCTCGAGGAGGGACTGACCGAGGTGCGCGCCCCCCTGCTCGGCACGTTCTACCGCGCGCCCAGGCCGGGGGCGCCGCCGTACGTGAACGTCGGCAGCCTCGTCGAGCAGGACACGGTCGTCGGCATCATCGAGACGATGAAGCTGATGAACTCGGTGTCGGCCGGCGTCAGCGGCACGGTCGCGGAGATCCTGCTGGCCAACGCCCAGTTCGCGGAGCAGGGTGCGGTGCTGATGCGGATCAGGGAGGACGGGTGATCCTGCGCCGCATCCTCATCGCCAACCGGGGCGAGATCGCGGCGCGCATCCTGCGCAGCTGCCGGCTGCTCGGCATCGAGACCGTGCTGGCGGTCTCCGACGCCGACCGAGACTCGCTGCCGGCCAGGCTGGCCGATGCGGTCATCCGCATCGGGCCTGCCGCGCCCGCCGAGAGTTACCTCGACGTCCGGGCCGTGGTCGGCGCCGCGCTCGCGGCCGGCGCTGACGCCATCCATCCCGGATACGGGTTCCTCGCCGAGAACCCGCAGCTCGCCAGGGCCTGCGAGGCGGCAGGCCTGGTCTTCATCGGCCCGACAGCCGGGCAGCTCGACGCGGTCGGCGACAAGATCACGGCACGCCGCCATGCGACGGCGGCCGGCCTGCGGGTGGTGCCAGGGGGGGAGGCGGCCAGTGCGGGCAAGGCGGCGGAACTGGCCGCGGCGGCCGGCTGGCCGGTCCTGGTGAAGGCCGTGGCCGGCGGCGGCGGCCGCGGCCTGCGGCCGGTGCACGAGCCGGCCATGCTGGCCGGCGCGATCGCGCGCGCGATGGCCGAGGCCGGAGCGGCCTTCGGCGATCCGCGGGTTTACCTGGAGCGCTATGTGACGCCAGGCCGCCACGTCGAGGTGCAGCTGCTCGGCGACGGCGAGCACGTCATTCATCTCGGCGACCGGGACTGCTCCGTGCAGCGGCGGTACCAGAAGCTCATCGAGGAGGCACCCGCGCCGCTGCTCGCCGATGACCTGCGCGCCGAGATGCGCCTTGCCGCGGTGGCCCTGGGCAAGCACCTGAACTACCGCGGCCTGGGCACCGTCGAGTTCCTCGTCGACTGCGAGCGCGGCACCTGCTACTTCCTGGAGATGAATGCGCGGATCCAGGTCGAGCATCCGGTCACCGAGGCCATCTGCGGGCTCGATCTGGTCGCCGAGCAGATCTGGGTCGCCGAGGGCCACCCGCTGCGGCTGGACCAGGCCAGCGTCGAGCTGACCGGGCACGCGATCGAGTGCCGGATCAACGCCGAGGACTGGGCGGACGATTTCCGGCCGTGCCCGGGGACCGTGACGGCTGCGGCGTTTCCGGCCGGACCAGGCATCAGGGTAGACACCCACGTGCAGGCCGGCTCGCCGGTGCCGCCCTGGTATGACTCGCTGCTGGCCAAGCTGATCGTCAGCGGCCGGGACCGCGCCGAGGCGCTGGCCCGGCTGCGCGCCGCGCTCGCCCGCTGCGAGATCGGCGGGGTGACGACGACCCTGGCGATGCACGCCGAGCTGGCGGCCCAGGACGGCTTCGCGAGAGGCGGCGTGGACACCAGCTACCTCGAGGAGTTCCTGCACCGCCATCCCGGCCTGGCCCGGCAGCCGGCTACCGGAGCCCGTCATGGCTGAGATCCAGCTCATCGACGTCTCGCTCCGTGACGGCAACCAGAGCCTCTGGGGCGCGACCGGGCTCACCACCGCGCACATCCTGCAGATCGCCCCGGTGCTGGACCGGGTGGGCTTCCGGGCGCTTGACTTCACCTCGAGCACCCACATGGGGGTGGCGGTGCGCACGCACCGGGAAGATCCGTGGGAGCGGATCCGGCTGACCCGCGCGGCGACGCCGCATACGCCGCTGCAGTTCATCGGGTCCGGCCTGCGGTTCATCTCCTGGGAGCCCGTGCACCCCGACCTGATCCGGCTCGTCTATGAGCGGCTCGTGGTGGCCGGCATCTCGCGCTTCGTCGTGCTTGACCCGATGCACGACATGGCGGCGGTGCTGCGGACCGCGCGCGACATCCGGGCGGCGGGCGGCACCGAGATCGTCGCCGCGCTCACCTACACGGTGAGCGCGGTGCACGACGACGGGTTCTACGCCGGCCTGGCCGGCCAGATGGCGGCGTCACCGCACATCGACCGCGTCTACGTGAAGGATCCGGCGGGGCTGCTGACGCCCGAGCGCGCGCGCACGCTGCTCCCCGCGCTCCGCGCCCAGCTCCAGGCGACGCCCCTGGAGCTGCACTCGCACTGCACGGTCGGGCTCTCGCCGCTGACCTACCTGGAGGCCGCCGAGCTCGGCGTCGAGGCTCTGCAGGTGGCGTGCGGGCCGCTGGCCAACGGCACATCGCTGCCCAACGCGGAGCGTGTCGTCGCGAACCTGCGGGAGCTCGGGCACACGGTCGATGTCGATGACCGGCTGCTGGCGCGGGCGGCCGGCTACTTCACCCGGCTGGCCGAGGCCGAGTCGCTGCCGGCCGGCGTCCCGCAGGAGTACGACGCGTCCTTCCTGCGGCACCAGATGGCCGGCGGCGTGGTCACGACCCTGCGGCGCCAGCTTGCCGAGCTCGGGTTGGCCAGCCGGTTCGGCGCCGTACTCGAAGAGGTCAGCCGGGTGCGCGCTGAGCTGGGCTATCCGATCATGGTCACGCCGTTCCCGCAGATGGTGTGCGGGCAGGCGCTCTACAACGTGATCGGCTCTGAGCGCTATGCCAACGTCTCCGACCAGGCCATCCGCTATGTCCTCGGCCGGTTCGGCCGTCCGACGGCGCCGGTGGACCCCGGCACGGCGGACCGTATCCTGTCCCGCCCCCGCGCCAGGGAGCTGATGGCCGAGCCGCAGCCCGCCTCGCCAGCCGAGCTGCGCAAGCGGCTGCCGCCCGGCATCTGTGACGAGGAGTTCCTGCTGCGCGCGACGATGCCCGCCGAGGAGGTCGATGCGATGCTCGCCGCCGGCCCGGCAACGCGGCATTACAACCCGGACCTCAAGGCGATTCTCGACCTGCTCGGCGGGCTCGCCGCCCGGCCGCGGGTATCCGACATCCTGATCGAGAAGCCCGGCTTCCGGCTGGAGCTTCGCGGCGAAGTGAACGGAGCGATGAGTGCCTGACCGCGCCGCCGCTCCGGCGGCCGGTGCCAGCCCCGCGGCGGCCGGCGCCACGACCCAGCGGCTGCGCATGGTCCGCGGCTTCGTCTTCGACATGGACGGCACGCTGGTGCTCGGCGACCGGCATAACCGGGGCCTGGTGCCGCTGCCCGGCGCGCTGGAGATCACCCGCTGGGTCACCCGGCACGAAGACCCCGCGACAGTACGCGCGGACGCTGCGATCCATCGGATTCGAGCTGCCGGATGACGCGGTGCTGACCCCGGCCAGCAGCGCCGCCGCCGTCTTCACCCGGCGACGTCACCGCCGGGTGCTCGTGCTGGGCGGCGAGGGCCTGGCCGGCCCGCTGCGGGAAGCGGGCATCGACGTCGTTCCCGCGACGGCGAGCACACCGCGCGACCAGGCGGCGGACGCGGTCCTGGTGGGCTGGTACCCGGCCTTCGGCATGTCCGCGCTCGAGGCGGCCTGCCATGCGGTCTGGGGCGGGGCCGCGCTGTACAGCTGCTCGCAGTCGGTGTTCTTCGCGACCGCCGAGGGCCGGGCGATCGGGACCTCGCGCGCGATCTCGGCGATGATCAGGAGCCTGACGGGCTGCCGGGTGCGGCTGGTCGGCAAGCCGTCGCTTGATGCCCTGCGCACCGCCGGCGGCCGCATCGGCGTGCGCACCGCCGACCTGGCGGTGGTCGGCGACGACCCAGAGCTCGAGGTGCCGATGGCCCACCGGGGGCACGCGCTGGCCGTGGCGGTGACCTCGGGCCTCGGCACCACCGACTCGTTCGACCACTTGCCGCGGGCGCGATGGCCGCATCTGCAGCTAACCGGTGTGGATCAGCTGCTGTCGATCTGCCAGCAGCTTGGCCGCGCGGCCGCCCGGGGAAACGGGCGGCGGTAGCACACCAGGCGGCAGCGCGCCGGGCTGCCCGGGATGTCCGGTCAGGCCAGGGCGGCGAGCAGGATGTCGAGCGCGGCAAGGTCAATGCTGGGCAGCGTCAGGACCGCGCCCCGCATCAGCGGACGTGCCTCGGCCAGCAGGCCGGCCGCCAGCTCGATCCCGGTCCGCGCCGCGTGCGGGCCGGCCTGCTCCATCGCATGCAGCGTCTGCCGCGGAATGCTGATGTCCGGCACCTCGTGGGACAGGTAATCGGCCTCTTCGAAACTGCGCAGCGGCGCCACCGATGCCAGGATGGGAATGTCTTCCTCGGCTAGCGCGGCTGCCATCCGAAGGAGCGGGCCAAGCTCGTACACCGGGCGGCTGATGAGGAATCTCGCCCCGGCCCGTATCTTGCTGGCCGTGCGGGCTATCTCGGCATCGAGATCGGCCGCGCTCGGGTTGAACCTGGCGCCGGCATGAAACGCGGTCTTGGTCGCCAGCGGCAGCCCGTTGCAGTCGATTCCCTTGTTCAGGCCGGCCACCAGCCCGACAAGCCCGACCGAGTCGACTTCCCATATGCCGTCCACGTTGGGGTAGTCGCCGAGCAGCGGCGGGTTGCCCGTCTCGCAGACGATGTTCCTGATGCCGAGCGCATTCGCCCCCAGCAGGTCAGCCTGCAGCGCCATGATGGTCTTGTCCCAGGTGGTGACCGTGGCGATCGTCTCGACGTCGGCGCGCTGCTGTAGCTGAAACGCCAGGTCGATCGAGCTGAGCTGGGCCCGCGGGCTCTGCCGGGAGGCGATGAAGAACGCATCGATGCCACGCTCGCGCAGCGCTGCTGCCTGGTCCGCTGCCTCATCAGCGGCTCCGCCGAGCGGCGTGGCGATCAGGGCCGCAAGCACGAACCCGCCGCCAGCCAGGCGCTCGCTCAGCCCGACACCCCGGCCGGACAACGTCACCGGCGGCACCGGACGTCTCGGTGCCCGCGCCGCGGGCCGCGGCGAGCGGACCGGGGCCATGCCGGAGATCTCCATCGCGGCAGCCTGGATCTGAGCTGGCGTGGTGCCGCAGCAGCCACCGATAAGAGCCGCCCCGGCCTGGACGAGACGGCCCGCGTAGCGCGCGAAGTAGTCGCCATCGACGTTGTACTCGAATCGGCGTCCGGCCACCCGGCGGGGCAGCCCCGCGTTCGGCTGCGCGCTGACCGGCAGGGATGTGTGCGGTACCAGGGCCTCGACGACCGACAGCACGCCCTGGGGCCCGAGTGTGCAGTTGGTACCGAGCATCAGGATCGGCAGGCCGCTCAGCACACTGGCCACCTCGCGGGGGGTCTCGCCGCCGAGAGTCCGGCCGTCGCTGGCGAACGTGGCCTGGGCGATAATCGGCGCATCGGATATCTCGATGGCTACGGCGATCGCCTCGGCGAGTTCCTCCAGGTAGCCGAATGTCTCGAGGATGAGCACGTCCACTCCGCCCTCGGCCAGCGCCTCGACCTGCTCACGGATCGCCTCGACGCGCTGCGCCCGCGCGACCCGGCGGCGCTGGCTGGCCGTCACGGCAGGGGCAACGGAGCCGGCCATGAAGACCTGCCGGTCCGCTCCGTCCCGCGCTCGCGCGGCGATCCGGACCCCGGCTAGGTTGATCTCCCTGACCAGCTCGGCGAAGCCCTGATCGGCCAGCCGCAGCCGGTTGGCTCCGAACGTGTTGGTCAGGATCATGTCGGCGCCGGCGCTGAGATAGCTCTCGTGCACGGTGCTCACCAGGCCGGCGTTGGAGAGGTTGAGCTCGGGCAGCGCGCGGTCCAGGGAGTTGCCCGCCGCGTGCAGCATCGTTCCCATCGCGCCGTCGCAGATCAGCACCCGCTGGCTGAGCGCGGTCATCAGATCGGTCATGGTCCGCAGCGCCGGGCCGGGCGGCCTCGCCCGGGCGGCACGCCACTTCACCTCCTCAGGGATTCGGCCGACCGTTGGTAGCGGTGCTCCTGCTGGGGTGCCGCCGGGCGTAGCCAGCCGCCGTCGCTGCCGGGAGGATGTCCAGGCCGCCGCCGAGGGCGTCCAGGATCTCGAGCGCGACCTGTGCCATCAACCGGTCGCGGTAGGTGTCGAGCCGGAGGCCGGTGATCTCCTGAATCCGCCGGATCCGGTAGGCGACAGTGTTGGGGTGCACATGGAGGCTTCGTGCCGACCGCTGCGGGCTGTTGTTCTCCCGGAAGTAGCAGGCGAGGGTAGCCAGCAGTTCGGCGCCTCGCTGACGGTCGCCCCGGCCGAGCTCGCCAAGTACCTCCGTCGCGAACGACCTCAGCTCGGCCAGGTCAGGGATCTGTAGCAGCAGCCGGTGGATGCCAAGATCCTCGAACGCCACCACCTGGGACTGGCCGCCCAGGCGCGCGACGGCGTCGATGGTCCGGCGCGCCTGGCCGTAGGAGCGGGCGATTTCCGTCGGATCGCGGCAGGCGCCTCCGATGCCTATGGTGATCATCGCCTCCGGGAACAAGTCCCGCATCCGGGCCAGGCAGCTTGCGCTCAGGCGGCTGGCCTCTGCGGCGGGCGGAAGCTGGCCGCTGTGCCCGGGGACCACGATCACCACCTCGTCCTCCCGGACGGAGGTGATCGCCCCTGGCATCCGGGTGGTGAAGAAGTGGTCGATGGCGGCGGCCGCTCGCGTCCGCATGGCCGCTGCCGCGCTGCCCGCCCGCGCGGACCCGGTGGCTCCGAAGGCCGCGACCAGGATCCGGTGCTGGCGGGTGGAGTCATAGCCGAGGTGCCGGGCCCACCGCCCCACCTCGCCGTTGTCGCGCCCGCCGCCAAGCAGCAGTCCCTCGACGAGATCATCCCGCACCTGCCGGGCCGCCGCCGCGACGACTCGCTCCCGGCCAAGTATCACCCCGCAGATCGTGGCGGCGTGCTCGGTGACGAGCAGGCTCAGGTCTCCGCCGTCACCCTGCTGTGCGCTGCCGAAGGTCATCAGGTAGGCAGGGACGTCGTCGCCGACAAGGATCGGCGCCACGATGACGGGCACGGCGTCGCCGACGTCCGGCAACCGGAGTGACCTGCGGGTCTGCGCGGTGCTGTTGAGCACCGCGCCAAGTCGCGTGCTCGCGACGTAGGCACGGATGTGGTCGGCCACGTCGTCGTCGGCGTCAGGGGCGGCGGCGGCCAGGATGTCATGCCCGCGGCTGACGATCGCTACCGTGGCGGCGGTCCGCTCAGCGAGCAGCCGCGCCACTGTCGAGACGTCGGCATCCTGCAGGGTAAGTCCGGTCAGTTGCTGGTAGACCGTCACCAGCTCGCGCAGCAAGACGTTCTCGTGTTGCACCGCGCGCTGGTCCAGCTCCATTGCCGTGGCACCTCACGTCGCGTAGGCGATGAGAGCACCGCCGTCGATGAGGTACACCGCGCCCGTCATGAAGCTGGAGGCCCGCGAGGCCAGCAGGATCGCTATCCCCGCCAGCTCCGATGGGTCTCCCATCCGGCCGCCGAGCGGAACCGTCTTTTCCCACACCGGGGCGAGGTCGAGCGCGACCTCGGCGGCGACCGGCGCACCGATGTTGGTGCCACCGAACGGCCCGGGCGCGATGGCGTTCACCCGCACGCCGTGCGGTGCGAGCTCAAGAGCGGCTTGCCGGACGATGTTGATGATCGCGGCCTTCGACGCGGCATAGGAGTACCCGACGAGCGGGTCCGCGCGCAGTCCAGCGGTCGATGCGGTGGCGATGATGCTGCCTTCGCCCTGGCTCTTCATTTGCTGGGCGACCGCCTGGAAGGTGGCGAGAGCGCCCTTGAGGTTGATGTCGAGCACCTGCTGCCAGCGCTGCCAGTCGAGACCCTGCAGCTGGCCGGCCGGAAATCCGAGGCCGGGAGTCAGCGACACCCCCGCGTTCGCGAACGCGGCGTCTACCCCGCCCCAGACGTCGGTCATCCCCGCCACAGCCGCCGCGAGCTGCTCGGGCGAGGTGACATCGGCGGCCGCGGTCCGGGACTCGCCCGCGAGGCCGCGCAGTGACTCCAGCGCGGCGGCGAGGTTCGCGGCGTCGCAGTCGGTAAGCAGCACCCTGGCGCCGCAGGCAACCAGGGCCCGAGCGATCGCGAGGCCGATGCCGCTTGCGGCACCAGTGACCAGGACCCGCCGTCCCGCGACGCCCATCAGCTCTTGCAGGGCGCGTGCGCTCTGCAAGGCTTCGGAGTCTTGTGTCACGGAGCAGCTTCCTTTCCAGAGCCGGCGGCGCCCAGGCGGCCGCGGCACCGCGCGCTGGCCCAGCGGCCGGCCGGGACGCTAGCGGGCGGTGGTCATCACAGGTACAGCCGCTCGTCGATCGGGATGCCCTGCTGCTGGCAGTAAGTCTCGTAGTGGTTGATGAACCAGAACACGTCGACCGTCTCCACCACCCGGTCCTCTTCGTCCAGGAACTCCAGCGGGCCGTTGAGCCAGAAGAACGTCTTCATGCCCTTCTCCGAGTACAGCGTGTGCGTCCGGCCGGGACTCTCCCGGACGAAGTCACCGGCCTTCGCCACCCAGGAGTACTCCCGGTACAGCCAGGTGCCTTCGATCACGTAGCCCGACACCGGCCCGCGGTGCCGGTGCCGGCCGAGCTCGCCGCCGGCCTGGACCCAGAGCACGTTCGCGGCGCTGCTGCTGCGGATATCAAAGGTGAGGTGCTTGATGTACACATTGGGGATGAACGGCACCCACGGCGAGCCGTCGCCGCTGACGTAGCCCTCCTTCAGGGCGTACTTGTCGCGCATCTTGTCCACCCGCGCTTCGATCCCGACATAGCCGTTGATGACCTCGTCAGCCGTGGTCATGTCACTTTCCTCTCTGCTCCCGGAGCGCCCTGCCTGCAGACTGCCGGCGGACCAGACGCTAAGGATCGGATTCCGGCAGTGCTTGACTGTGGATGCACCGATGCTTGACTCTTAATGCACCGATAACGGCCCATTGACCGGCCTGCGGGGCCGCGCGTGGTGCTCCCAGGCGTGGTGCCCCCAGCGAGGCAGCCGCATATGACAGTCAGCTTCTCGACCGCCACTGTCGACCAGCGGTCTCAGCTGAGCTACTGGCGGGAGGTCGTCTGCGCCACCTTCGTCCAGCTCGGCGTGGAGCGGCTGCAGCGGCCTGCCGTCGGCTTCCGCGGTGAGGTCACCGCGCAGAGCCTCGGCGGCCTGCGCGTCGCGACCGTGGTCTCCGAACCCCATGCGGTGTTCAGGTCGGCGGAAATGATCCGCTGGTCGCCAGAAGACGACTTCCTGGTCAACCTCGCTATCCGCGGCCGCGCCGTGGTGGCCCAGGACGGGCGCGAGGCGGTCTTGCGTCCAGGAGACTTCACCGTCTACGACAGTGCCCGCCCCTACCGGATCCACTGCCCCGACCCGTTCAGGCTTCTCGTCCTGAAAATACCCCGCGGCCTGTTCGCCTCGCATTGCCAGCTACCACCCGGCGCCACGGCAGCGGCCGTCCAGGGCGATCGCGGTGTAGGGGCCCTCTTCTCGTCCCTGCTTCGTAGTCTGCCCGCCCACACCCCCGGCCTGCCGCCTGAGGTGGTGGGGCAGGTCGGCGTCAACGTGCTTGAACTGCTGGGCACCGTCCTGTCGGACCTCGCCAGCGACGTCCGGCCCGCCCTTCCGCGGGAGGCTCAGCTGCTGCGAGCACGGCGATACATCACCGACCATCTCAGCGATCCCGGCCTGTCGCCGGCGACCGTGGCCGAGGCGCTCGGGCTGTCCGTACGCTACCTGCACCTGCTCTTCCAGACGGAGAGCACGTCGCCATTCCGCTGGATCCTGGAGCGCCGGCTTGAGCTGGCGGCCCGGCTGCTCGCCGACCCGCGCCAGGCCAGCCGGAGTATCACGAACATCGCGTTCGCCGTCGGTTTCAAGGACGCCTCGCACTTTACCCGGGTGTTCAAGCACCGATACGCGGTCGGACCCCGCGATTACCGAAGGCACTGTCAATCGACGGGTTGGCCCGGCTAGGACCGGCCGGCCTGCGCCGGCGGCGTGCCGTGGGTGTGAAAGGTCTCGATGGTCGGCAGCCCCCAGGCCTGGCCCCTGGCCCGCTCGGCGAGGGTCCAGGAGATAGGCCGCCAGTCGGGAGCGAGCACCAGCCGTGCGCCCGCATTACACAGCTCGATCCGGTTGCCACCCGGCTCCCAGACGTAGAGGAAGAACGTCTGCTGGATCGCGTGCTTATGCGGGCCGGTCTCGATGTGGATGCCCGCCTCTAGGCAGACGTCTGCCGCCCGCAGGATGTCTTCGCGCTGGTCGCAGGCGAGCGCGATGTGGTGCAGTCGCCCGGTGGTGCTGGTCCAGTCGGCGGTGTACACCAGGTCGTAGCTCTTATCGGTGAGGTGGTACCAGACCGCCGATGGCTCGCCGTCGTCCTGCACGATCTGCTCGGTAAGCTGCGCGCCGAGCGGGCCTGCGACGAACCGGGCCGCCGCCGGGATATCCGCGGCGAGGTAGTTGACATGGTCGATGCGCCGCACGTTCGCACCCCGGCCGGGGAACCGTGCCGCCTGGTTCTTCAGGGCCGGCCGCTGCCCGGCGGGCGGCTGGTACCACTCGGTCTCCCAGTACAGGCCGAACTCATGCCCGTCCGGGTCGCGGAAACCGAACACCGGGCCGATGCCGCATTCCCCGTCGCTCCAGCCACGGCCAAGGCCTGCCGCCTCGATCGCGGCCACCCTCCTGGACAGGGCGGCCGGGCTGGCGGCACGCAGCCAGGTCCGGCCTATCCCCGACGCGGGCGCGGCGGTCACCTTGACCGTGAATACCTCGTAGTCGTCCCAGGCGTGCAGGTATATCGAGTCGCCCGCCCTGGCCACCTCCTGCAGGCCGAGCTGCGCAACGAAGAACTCGACGGTTTCACCGGGCACGGCGGTGCGCAGCTCGGCTGCGGAGACATGGGCGATATCGCGGCATCGGTCGGCGGTCATGGCGGTCCTCCCAGTTGCGGCTGGTGCGTCAGCCGCGCCTCCTCGGCAGATCGCAGCGCCTGCAGGACGCTGGCGACGTGCGCACGCATCGCCTGCTCTGCCGCCGCGGGGTCACCGGCGCAGATCGCTGAGACGATCCGCGCGTGCTGGGCCACCGAGATCGCCGGCCGCCCGGGCAGCAGGGCCAGCCGCCGGCCGCCCGGGCAGCAGGGCCAGCTGGAACTGGTGCCGCACCACCTGGGCGCGCAGCTGCTCCAGGATGCGGGCCGCGGTCGGATGGCCGGCCGCACCGCGGATGGCTGCGTGCAGCCCGGCGTTGAGCTCGCTGTAGCGGAGCAGTTCCGCGGCCCGCACCGCGCGGCGCATCTCGGCGACGATGCCCCGCAGCTGCGCCTGGCCGGCGCTGGTCACCCGCTCCGCCGCGCGGGCCGCTACCAGCCCCTCGAGGACCATGCGCACCTCGGTGATCTCGATGGCCTCGGCTAGCGGGATTTCGCGTATCCTGGCGCCCCTGTTCCGCTGAACCTCGATCAGGCCCTCGGCGGCAAGCGCGCGCAGCGTGGTCCGGACGGCGAACCTGCTGGCGCCGAGCTCGGCACAGAGGTCTGCCTCGATCATCCGCTGCCGGGGCGCGTAGTCGCCGCGCAGGATGGCGGCGCGCAGCGCATCCGTGACGCCGGCTTCGGCGGCCATCCTCATCCGGCCCTGGGGAAGACCATGCCGTCGAACAGCTTGCGGGCGGTACGGACGATGCCGGCCCGGCGGACCTGCGGCAGTCCCGCTGCCGTGTCAAGCTCCAGCTCGACGTCCAGGTGACCGGTGGGATGCTCCAGGCGGACCCGGCTGGCCGGTGCCCCGGGCCCGGCGAGGTCGTGCACGACTGTTCCCTCGGTCCGGGCCGCGATGGCCGTGCCTACCGCGCAGAGCACCCCGATCGCATCGTGACATCGCAGCGGGATGAAGCTGCGGGTGCTGACGGTGCCGCCCGCTCGCGCCGGGCTCACCAACGTGACCTTGGGAACCGTTGCCTCGCGCACATCGCCGAGTCCCATCAGGCGGCCGGCCTCTAGCCAGATCGAGCGGACCTTCCGCCGGAGGCCGTCTAGCTGCTCGAGCTCGGCCGGGCTCTCGTCACCGCTCACCCCGAGGCTCGCCGCGGCGGCGAGCACGGTGGGCATCCCACCGTCGACGCAGGTCACCGGGATCCCGTGGATGTGGTCACGGACGCTGCCCGTCGGGAACGGCCGCTGCTGCCTCCGCGATCCGGCCGGGTCGCCGAAGTCGAGCACTATCGCCGCCGCCGTGCCGGGAACGCCGGAGATCGGCGTGTCACCCGAGTAGTCCACCCGGCCGCCAGGAGTGCGGAACGCGGCGGCGGCGACCTCGCCGGAGTTGACCATCAGGATCCGGACCGTCGTGCTGTCCCGGCCAGCGGGCACCAGGCCGCGCTCCACGGCGAACGGCCCCACCCCGGCCAGCAGGTTCCCGCAGTTCTGCCGGTCGGTCACGGTGGGCTGGTCCACCCCCACCTGCAAGAACAGGTAATCGACGTCGGTCGCCGGGGCGCCGGACCGCCAGATGACGGCGACCTTGCTGGTCAGCGGGTGCGCTCCGCCGATTCCGTCGATCTGGCGCGGATCTCCAGACCCCAGGATGCGCAGCAGCAGGTCGTCGCGGCGGCCCGGATCGGCCGGCAGGTCGTCGGCCAGGAAGTAGGCGCCCTTGGACGTCCCGCCGCGCATGAGCATGCATGGGACGCCGGACCCGGCCGCGGCTACGTCGCCGGCCGGAGGATGCGGCCGGACACCAGGCCGGGTCACCGGCGCGGTCGCCTCGGTGGCGCCCCGCGGTCCGGGCTTGGCGTCAGCCGGGGTCACCGGCGGGGTCGCCTCGGTGGCGCCCCGCGGTCCGGGCTTGGCGTCAGCCGGGGTCACTGCCGCCGCCCGCTGCGTGCTGCGCCGCGGTGACGTAGACGACGCCGAGCCGGTCAAGCTGCTCCCGCATGCCATAGAGGTCCAGGCCGAGCTGGCCAGCGGCGAGCGCCGCCCGGGTGGCGTCCTCCCGCTGCGCTCGGGCCCTGGCGGCCTGGAGGATCCTGGGCACCTGGTCGGCCGGCACGCAGAGCGCGCCGTCGTCATCGGCGATGATGGCGTCGCCTGGCCTGACCAGCTGGCCACCGACACTGACCGGCACGTTGACCGCCCCGGCGGTGGCCTTCACGGTGCCCTGGGCGCTAACCGAAGCGGACCAGACCGGAAAGTCCAGCGAGCGCAGCGCGGCCACGTCCCGGACGCCGCCATCCACGACGGCCCCGCGCACCCCCCGAGCGCGCAGCGAGGTGGCTAGCAGCTCGCCGATCAGCCCGTCACTGCACGGGGAAACCACGGCGACCACGAGGACGTCGCCGGGGCGGCACTGCTCGACGGCGACGTGGACCATGAGGTTGTCGCCGGGCCAGCACAAGGCGGTGACGGCCGTTCCGCAGGTTCGCGACCCCGGCTGAAGCGGGCGCAGCAGCGGCCCGAGGAAGCCAGTGCGGCCCAGCGCCTCGTGCGCGGTCGCCACGCCGTAGGCGGCCAGCTCCGCGACCAGCTCCGCGTCCGCCCGCGGCGGATCGGTGACCACCACGTTCCTCATGCGAGAATCTCCGTCACCTGCGGGAACGGCCGCATGTATGCCTCGGCCATGGCATCACTCGGCAGGCCCATGTTGGGGCCGGAATTGCGGCTCATGTGATTGCCGCGCCGCCGCGCGAGATCGGCGTAGTACTCGCGCAGGTGCCGCTGCGCGCCGAGGCAATCCATGGCCCTGCGCTTGACGTCGAACACCGGGCTGATGTCCAGCAGTACCTGTGGCGTGAAGCCGCACTGCTCGGGCTGGTGCGGCTCGAAGACGAAGACTGGCGGCGCACCGGCGGGCTCGCCGGGCGCCGGATATCCCGCCGCCTGGGCGAGCACCCGCGCCCGCAGCGCCATCCGGGCCGCGGCCGGGTGATCGCCGTTGTACGGGTCCGCCGCGGTGTGCGTGAGCAGCACCGAGGGAGCCATGTTCCGGATTTCGCGCACCAGGCGGTCCACGAGCTCGTCGGTTTCGCGCAGCGGGTAGTCCCCGGCGTCAAGGAACTCGATCTCCGCACCGAGCACGGCGGCCGCGCGCTCGGCCTCGTCCCGGCGCATGGCCTTGATCTCGGCCAGGGTCTTCCCGGCACGCCAGGCGCTTGCCGACTCGCCGCGCTCGCCGAAAGACAGGCAGATGACGCGTGCCCGGTGCCCGCGCGCCGTGGTCAAGGCGATCGCCCCGGCGGCCCGCCAGACGAAGTCGCCAGCGTGCGCGCTGACCACGAGCATCGAGCCGCCGGAGGCTCGCGGCTGCGCGGCGCCGGGACTGGGGGCCCCGGATGCCGTACTCACGTCCGGAAGACTCACGCCCGCAAGCGTAATGGTCTCGCCCCCAGCTGTGGTATCAATTTTGTCAATCAGATTATTAACAATCAAGGAACTTGATGCACGCTGCGATTCTCGGCCTCGGCGAGGCGGGCAGCCGGTACGCCGCCGACCTGACGGCCGCCGGGTGGCAGGTCAGCGGGTACGACCCCGCTCCGGTCGACACGCCGGCCGGGGTGCTCCGCGCGGTGTCCGCCGCCGCGGCGGCGGCGGGCAGCGACCTGGTCATCGGGCTCACCGGGGCGGCAGCCGCGCCGGCGGCCGCGGCCGCCGCCGCGCCGGGAATGCGCCCGGGCGGCTGTTACGCCGACTTCAACTCCGCGTCGGCAGCGCAGAAACGCCAGGTCGAGATGGCGCTGGCCGGCCCGGGCGCCATGGTCGAGATGGCCGATGTCGCGGTGCTCGCGCCCGTCGGCCGGACCGGCGCGGCGACTCCGCTGCTGGTCTCCGGCCCCGGCGCGATGGCGGTGGCCGCGGCGTTCGGTGCGCTGGGTGCACCGGTAGACGTGCTGGACGCGCCGGTCGGGGCGGCCGCCGACCGGAAGCTGCTGCGCAGCGTGTTCATGAAGGGGCTCGCTGCCGCCGTGCTCGAGGCGGTCGCCGCGGCGCGGGCGGCCGGCTGCGAGCCGTGGCTGCGCGACCAGATCGCCGCCGAGCTCGGCCCCGGCGGGCACGGACTCGTTGACCGCCTGATCGACGGCTCGGCCAGGCACGCGGCGCGGCGGATCCCCGAGGTCGAGGCCAGCCGGGCGTATCTGCGGGATCTCGGCGTGCCGACACCGGTTTGCGACGCCACGCTGCGCTGGCTCGGCACTTTGCGCGACGCCGCAGGCTGACGATGGGCTTACCGGGGGTGACGTGCTGCCGCGGTCCGCCGGGCGGAGTGCTCACGCACTCCTGATCACCACCTTCATCACCTCCGCCGGATTGCTCATCGCGAAGCGGATCGCCTCCGGTGCCTCGGCCAGCGGGAACTCGTGGCTGATCAGGCGGGCCAGCAGGTCGCCGCTGCGCTCGACCACAGCCACCGCGTCGGCGAACTCCGCCGCGCCGCAGCAGCTCACGCCGAGCAGGTCGAGTTCCTTCTCGGTCAGGCTGCCGACCCTGATCGGCGCCTCCTCGTTCGACATCCCGACCTGTACCGCCCGCCCGGCCGAGGCGACCATGTTCACCATCGCCGCCGTCGCCGCCGCGGCGCCGGTGGCATCGAATGCCACCGGCGGCCCAGCGGGACCCGCCCACCGCCGCGCGAACGCGACCACCTCGTCCGCGCCGTGCCAGTGCAGCGTCTCGGCGCCCATCCGGCGGCTCAGCGCGAGGCGGCTCTGCTGCAGGTCAATCACCAGCACTTCGGCGCCGCACTCGCGTGCGACCAGGCAGATGCACTGCCCGATCGGCCCGGCACCGAGCACGACCGCATGCTCGCCGGGCTGGATCGCCGCTCGGTTCACGGCGCGCACGGCGATGGAAACCGGTTCGGCCAGCGCCGCGATCGCGGGATCATCGACGTCGATCGGGAACACCTGCCGCTGGCCGATCGCCAGCCGCTGCTGCAGGCCGCCGTCGAGGTGGATCCCGGTCAGCTTGAGCTGGTCGCAGGCGTTCGGCCGCCCGATGCCGCACGGATAGCACTGCCCGCACGCATGCAGCGGCCAGACCGCGACGCGCTGCCCGACCCGGAGCTCCGCCCGGCAGCCGGCGCCCAGCGCCGTGATCGTGCCCGCGAGCTCGTGGCCCTGGACACGGGGGAACTGCGAGCCGCCGGCCGCGTCCGACAGCTGCCCGGCAAAGAAGTGATAGTCCGAGCCGCAGATCCCGACCGCCTCGGGGCGGATCACGACCTCGCCATGATCGGGTGCGGAGGGCCCGGGGCGCTCGCGCAGCACCATGGAGCCGGCGCCTTCGGTGACCGCTGCGCGGATCGGCGCGTGCTCCGTCCCGGTGATCGTCATTCGCGGGCCAGGCCGGGCGGCCCGGCAGGGTCGATGCGGCCGCCCGGCGCGGGCGGCTCGCCGGTCACGGCCGGCCCGGTGCTGGCGGCCGGCCCGGTGCTAGCGGCCGGCCCGGTGCTGGCGGCCGGCCCGGTGCTGGCGGCCGGCCGCGCTGCCCGAGCGCTGTTGCTGCCGCGAAGCAGGTACGCCGACCGGAGCAGCTCAGGCTTCTCGCGCAGCTCCCTGGCCAGGCCGGAGAACCGCAGCCTGCCGCCCTCCATGACGTAGGCGTGGTTGGCCAGCCCCAGCGCGACGGTCGCGAACTGCTCGATCAGCAGCACCCCGATCCCGGATTCCGCGACCGCGCGGATCGTCGGAATCAGGCGGTTGACGATCACCGGCGCCAGT
>WNGD01002459.1_pt1 | contig 19342 bp, 24 predicted proteins | sample 5400671 | NCBI WGS metagenome assembly WNGD01 (sample SAMN13153369, study PRJNA577476) | soil metagenome | isolation source: 40 cm soil or saprolite under grassland replicate 2 | place: USA:California | collected 2016-06-15
TATGGCAGGAGCACGCGGCGAGGCGGTTAAGCCAAAGCGTGAGCTCTTTCGTCGTAACTGATTGATTTGCCGGGTTAGCTCAGCGGTAGAGCAGCGGTTTTGTAAACCGTTGGTCGGGAGTTCAAATCTCTCACCCGGCACCAATGGCTCTTCACGCCCGCCCGGGGGTGGAAGATGTGACCGGGCCAGCCGATCTGATGAGGCCGGTCGATGGCTCGCGAACGCCCGGCCCTGCAGTAGCCTCGGAAGGGCGAAGCCGTTAGGCCCATGCTGTCGGACCCCGAGCGCCGGTTCCTGTCCCAGCAACGGCTTGCCCATCTCGCCACCGCGGACAGGCGCGCGGTTCCTCACGTCGTGCCGGTCTGCTTCGCGATCGCGGGCAGCTCGCTTTATGTGGCCATCGACGAAAAACCCAAACGAGCGCTGGTCACCGCGCTCAAGCGGCTGAGAAATATCGCCGAAAATCCGGCGGTGGCAGTCATCGTCGATCGCTACGAGGAGGATTGGTCGCGGCTGGGCTGGGTCATGCTGCGCGGGCACGCCGAAATCCTCCATGAAGGGCAAGAACACCGCAACGCACAGGCGCTACTGCGTTCGCGTTACTCTCAACTCCGTGCGATGCAGATTGCTAGCTATCCGGTCATAGCGGTGCGAATCGAGGGGACGACAAGCTGGGGGAACCTGGCTGCCGACACGGCGAGCTAGATTAAGCGGGCGAAACGAAGCCTTCCACACTCGAGCTTCGAGCGCTGTGAGCAAAAGCGCCTCAAGCGGCGGGTGACCTTTCCGAAGCACGACGGGCGGTGCAAACGCGTGCTATAGGTTGGCCTCCGCGGCACCATTTGTGCCGGTGCTCGCAGGCGGATCGCCATGCTGGTGGGTGCGTTCTATTTTCCGACCGATTACGGAATTGCGATCGACGAGTTGGCGCGCGAGCTCGAGGCACGCGGCTTCGAGTCCTTGTTCGTATGCGAGCACACGCACATCCCGGTGAGCCGCCGCACGCCTTTCCAAGGCGGCGGGGAATTGCCCAAGCGCTATTCGCATACGCACGATCCATTCGTGGCGCTGTCCTTCGCCGCGGCGGCAACACGCAAACTCAAGCTGGGCACCGGCATTGCGCTCCTGCCCCAGCGCGATCCGATCATCACCGCCAAGTCAGTGGCGAGCCTCGACCAACTGTCGGGCGGCCGGTTCGTTTTCGCCATCGGCGGCGGGTGGAACGTCGAAGAGATGGAGAATCACGGCGCCCGCTACGACACGCGTTTCAAGCTCCTGCGCGAACGTGTCCTGGCCATGAAGGCCCTTTGGACGCAGGATCAAGCCGAGTTTCACGGCCGGTTCGTCAATTTCGATCCAGTCTGGCTTTACCCCAAGCCCAAGCAGAAGCCGCATCCGCCCGTCCTCCTCGGCGGCGAGAGCGAGCATACGGTGCGCCGCGTTGTCGAATTCTGCGACGGCTGGTTCCCGCGTCCCCGCGGGAATTGGGAACCTAAGGGGGCGGCGGCGCGGCTGCGCCAGGCAGCCGTTGCGGCCGGACGCGATCCCACGACGCTATCAATCACGGTCTTCAATGCTCCGGCCGACGCGGCAGCGCTCGACAGTTATCGGGAGGCCGGAATCGCGCGCGTGCTGCTCGAGGTGCCGGATGCGAGCCGCGACGAGGTGTTGCGCCGCCTCGAGAAGAATGGGCCGCTCACGCGCGAAACCCGATGAGCCATGCCGCCTAATGATTGGCGCGATTGGACCGGCGGAGCACGGCGAGCAAGCGGCCGCCCCTAAATCACCAGGCCCCCAACCAATAGAGGACGTCGTAAGAGAGCGCGGCGACTACGCAGACCGCAAAGGCGCTCCATAGGACACCCAAGAACAGCGCATTGGCACGCTCGAGCAATCGCTTGCTGACCAGGAAGGTCACCATCGTCTCCATCTATGGATGCCATGGCCAGAATAGCTGTCGCGGCTCGCTCCAAATGTGAAGGCGCTCACACAATCAGGTGTCTTGAAATGGCGGACTGGCCCTCCTCCGCATGCTGAAGTGGCGCGCGTGCTGCGGCCATTCCCGCAAACTCGACTGCGGTGCGCGCATCTCAGAGGAAGAACGCTACTGCTTCGGAATTCCGGCGCGCTCGATCACAGCGGCCCATTTACCAATATCTGCGGCAAGGCGAGCCTTCAATTCCTCGGGCGTGCTGGCCTTGGCTTCAATGCCCAGCTCGGCGTAGCGCTGCTTCACTTCCGGGTTGGCGACGAGCTCGTGGATGGCTCTGTTCAAGACGTCGATGATCTCCGTCGGCGTGCCCCGCGGAGCAAACATGCCATTCCAAGACACCACCTCGTAGCCCGGCACGCCCGCTTCCGCGACCGTCGGCACGTCGGTAAAGAATGGGGAGCGCTCCTTGCCCGTCGTGGCAACCGCACGAATTTTGTTGTCCAGCAAGGTGGATTTCATCGGCGCGTAGAAATCGACCATGAGCTGTACGTCGTTACGCATGAGGGCGACGATGACGTCGGGTGTGCCGCGGTAGGGGATGATCTGAAAGTTAAGGCCTGCCGAGGCCCTGAGCAGCTCCGCCGCGAGGTTCTGCGTGCCGCCAACATTGATGGTACCGACATTGAGCTTGCCCGGCTGCGCGCGCGAAGCTTTGATGACGTCTTGGAGCGCTTTGAATTGCGAATCCGCGCTGGTGGCGAAGACAAGATCGAACGCGCCGATGGTCGAGATTGTCGCGAAGTCCTTCACCGGATCGAATGGAAGCGCCTTGTAGATGGCCGCGCTTATCGAGGTGCCGTTGGTGACGAGGCCGATCGTATAGCCGTCGGGCGCCTGCGAGAGCACCGCGCGCGCCGCCGCAATGCCCCCTGGTCCCGGTTGATTCTCCACCACGAACCGTTGGCCGAGCTTGTCGCCAAGCTTCTCCGCTGCCACGCGGGCGGTGATGTCGGCCACGCCTGCCGCGGCAAACGGCAGGACGAAACGAACCGGACGGCTAGGATAATTCTGCTGGGCGTGCGCCCATATCGGCAACGTTCCCGCGGCAGCCGACGCGGCAAACACCATCGAAAGCTTTCGTCGGGTGATCCGGTTCTGGGTCATTTGCGCCTTTCTTGCTCGTGTGCGCCCAAAATCGCCATCCAGTCTTGCCGTTGCGGTGAAGCACGGCAGCGGTTTGCATGCAACATGATCCCGGCATTTGCCTGCCGACGAAATGTCACAACTTCTCCTCGATCACACTGGCGCGCACATCATCCTCGATCAGCCGCCAAATGTGATCCACATAGCGTACGAATTCGGCCGTGCGTTTCATCGCAAGGGTGCGTGGCCGCGCCAGCTCGACGGCGACGCTCTCCCGCAGCCGACCCGGCCGGCGCGCGAAGACGAGCACACGGTCGGCCAGAAACACCGCCTCGTCGATCTGGTGGGTGACGAACAAGACCGTCTTGCGGCCAGCTTCCCAGATGCGCATGAGCTCCGTCTGCATGATCTCGCGGGTCTGCGCGTCGAGCGACGAGAACGGCTCGTCCATCAGCAGAATTTGCGGGTCGATCGCCAGCGCACGCGCGAGATTGACCCGCTGGCGCATGCCGCCCGAGAGCTGGCGCGGATGGTAATTTTCGAATCCGTCGAGGCCGACGAGCTTCAAGAGCTCCTGGGTGCGCTGCCGTTCGGCCGGGCCCACTCGGCCCGCCACCTCCCGCCCGATGATCGCGTTTGCGAACACGGTGCGCCAAGGCAAGAGGTTGTCGGTCTGGAATACGAAACCGCGGTCGGCGCCCGGGCCACTGATCGCCCGACCGTCGAGCCTGACGTCGCCGGAGCTTGCCGGTTCGAGCCCCGCGACAATGCGCAAAAAAGTGGTCTTGCCACACCCGGAGGGCCCGACGACGGCAATGAACTCGCCACGCTCGACCACCACACTGATGTCTTGCAGCGCCCGCAATCCGCCGAACGACTTGCCGAGATGCGAGATTTGCAGCTTTAGCGCCACGCGGCCTAATCCTTGGTCCAGGGCACGAGCCGGTTTTCGAGCCAACCGAAACCCGCGGTAAGCGTGATGCCCGCGGCCGCGAGCACGATCACGCCAGCAAACAGGTCCGGCATATTGAATGCATCCGCCGATTGGGCGATCAACCGCCCGAGTCCGGCGCGGGAGCCGAACAGTTCCGCGACCACGACGCCGATCAGCCCGCGTCCGATGCCAAGCTTGAGCCCGGCGAGGATGAACGGCACGGCTGACGGTAGCGAGACCTTGAAGAAAATCTGGCGTGGGCTGGCACCGAAAGAGCGCAGCATCTCGATGAGCCGCTCGCTCGTCGTACGCAGGCCGGCCTCAGTATTGATGGTGACTGGAAACAGCACGAGAAAAATGACCACCAACACCTTCGACCAGATGCCGATGCCGAGCCAAAGAATGAACAGAGGGGCGAGTGCGATCGTCGGCGTTGCGTAAAGGCCCGAGATCCACGGCTGCAGCACGCGCTTCATGGTGGCGCTTTCGGCCATGGCAAAGCCGATCACCACGCCCAATAAGCTTGCGATCGCATAGCCGAGCGCGAACTCGACCGCGCTGACCGAGATGTGCCGCCACAGTTCCCCGCTCTCGGCAAGGGCCGCGATCGCCGCGAAGATCTGCGAGGGCGCGGCAAGAAAGAGCGCGTTGGCGACCAAAAGCCGGCTCGCGAGCTCCCAGAGCAGCAGCCCGCAAAGCACGGAAACGGCGCCGGCAACATAGACGCGCGGGAATCCGATTCGCCGCCCTGGGCGCAGTTCCGCTGCGCGCTGCACTAGCTATCCCTCGATGCGGCTTACCCCGGGTCAATCCGTCAGCTGACTCACACCCGGAAGTATGAAGCGCTCGATATTTGTCGGACCCTCGATGTCGCCAAGGCTTTTGAGCGCGTTGAGCAGCGCGTCCATCTTCGTTTTCGAGACCATGCCGGTTTTTTCGAAGAACTGGTTCTCGTGCAGGAAGTCGTAGGATTTCGCGACATCCTCCTCCTTGAGCTTGCTTGCCTCGACCATGATCTTGATGGCCTCGGTGCGATTTGCGGGATCGGAAAACCAGGCCATGCTTTTGCTGTTGACCAAGAGCACTTTGTCCAGAACGGCCTTGCGCGCCGACGCCAACGCGCGGCCGACCACGGTGCCGGTGAACGGAAGCTCCTTAGCATAATCGATGGTCAGGCCGAGATTCGTGAACCCTGCCGACTCGGCATAGAAATTGAACGGCGGCAGCAGGATTGCCGCATCGACCGCACCTGATTGCAGCGCCGAGAATCGGGCCGAGGTCGCGCCCGCGAAGACGGTATCGTAATCGCCGGCTTTCAATCCGTTTGGCGCCGCCATCCGCTCCAGATAAATCCGCGTGATATCCTTCGGACCGCCGATCGAGATCGTCTTGCCCTTGAGCTCGGGCCACCGCTTGATGGCAGGCTTGGCGAGCAACGCATAAGGAGGAGCCTGCATTTCGATCCGGACGATGGCGATGGGCGAGCCCTTGTCGATAGCGCGTATCGGGTCGGCAAGGCCCGTCGACAAGGCCAAATCGAGCGAGCCGGCGGTGAGCTGCTGAACCAGCGCAGCGCTCGACTGGATGAACACCAGATCGGGCGTCAAATCTTCGGCGGCGTAATATCCCTTGGCGAGGCCGATATAAACCGGCCAATGCGTCGAGGAGACCGCGCCGACGAGACCGACGGTCACGGTTTCTGTCTTCGCTTGTGGAGCCAGGACCATCGTGGCGGCCGCCAGCAGCGCTACAAACGCCTTTCTCGACCATCGATCCATGATCATTTGTACTCCGTTACTGCTTGGCGATCTGCGCGCGATAATGTCGCGCGATCTCGGCACCCGTCGCTTTCCATACCCGCGCGTGATTGCAGATGTAGCCGAGCGCCGCGTCGAAGGCGTCGATGCGATGCGGTACGCCGGTGAGATAAGGGTGTAGCGCGATGGCCATGACGCGACCCGATTGCGCGCCCTCGCGGTAAAGCACATCGAATTGCCGGCAAATCATGTTGCGGAATTCATCGGCGGTTCGGTGGAAGCGTTCGAACACCGGTTTGTCATTGATTTCGTGGCTGTAGGGGAGCGAGATCAGCCTGCCCCCGCCGAAGAGTTTCATGACATATGGCTGATCGTCGTTGGTCCAATCGCAGACATACTCGCAGCCCTCCGCCGCCAAAAGCTCGAGCGTGTCCCAGGTCTCCTGCAAGCCGGAGCCTAGCCAGCCCGCCGGGCGCGCACCGGTGGTTTGCGCGATGGTCGCCAGCGTCCGGCCAATGATCGCCTTCTCCTCACCCGGCGGCGCTTCGTTGAGCCGCCGCGTATTGCTCTCGCAATGACCCATCCACTCCCAGCCGAGCTTGCGACCTTCTTCGATGATCTCGGGATGCTGGGCACACACATCGCCGTTGAGCGCGACGGTGGCCCGAATGCCGTGGCGATCGAGCACTTGCATAAGCCGGAATACTCCCACCCGATTGCCGTAATCGCGCGCCGACCATGATGGGATATCCGGCACCGGAGTGCCGGGGCCGCCGGAGCCGGCCGGCACTTTCTCCATCAGCGAAAAGAACTCGATATTGGGGATGACCCAAAGCGCGACATGGGCGTCACCTGGCCAGGTCAAGCGCGGGCGCCGGATTATGGGCGAATAGGCAAAGGGACCGTAGGGCGCAGGCTTCATCTAAGCACTCTTTGGCGTCGCCCGCCGGACCTTCCGAAGCCCGTGGCGATCCGCCTCTCGCCTCGTCGAGGTGCATGACGGCGGCACAATCCTGGGTATGTCGCACGAGACTGATTTTCTGGGAGTAAGCCTAGCGGGCCGCGCAGCCGATGTACATTTTCATTTACCTCGCGGCGTTGGCGGACAACAAGGCCGTGTGAAGAGCGCGTCGCCGCGCAGCTCACGCAGACGCAACAGATCTCGCGCTCGCTCGGCGGGCCGAAGAGCTTCGCAACTCCCTCAGTGAGCAGATACAGACATGGCGCCCCGTAGCAGGTGAGCACGACATCAAGGCGGAATGAGACGGTGCGCCATCTCGCTGGACCCGCCGCAATGAGCAGCCTGTGCCATGAATTCAGACTTTCGTTGCGAGTGAGGTCTCGGCCATGAGCCAGTCGAGATAGCCGCGGTCGACGCTCTCGATCGGGATCACGAGGATTGCAGGCGTGGTGTAGGCGTGCATCTCCTTGACTACGGTGCTGACGCGTTCGGCGAGCGAACTACGGGTCTTGATGATCATCACCACCTCCTCGCCGCGTTCCAAGGCACCTTCCCACCAGTAGTGTGAGATCATTCCGGGTAAGATGTTGACGCAGGCGCACAGGCGCTGCTCGACCAGCGCGCGGCCGGCCCGCTCCGCCTCGACAACGGATGGATACGTCGTATAGACGAAGACCGCGCGCTCCATGTTTGCCACCTTGCGGCTGCGGGCGCCGCGCCCGCCGCGTGCCTCAACACCGAGGCGTCAATAACCTCTATGACGAGGCCTGCGATGAGCCCCGCGACTCCGAGCTACGAGCGAATAGCGTTCGTCGCCAGCCCGATTGCTGAGGCGCGTGAGGCGTTCGAACGGCTCACTGCGCGCTACGGCAACGCGCAGCCCGACACCGCCGACGTGATCGTCGCACTCGGCGGCGACGGGCTCATGCTGCAGACCCTGCACCGGTTCATGGCGACGGGCAAGCCGATCTACGGCATGCACCGCGGCACTGTTGGATTTCTCATGAACGAGTATCATCCGGATCACCTGCCGCAGCGTCTCGCCAAGGCCCGCGTCACCGTGATCCATCCACTACTGATGCGCGCCCACGACAACGAGGGCGAAACAGTGCAGTTTCATGCATTCAACGACGTGTTCCTCTATCGCCAGACCTACCAGGCGGCGCGGCTGCGCATCTTGGTCGATGGCGAGGAGCGGCTCAGCGAGCTCGTGGCCGACGGCGTGCTGGTGGCCACGCCGGCCGGCTCGACCGCGTACAATCTCTCCGCTCAGGGTCCGATCATTCCGATCAGCGCGGCGCTGATGGCGCTCACCCCGATCAGCCCGTTCCGGCCGCGACGCTGGCGCGGCGCGCTCTTGCCCGACAGCGCACGCGTGCGCGTCGAGGTGCTCGAGCCGGAGAAGCGTCCGGTCGCCGCCGTCGCCGACCATGACGAAGTTCGCTCGGTCTGCTCGGTCGACATTCAGATGGACCACAGCATCTCCATGCAGATGCTGTTCGATCCGGGTCACAGCCTGGATGAGCGGATACTGCGCGAGCAGTTCGGTTACTGAGGAGAGACTGCATCCGCTGGCTTGCGGCAGCGGTCACCTCAATACTCCTAAGCTACAGTTCGCCTTCGCCGAGCAGGCCGAGCGCGGGAGCGGTCGACATGCCGCCGCAGGCGCGCGATAATCGATCGGTGATCCCGCGCATGGACGGCAGCGTGGCAATAGGATCCATGTTTTCGAAGCTCAAAGCGGCATGGAGCCGGCTCGCCGGCGGGTGGGGTGTCGGCGCGACCGAGGAACCGCCGGCACCGGCCGTGGAATACAAGGGGTACCGCATCCGTGCGGCCCCCTATCGGACCAACGGCGTTTATCAGACTGCGGGGATCATCGAGAAGGATACCCCGGAAGGTGTGAAGGAACACCGCTTCATCCGGGCGGATACACACCAGGGCCGGGAAGATGCCATTGCGTTTGCGATCTCGAAAGCCAAACAAATCATCGACCTGCAGGGCGACCGCATCTTCGCAAAAGCCGACGTCGGCTGACGGCGCCGCGGTCATCATGCCGAGCGGAAAAGGTCTATGGGCCTGAACGGGAGGAAGGCATGACGCAAGACACGGAGCTGCGCCGCCACAAGCGCGGCGGAATCTATTTCGATGACTTCGTGATCGGCCACGTTTACGAGCATCCGCTCACGCGCACGGTCACGCAGATGGACAACATGCTGTTTTCCAATATGACCTTGAACCCGCAGCCGCTGCATATCGATCGCCACTTCTGCGAGCAGGAGACCGAGTGGGGCCAGCCGTTGATGAATTCACTGTTCACGCTGGGCCTGATGATCGGCATCATGGTCAACGACCTCACCGTCGGCACGACCATCGCCAATCTCGGCATGACCGAGGTGAAATTCCCTCACCCCCTTTTCGAGGGTGACACCGTGCATGTCACCACCGAGGTCACCAGCAAGCGGGAATCGACGTCACGGCCGGGGGCCGGCATCATCGAGTTCCATCACCGCGCCTACAATCAGGACAACAAGCTCGTGGCGGAATGTCGCCGTCAGGTATTCATGCGCATGCGGCCGCGCTGATGCGCTCGTTGCTTTTTGTCCCGGCAAACGATGCAAAAAAGCTCGATAAAGCGATGGCGTGCGGCGCCGACGCGCTGATCGTCGATCTCGAAGATTCCATTCCCGCCCAGGGCAAAGCAAACGCCCGAACGAGCGCCGCCGCTTTCGTCAGCGAGGCAGGAAAAGCGGCGCACCGTCCCCGCCTGTTGGTTCGGATCAACGGATTTGCAACGGGACTTGCCGACGCCGACCTCGACGCGGTCGTGCCGGCGCGTCCTGACGCGATCATGCTGCCCAAGGCGGAGGGCGGCGCCGACGTCGTTCGCACGGACGCGAAGCTCTTGGCGCGTGAGGCGATCGCGGGCCTGCCCGACGGGTCGATCAGGATCGTCGCAATCGCGACTGAGACTGCGACGGCGTTGTTCCTCGCCGGCACCTATGGCGGGGCGAGCGCGCGGCTGGAAGGACTAACGTGGGGTGCCGAAGATCTGTCCGCCGAGCTCGGGGCTGAGGCGAACCGCGACGGCGAGGGCCGTTTTCTCGATCCTTACCGGCTAGCCCGCGCGCTCTGCCTTGCCGGCGCAGCGGCGGCGCGGGTGCAGGCGATCGATACCGTCGCCGTCGATTTCCGCAATGCCGCAGCACTGCGCCAGGAAAGCGAGGAGGCGCGCCGCGATGGGTTCACTGGCAAAATGGCAATCCATCCCGCGCAGGTGCCGATCATCAACGAGGTGTTCACGCCATCGGCGGCGGCGATTGCCGAGGCGCGCGCGGTAATCGCAGCGTTCGAAGCCAATCCGGAGAGGGGCACGGTCGGCATCGACGGAGTGATGTACGACCGACCGCACCTGGAGCGCGCGCGTCAATTGCTCGCGCGAGCAACGGCCGTGGGGGTTGGCTGAGGTCGTGCGCGTCGCGCCCCCACAGCGCGGACGTGCTTTGCGCCGCGCGGGCTATTTCGTCTTTCCGTACACCACGTGCGGATCAAAGGTGCGCTCGGCGTCGCGAAATTCGAGGCTCACCGCACCGGACCTGCCCAGCGGCACCGCACGATAGAAGCACGAGCGCCGCCCGGTGTGACAGGCGCCGGCGCCCTCCTGCTCGACCCGGATCCACACCGCGTCCTGGTCGCAGTCGACCCGCATTTCGAGGACGCGCTGCCGATGGCCAGAGGCTTCCCCTTTACGCCACAGCGCTCCACGCGAGCGGCTAAAATACCAGGCTTCGCCGGTCGCGATAGTCCGCTGCAGCGCCTCTGCGTTCATGTGGGCGACCATCAGCACGTCGCCCGAGTGCGTATCGGTGGCGACGCAAACGACGAGCCCATCGGCATCGAATTTCGGAGCGAAGGCGCGGCCTTCCTCGATGGCATCGATCGGGCCGGGCTCGGCAAAAGGTGAACGTTGGTCGGACAAGGCAACCCTCGCCTGAAATGCCAATCGTTGCCGCCCGCAGCGCCGGCGATCGCTCACCTTCGCAAGACGCGAGCGCAGGATCATATCGAGCTTTCGACGCGCGCCCGCCAGCGCGGCCGGCGTAACCCTATGCAAATCGTCCTAGACGCCGCGCCCGCGCCGCTCACCGATCAGCGCCGCGCACCATCGTAATAAAACGGACCTGATCGTCGGGGCTGTCGCGGAAGCTGCCGGTAAACTGGGTGGTAATCGTGGAGGAGCCCGGCTTTTCCACCCCCCGCAGGGACATGCACATGTGCTCGGCCTCGATCATCACCGCGATGCCGCGCGGCTTCAGGATCTCCTCGATCGCGGTCGCGATCTGCGAAGTCATGTGCTCCTGCGTCTGCAGCCGCCGCGCATAGACATCGACCAACCGCGCCAGCTTGGAAAGGCCGACCACCCGGTCGATCGGCTTGTAGGCGATGTGCGCCTTGCCAGTGAACGGCATCATGTGGTGCTCGCAATGCGAGTTGAAGGCGATGTCGCGCACAAGCACGAAGTCATCGTATCTGCCGATCTCGCTGAAAGTGCGTTCCAGCACATCAACCGGGCATTCGCGATAGCCGCTGTAAAGTTCCTCGTAGGCGTCGATCACGCGCTTGGGCGTGTCGCGCAACCCCTCGCGGTCGGGATTATCTCCGGCGTAGGCAATCAGCGTGCGCACCGCCGCGAGCGCTTGCTCGCGCGATGGCTTGGGCACCACGGGAGCTGGGGCCGCACGCACGTGATCGGACAAGGTCATGTCGTCGGCCGCGGAGGATTTGGGCCAAGGCTTGATCACGGCATCCATCGCGGTCTCTCCGTTCGACCGGCCTCAGGCCCGGTGGCACCGGGGGCAGCCGCCTTAGTCATATCGCGCAGGGAGGGATTCGGCCCATGCGCGCCAACCGGATGCCGCATTCCCATTTTACATGGCTCTACCATGCATACCCATCTGTCGGCGTTCGCAAGTACTCTTCTCGCGCCGACGGGCGGCACCCTATATATTCCTTCGCAGCAGGCGCGCAATTGCGGTGCTGCCGTATCAACCGTTTGTCGACGCCCATGTTGAACGAGGTCTATAACAGCCGAATTCTCGAATTGGCCGGCAACATTCCCCGGCTGGGCCGCCTCGATAACCCCGATGCGACCGCAACTGCCCTCTCCAAGCTCTGCGGCTCGACGGTTACCATCGATCTGAAAATGGACGGCGACACCGTCACCGACTTCTCGCATCAAGTGAAGGCTTGCGCGCTCGGCCAAGCCTCTTCGTCCATCATGGCGCGCAACGTGATCGGAGCGAAAGCTCGCGAATTGCGTGACCTTCGAGAGACCGTGCGCCGGATGCTGAAGGAGAACGGTGCGCCACCTGGCGGCAAGTGGGCCGATATTGCCGTACTCGAGCCGGTGCGCGACTACAAGGCACGCCACGCTTCGACGATGCTGACGTTCGACGCCGTCGCCTCCGCCATCGATCAGATCGAGGCCAAGCGCAGGGCGGCAATGGTGGCCGAATAATCCGCCCGGGGGGCGCACATTCGCCGCTCGCTCGAGCCTGCGATGAGAGCGCGTAAGGCTGTCTGCCTGGCACTGGTCATCGCGTGTTGGAATCCCACAGCATCGTTCGCCGACTGCGCCCGCGAGAGCGCGACACTCGCGGACGAGCAATCGGAGCTACCTCGCTTCGATGTCGCCTCGCCGGCCGACCGGCCGCCGTATTGCATCACGCTCGAAACCCTGATGGCGTTTGCCGCCCGGGTGAAGGCGCACGTCGCGCGCTGCCCGAGCTCGAATTACGCGTCAGCCCTCGCCGATTGGGACAAGATGCAGACCGCCTACGCGAGACTCTTCAATCGCTACCGGTGCAAGCGGACGCGATAATCCCTGCGGCGGTCGCGGCCAGACTCGCCTCTGCGGGAAGCGCCGGCCGCCATCAAACGCAGAGAGCATCCAACGTGAGGTTAATCCCGCCCCGCCGCGGGTTGGCCGACCGTTGTTAGCGAGGTTGTGGATTTCGGCGGCGGGATTCCGGCGACCTCGGGCTCGAAGAGCGCGTCGGCGGTCGTGAGCTTCATGCGGCGGAGTTCGTCGGTGGACAGCCGATACAACGGCTCCCAGGGTGGTACCCGCAACGCAGTCTCCAGCAACTCGCCGCTACCGCCCATTTCGATCGTGTATTGCACGAGGCGGCCGATGTCGCGTTGCACGATGTTGAGCTCCTCGGCCGAATAGTTCGATTCCAGCGCCTGCTTGCGCTTCTTGCCGAGCCAGATTTGATGCACGAGCACGTGCGCCTCCGGCGGAACGTAGCGGCGCGCGCCGGCGAGCAGCAGGAAGGCGCACATCGATTCACAGTTGCCGGCGGCCGACAAGATCGCGCGACGATCGTTGCCGGCCGGCGGCAGCAGCGTTGTCTTGCCGATCGTAGTCACCATCCCGAGATTTCGAATGGCGCGGCCGAGCGCGAGCGTCCCCAACACCGAACCGCCGTCGGAATCCAGCACCAGGACTGCTCCGCGTACATTGGGATCTTTGGCAAAGGTCTCGAAATCGCGTGGCGTGTCGGCGGTGATGTAACCCACCGCAGAAATCCAAGCGCGGCAGTCGGCTCCGCATGCCTGGGCAGGTCCCTCGCGCCTCCATTCGAAGCGCATCGGGGCGCTGGCGCTGTCTTCCTGGGGTGTAGGTGGGGCAGAGAATGCGTGGACGATGCCACAAGCAAGCGCGAATGCGCTGCAAAAGAAGCGGAGCATGCTGACCCTCATCAATGGCGCTTCGCGCGATGCTTCTTGAGCGACATCGGTCGAAGACGCCCAGTGCCCTGAGTTTGCCAGCCTGTTTTAGAGGCGACGGAGATTCGGGTCTAGCCCTAAAACCGGCTCGCAGTGCCCAATCGTGCCGCAGACCGCATGATCTCCGGCGCGGGCCCTATTATTTTACGTACAGGGTACAAAGACCGTACGGGGGTACAAAGATAGGGGTGTGAGGCTGTTCGTGGAACTTCAATGAGCCAGCAAGACCGTTTGAGCGCCTTTCTGAGCTATTTTGGCATTGGCTCCCGCTTTCTCGCGCGGGGACTCATAAAGGCCTACCGTTATTCGTTCTCTTCCCTGACCGGATTTGATTGCCGGCATCTGCCGACCTGCTCTCATTACGCCGACGAGGCGATCGGGCGCTTCGGCCTATGGGCGGGCGGGTGGATGACGCTGGCCCGGCTTTCACGTTGTCATCCGTTTGGGAGCTCCGGGCTCGATTTCGTTCCTTCCTCGCTGCCGGATCGCGCGCGCTGGTATCTACCCTGGCGCTACGGCCGCTGGCGCGGCACCAACGCTGGCCCCGGGCTTGAGCCCTCCGGCTGAGACCGACGCTCTCTCTCCTGCCAAGCGGCCCCCTACATTGCACGGCTTATATGCATCGTATAAGCGTGACTTGCTTTGCCGCCTCGCACCGCGTGGCGGCGTCGGCCCGACCCGACGTGGAGAGCGTCCGGCCACGCTTACCTGCATTCGTAGGCAGCGAGTGAGCAACAGGAGCCAACGATGGTCGCGCTGACCTTCCCTGATGGCGCGCGGCGCGAATATCCGAAGGGATCCACCGGTCTCGACATTGCCAAGAAAATCTCGCCGTCGCTCGCCAAGCGCACCGTCGCGATGGCGCTCGACGGCGTGCTCGCGGATTTGAGCGACCCAATAGAGCGCGACGGCAAAATCGAATTCCTCACCCGGGAGGATCCGCGCGCGCTGGAGCTGATCCGGCACGACGCCGCGCACGTGCTCGCCGAAGCCGTGCAGACGCTGTGGCCGGGCACCCAGGTCACCATCGGTCCGGTGATCGAGAACGGCTTCTACTACGACTTCTTCCGCAACCAGCCGTTCACGCCCGAGGATTTCGAGGCCATTGAAAAGAAAATGCGCGAGATCATCGCGCGCGACAAAGCCTTCACAAAAGAGGTTTGGCCGCGCGAAGAGGCCAAACGTGTGTTCCGGGACAAGGGCGAGCTGTTCAAAGTGGAGCTCATCGACGCCATCCCCGAAGATCAGGAGATCAAGATCTACAAGCAGGGCGACTGGTTTGACCTCTGCCGCGGGCCACACATGAACTCGACCGGCAAGGTCGGAAACGCTTTCAAACTGATGAAGGTCGCGGGTGCCTATTGGCGCGGAGACTCCAACCGCGAAATGCTTAGCCGCATCTACGGCACCGCCTTCGCCAAGCAAGAAGAGCTCGACGCGTACCTCAAGCAAATCGAAGAGGCGGAAAAGCGCGATCATCGCCGGCTCGGCCGCGAGATGGACTTGTTTCACTTCCAGGAAGAGGCGCCGGGCTCGGTGTTCTGGCACCCGAAGGGCTGGACGCTTTATCAGATCCTCGAAGGCTATATCCGCCGCCGCCAGGCCGCTGCCGGCTACGTCGAAGTCAACTCGCCGCAGCTCATGGATTCCTCGCTGTGGGTCGCTTCCGGCCACATGGCGACCTTCCGCGAAAACATGTTCCTGACCCAGCCGCGCGAAGACGACGAGCGCACCTTCATCGTCAAGCCTATGAACTGCCCGGGTCACATTCAAATCTTCAAAAATGGCCTGAAGTCTTACCGCGATCTGCCCTTCAAGCTTGCCGAGTTCGGCAAGGTTCACCGGTTCGAGCCCTCGGGCGCGCTACACGGGCTCATGCGCGTGCGCGCGTTCACGCAGGACGATGCGCATGTCTTCATTACGGAAGGCCAGATTGCAGCCGAAGCGCTTGCCATGAACGACCTGATCCTCTCGATCTACCAAGACTTCGGTTTTGCCGATGTCACGATCAAATTCTCCGATCGCCCCGACAAGCGCATCGGCGAGGACGCGGTGTGGGACCGATCGGAGGCCGCACTCATGCGGGCGCTGAAGACCTCCGGCCGGCCGTGGACGCTCAACAAGGGCGAAGGCGCCTTCTACGGGCCCAAGCTCGAGTACGTGTTGCGTGATGCCATCGGCCGCGATTGGCAGTGCGGCACGGTGCAAGTCGATCTCAACATGCCCGGCCGCCTCGGGGCGTTCTATATCGACGAGCACTCAAACAAAGTGACGCCGGTGATGCTCCACCGTGCCATGTTTGGCTCGCTCGAGCGCTTCATCGGCATTCTCATCGAGCACCACGGCGGGCATCTGCCGCTGTGGTTGTCGCCGCTGCAGGGGGTTGTTGCCACCATCACCGACGATGCCGATGCTTATGCGCGCGAGGTCATCGACGCCGCGCTTCAACTGGGGCTGCGCGTTGAAGGCGACCTCCGCAACGAGAAGATCAACTACAAGGTACGCGAGCACTCGCTCGCCAAGGTGCCGGCGCTGCTTGTCGTGGGCCGCAAGGAGGCAGCCGACCGGACAGTCTCGATCCGCCGCCTCGGCAAGGATGGCCAGAGCGTGCTGGCGCTCGACGCTCTCCTGCGCAGCCTCCTCGAGGAGGCGGTGCCGCCGGATATGCGAAGGATGAAGCAGGCGGCATGACCGGTTCTGCGTCGGCCGCTGACCGACTTCAACAATTCCGAGCTCGCCGGACTCGCTGCTGCGATCGCGAGGCGCGGCGACGGCTACAGTCCCACCGCAACAGCGGCCGATCCGGTGGAGCCGGCTGCATGAAACCCTCGAGCGGCGATGGCGTGAAGCGGTAGCGCTCGCGGCCGGGCTGATCGCCTGGTGCGACGAGTGGTGCCGCGTTGCCCGCGGGAATCCCGGCCACCAGCACCGCGACGGCGATCCGGCGCAGCCACATTGTAAATCTTTCCGCGATCATGCGGGCCGCCCGTGGTCCGGCGCGAGCGGCGAGTTACGAGGTCAGCGCCTGCGCTTCAGAAAAATGCGACGCCATCAACGGCCGATGATCTCGACCTCGCGATCGACGCCATTGTCGACACGGAACTCGCCCTCGTAGGTCCTGTTATCGTTGCGTGCGATGGCGCGATACTCTCCCTCCGCCAGTATCACCCGCGGAAAGGCACCGATCGATTCCTTGATCACGTCGCCGCCGGGCGTGAGCACCGACCATTGGGTGTTGGCGCGCGCTTCTCCGCCACGCTCGTTCACGAGCTTGAGCGTGATGATCGCGGCGCGATGGGTGATCGTGGCATCGGTCAACTTGCCGACCTCCACGCGGATGTCGGAGCGCATCGTCGCATTGGCATCGCCGTAGTTCGAGACGATGTGGTAAGCCCCCTCCGGCAATAAGACGATGTCGCCGGTCATAATTGCGGTGGCAATGGGACGCTTATCGCCGGGCTCGAACTGGCTACCTTTGTAAAGGTCGAACGAAATTTGCCCCTGCGGGATGCGTGCATTCCCGACACGGCCTTCGATGCGCAGTCCCCCGGCGGGAATTTCGAACACGTCCTTCATCGTCTCCGCGCGCAGCTGCACAGCCCTGGTCACGCTGGCCAGCCCGAACCCGGCGCTGACGATGTAAGGCCCGGGCGGCAAGACAAAGGTCGGCGCCGGCCCCTTGTCCTCTTTGACCAGCCGCGGAAGACCGTTCTGTTCGGTGCGATAGACGCGCCAATGCAATCCGCTGTTGATCGTCGGCAGATCGCGACCGAACCGCGCACTGAGCGTGAGCGCTCCCTGTCCAGCGGGGACGGGCGGCGCGGCGAGCGCACCGGGCGCAGCATGAGCCTGTACAGCAGGGTTCGTCGTGCCCGGCAGCGATTGCAGCATCGGTCCTTTGGCCGCTGCAGACGGCGCCAGATTGCCGCTCGGAGGGATGAGGCTTTGCGCCGGCCCGGGCGGAACCGAGGGTACGTCCAGCGGCGGGCGAGGGGCGAATGAACTATCGGAGCCGCTGAAGAATTGGGCGCTGGCCGCCGCGGACAGCGCGGCGAGCCATATGCCAGTGGCCACAACGAGTTGGCCCCCCCTGCGGGTCCTCGTCCCCCCGATGCCCATAGGCTGCGGTTTTCGGCCGCAATAGCGGCAAATTCAAGCCATTGGCGGGCGGTTTGTCATCACTGCGGCCCTTGTGCTAGGCGCAACCGCGGCCCGTCCGCCGCGCAAGTTGCGGCCGCTTTCAGGCGGCGTAAATCTTCTCCGCCTTTGCGCGGATCAGCCATGGCCGACGCTCTCGAACTCCTGAAAACGCGGCGCTCCATCAAGCCGGTCGAACTCGTCGGCCCCGGCCCCTCCAAAGCCGAGATCGAGACGTTACTCACGATTGCATCGCGCGTTCCCGATCACGGCAAGCTCGTGCCCTGGCGGTTCATTATATTCGAGGACGCGGCCAGGTTGGCCGCCGGCGATGCGATCGCCGCCGCTTTCTCCGCCAAATATCCCCAGGCGAAGCCCGAGCACATTCAAGCAGAACGCGCGCGTTTGGCGCGCGCCCCCCTCGTGATCGCGGTGGTGAGCCGTGCCGCCCCACATGTGAAGATTCCGGAGTGGGAACAGGTGCTCTCCGCGGGCGCCGCCGCCATGAGCCTCGTGCTTGCCGCCCACGCGCTCGGCTACGGTGCGAGCTGGATCACTGAATGGTACGCCTATGACCGAGCCGTGCTCGGCGCGCTCGGGCTCAACGACAACGAGCGAATGGCGGGATTCGTGCATATCGGCCGGCCGAGCGCCCCGCCTGAGGACAGGCCCCGCCCCCCGCTCGATGCGATCGCCACCCGCTTCGGAAGCGGCTAGCTTCCGATTTGCCAGCCTGCCCTCAGCGAAGTTGCGGCGAATTTACTGGTCCGAGAGCGCTCGCGCCGGCTCATCCCGCGCCCTACATTTTGCACTGCGTTAATTCCGCATAAATTAGATAACCCATGGGAAAGCCTTACTTTTCCGTGAGGAACCTTCACGACGGGTTCAAAATATTGTGCATTGCACATCGAGGCCCTGCTCGCAAATATCGCTCGCGTAGGCAATCGAATGATCCGGTAGGAGAAAACCATGAAGACGCTAGTTGCCACCGTCATCCTTGCGATGGCTGCCGCTTCGCCCGCTCTGGCGCAGCGCGCCCGATCGGCGCCCCAGCAGGGCTATCAATCGCAGCAAAACGGCTATTACAACGGCTACCCTCTGCAGGATTGGTACCATACTGACGAGTGGTAAGTTTCGCTGCGGATTTAGAAATGCGAGGGGCGGACGAATGTCCGCCCCTTTCGCCGTTTACGGCGCCGCTCTGGGCGGCTCGTGCCGTCAGGTCAAACTCGAGCTGAACAGACGAGAGCTGGCGGAGACGGAGGGATTCGAACCCTCGATACGGCTTTAGACCGTATAACGGTTTAGCAAACCGCCGCCTTCAGCCACTCGGCCACGTCTCCGACACGACTTTGCCTATCGGCCACCTCGGGACCGGTCAAGGACTTCGCGGCTGCGCAGGGGCAAAACCCACTCGGACACGTAGGCTCCATCCGAGGTGATCGCGGCCCGAACTAGCGCGCGCGCTGATTGAACAGAACCGCGCGCACCTGTGGATCTGTCACATCAACGCGAAAGGCCGCTTCGACCTTTACGGACAGACCTCGTTTCACCGCCGGCCGCGCTAGCACGGTTTTGAGCCAGCGCCGGACGTTTGGAAACCGGCTCAGGTCGTGACCGTGGCGCTCGGCACGGCTCGCCCAACCGATGCAGGCGATATCCGCGATCGAGTACCTGCGAGCGAG